>Ga0209302_10001698_pt1 | contig 12918 bp, 14 predicted proteins | sample ArcOceMetagenome_2_FD_187445 | JGI IMG/M metagenome (GOLD analysis project Ga0209302, IMG submission 187445) | Marine eukaryotic phytoplankton communities from Arctic Ocean - Arctic Ocean ARC135M Metagenome (SPAdes) (version 2) | ecosystem: Environmental > Aquatic > Marine > Oceanic | place... | reverse complement strand
AACTCATTTGACCCCATGGTAAAACATAACCAATAAAACCAGTTGCCATCATTAAGATTAAGATTACAACACCGAGACACCAAACTAAACCACGAGGTGATTTATATGAACCATAATAAAGTCCTCGCAATAAATGTACATAGACACAAATAAAAAACATAGAGGCACCATTTGCATGCATATAACGGAGTAACCAACCGTAGTTAACATCACGCATAATATGCTCAACACTTAACCAAGCATAATCAATATGAGGAGTATAATGCATTGCCAAGAAAATACCTGTTAAAAGTTGAATACCTAAACAAATACCAGATAATAACCCAAAATTATACCAATAATTAAAGTTAATTGGGGTTGGGTAATCTATGAGATGATCAGTAACAACATTCATAAGAGGTCGCTTTAAAAGCTTCATAATATAATATGTGTTAAAACTACACTGATAAACTAATAAATATAGAACCCTTGGTTAATCTAAAAAAGGATATCATCCATAGTTTTGATATTAGTCCTAGATTTACGAAGAAGTCTATTTAACGAAGAATTAGTATTAAAACAATCGGGACAAAGTGAATGAGGGTTCAGAAAATTTTGACATTCTTTGCACTTAGTGTAAGTTCTTAGAGATAAAGACTTCGAAAGTAGTCTGGTTCTAGTCCTTGAATGGGAAATTTTTTTTTTTGGAACCGCCATAAAGTTATATGATTATATTTTTATATATGAAAAATATGTAGGAGATGCTTAGGCTTAAATGGATTTGAACCATTGACTTTACCCTTATCAAGGACACACTCTAACCAGCTGAGTTATAAGCCTTTAGCGCTAAAAAAATTAATTGAAACAAAGGTGAATAATCATATTCACCTTTGTTTTAACTATTTAGAAAGAGTAGCAATTTTTATCTTTAACTCATCTCGATTTACATTAAGTAAAAGTAAAGACACCCAAATAAATAATAATCTATTATCGAAAGATAATAAAGATTGAAGGTTATCCCACGACGTTAAAAGAGTTAATAAAAATATGATACCAACTATCATAACAAAAGCATAATGATAAATAAATCCTGTTTGTAACTTACTTGCACGCTTTGAAAGATCCGTAAAAGTAGTTGCCACACCATAAGGTCCAAACATTTCTACAATCCCTTTATCTATACCTCTGAACGAAACGAAGTAACCAAATAAAAGTAATTTTTTGTTAATATACTCATTATATAACTTGTCAAAATACCATTTTTTATTAAAGAAAGTATACATAGTTAAACCAAAGTTACTAGTAGTAAAAGTATACAAATCTTTAGCATAAAAATGATTTAAGACTAAAGCCAGACCTGCACCGCTAAAAGATAAAATAGTAGGGATTAACTTAACTGAAGTTGGAATAAACTCAGATTCAATCAATAAATTATTTTTAGGTAATACAAAAACAGCATTTTGCCAAAAGTCAGTTCCTAAACCAACTACCATATCTTTCATAAGATAACCTAAGAAAATACTACCAAAAGATAATAGTAATAAAGGAATACCAATAGTTAAAGGTACTTCATGAGCATGCTCAATAACTCCTTTTTGACCCAAAGGTTTAGAAATAAAGGTTAAATAAACTAAACGAAAAGAGTAAAAAGCCGTAAAAAAAGCTGCCATACACCCAAACCAATGAGCAAAATGACCACTTAACGTATACTTCGCATAGGCTACCTCAATAATAACATCTTTAGAGTAAAACCCTGTTAAAAAGGGGAATCCCATTAAAGCTAGAGAACCAATTAACATCATAGAATAAGTAAAAGGAATTAACTTTGCTAATCCACCCATTCGACGCATATCCTGTTCATCTTGAATTGCATGAATAACAGCACCAGCACTCATAAACAGTAGGGCTTTAAAAAACCCATGATTCATTAAATGAAAAATACCTACACTATAATTTGAAAGACCACAAGCAAAAGCCATATAACCTAACTGACTACATGTAGAATAAGCAATAACTCGTTTTAGATCATTTTGTACTAAACCTGTAGTTGCAGCAAAGAATGCTGTCATAGCACCAAAGACAGTAACAACAGCTAAAGCTGTAGGAGCATACTCAAACATAGGTGAGCACCTTGCTACTAAAAAAATACCTGCTGTTACCATAGTAGCCGCATGAATTAAGGCAGACACTGGTGTCGGACCTTCCATTGCATCAGGTAACCAAGTGTGTAATCCAATTTGAGCTGACTTACCAACAGCTCCTCCAAAAATTAAAAGACAAATAATCGTTAATTTTTCTACCTCAAAACCAAGAAAAGAAAATGTTTCACCAGCAATTAAAGGCGTTGATGCAAATACTGTAGCATAGTCCACTGATTGATAAATCAAGAAGATACCACAAATACCTAAAGCTAAAGAGAAGTCTCCAACTCTATTCACAATCATTGCTTTTAATGCAGCTTTATTTGCCTGAATTCTAGTATACCAAAATGAAATTAATAAAAAAGAACAAAGACCTACACCTTCCCATCCAAAAAACATTTGAATAAAGTTATCTGCTGTAACCAACATTAACATAAAGAAAGTAAATAAACTTAAATATGCCATAAATCGGGGAATATGAGGATCTGTTTCCATATACCCACATGAATATAAATGAACCATACAAGAAACAGTAGTTACCGTAATCAACATAAGCACCGTTAAAGTATCAAATTGACATCCCCAAGAAGCCTGTAACATTTCACAATCAAACCATGAGAATAAATCTATATAAACAAAATTACCACAAACACCCACTTCAAAAAAAGCATACCATGAAAGCATCATAGTTAAACCTAAACAAGATGTTGTGACTATTTGTGAACCAGTAGAACCTAGGTATCTACCAAATAATCCAGAAGATATAGCCCCAATTAGAGGCAAGAAAACAAGTAATAAATACATATATTTATTCTATTTTATTTATTTAAGTTTAATATTATTTCTATTTATTATGTTCGACAGGATTTGAACCTGTAACCTTCGGATTCGAAATCCGATACTCTATCCAATTAAGTTACGAACACTCTAAAAAAGTTAATAAAAACTTACAAAAAAAATTAATTGTCTTTCTTTTTATCTAGAATAAGAGACAACTCATTTTTTGGTTTACTAAGATAAGCTAAACTTTCTATATGTGTTGCTGATAAAGACTTTAAAGAAGATACCTTCTTTTCAAATAAAACATTATTCAGAGAGGTATTAAATAAATTACCTAAAAGAATGGTATTCTTATTCTTTTTTAATAATTTAAAAACTTTTTGCATATTTGTAAATAATAAGTCTTCAGTATGCTTACTTATATTCTTCGTAGAATAACAAATAGCTAATGAACCTGAAACTAAAAAGTCTAAATTTGGTACTAAACCTAATAAATGTTTACTTAAAAGGTTTGACTTTATAACTTTGTAATTAAAACCGGAATCACTTAAAGATTCTTTTACCGATAATTTATCTTTTACCGACACATTTTGAACACAAAAAAAACCAACAAAAGTTGATGTCTTCAGAATAGAATTAATACTTTTATATTCTATACTTTTCTTTACTTTATTTTTATTCATAATTAATTAAAAACTAAACAATCTTTAAAATGACAAGATCTACTTCAATGATAAGTCCATATGAGACTAGATATAATGACGAAATCGATTTTTATGTAAAATCTCCTAAACATTTACTGAGAGGTAATGTAGTAACGATAACAAAGTCTAAGGTTTTATTAGACTTTGGTACAAAAGAATTAATTAGTTTATCTAAAAAAGACTATATTGAAATACTAACTCAAATGTATATGATATTGAATACTTCATATATACTTACAACAAGACCCAAAACTTTATCAAATAAACTTAAAACTAACCTAAATAATTGGTTAACAAAAAAAATGAGAGTAGGTGAATCTATCGATGTTAAAATAGAATATATAGATTCTATAGAAAGTATTGCTTTAATTAATATAAAAGATAGTCTAGATTATATAAAAACAACTAAACTTTTTCATGAATTAGAAGAAGTTAAAAAATCTGATCAAGTTATTAAAGGTTTTGTACTAAAAAAGATTAAAGGTGGCTTTAGCGTAGCTATAGGAGGAATTATAGCTTTTTTACCTACTAAACAAGTGCTGAAGAGACCTGACCGAAAATTATTAAATAAATTCGTAAATACTTCTATATATTTAAAAATATCTAGGATAACTTTTGAAACTAGAAATATTATTTTAAGAAAAGCTTAATAATAAACTTACGGATAGAGGGACTTGAACCCTCAAGAGTTTCCTCACTAGAATCTAAACCTAGCATGTCTGCCAATTTCATCATATCCGTATAAAATAAAATTTATGATCACAAAATGTTATATAAAAGTTAAATCATTTAACTATAAAAATATAGAAAATATTTGCAACTCATCTCTGAAAGAGATAAATAAAATAGAATTTCTTTCAGCTTCACTTACTCGATTACCAACACGAACTAAAAAAATTACTTTAATTAAATCACCTCATGTACACAAAAAGTCTCGAGAGCAATTTGAAATAAGACGACATAGTCGTTTATTATCTTTAAAGGGGCCTAAGGAACTTTTAAAAAAAGTAATTAAAAGTGAAATTGAATCTAATAAACGTAGTTTTTACTATAGTTTAAAATGGCAAGATTAATTATTATATCGATGCGGGTAGAGAGATTCGAACTCTCAGCCACTGCTTGGAAGGCAGTTAATTTAACCATTAATCGATACCCGCTTTTTAAGTTCTAGGTAGATAAGAATTAAACATTCTACTAACTAAAACTTAATATAATTAACCTATCTATCGACTTCTCCGAATACAATATCTTGAGTACCGATAACAGTAACTACATCAGCAATCATATGCCCTCGAGTCATAAAGTCTAACCCTTGTAAATGAAAGAAACCAGGGGCTCGAATCTTACATCGATAAGGTCTATTATTTCCAGTTGAAACTAAATAAACACCAAATTCTCCCTTAGGTGCTTCGGTTGCAGTATAAGTTTCACCTTCGGGAACTGTAATATTTTCTGTAAAAAATTTGAAATGGTGAATTAAAGCTTCCATAGACGTTTTCATATCTGAGCGAGATGGAGCAACTACTTTAGCATCGTCTACTTTAATAGGACCTTCAGGCATATTATTTAAGCATTGCACAATAATACGTACACTTTCTCGCATTTCAGCAACACGAATCATATAACGATCATAAGAATCTCCATTAGTACCAACGGGAATATCAAAGTCTAATCTTTCATAAACTTCATACGGCTCATTTTTTCGTAAGTCCCAAGAAACTCCAGAACCACGTAACATAACCCCAGTAAATCCCCAAGCTAAAGCTTCGTCGGCAGTAACTACTCCAATATCAACTAATCGCTGTTTCCAAATACGATTACCTGTTAACATTTCCTCAATTTCATCTAAACGTTTTGGAAAATATTCTGCAAACTGATAAATATCTTCGGATAAACCCAAAGGCATGTCCTGAGATACTCCACCAGGTCGAATATAAGCAGCATGCATACGTGCACCTGAAACTCTTTCATAAAACTCTAATAATTTTTCACGTTCCTCAAAAGCCCATAATAAAGGTGTCATTGCACCTACATCTAAAGCATGGCAAGATAAAGCTAATAAATGATTTAAAATTCGTGTAATTTCTAAGAATAATACACGGATATATTGAGCACGTAAAGGCACTTCACAACGTAATAGCTTTTCTACAGCTAAAGAATATGAATGTTCTTGAGCCATCATAGAAACATAATCAAGACGATCAAAGTAAGGAAGTGCTTGAGTATAAGTTTTATATTCAATTAATTTTTCTGTCCCTCTATGAAGTAAACCTACATGAGGGTCTGCCTTTGTTACAATTTCACCATCTAATTCTAAAACTAACCGTAATACCCCATGAGCAGATGGATGCTGAGGCCCAAAATTCATTGTAAAACTCTTAATTTCTTTAACTTCTTGCGAAATCTTTTCTAAAGATCTCGTAGTTGTAGTTGGTAGTTGGCTTAAAGTATTCATATTTCGTTTAATAGAATATGTCATAGTTATTCGTATATATTTAAATATAATAATAGTTTTTTATAAAATAGTAAAAGCTAATAGACAGTATAAATTATCTAACTCTTTTTCTTATATTTGTAATACTCCATAATATTAGTTAACTTAGGATTCATGGGTAAACAAATATTGTCTTCAGTAGGTAAAGAAACTAATTTACCTAACATAAGATCCGAATTAAATTCTATATAATTTGGTACAAATAATATAGAATTATTACGTTTACGAGCATTATATGATTTAAGAGACCAATTTATTGCCTGCACATTATTATCATTAACAATTTGTGAAAAATATCTACTAGATTTTGACTTAACAAAATTTAAAGAAGTAGCCTTAAAGCTAAAAAAATCATTTTTATTTAAAATAAGAGATGAAATTTTAACTACTTTATCATTTACTTTTACATGACCGTGTTGAATTAATTGTCTAATTTCACGGAAACTTGGTGCTATCTTTGCCCGAAATAATACAACATCTAAACGGCGTTCTAACAATTTAATAAAGTTGATTGTTTGATTACCTTCATAAGCTTTCGCATTATTATACAAAGTATGAAATTGCTTGTCCTTAATCTGTCCATAGAATAAATTAAGTCGCTGTTTTGCTGAAAGCATAGCTCCATATTCAGTATCTTTCCGAGGTTGTTTTGAGTTAGAGTAAAGACTTTGCCATTTTTTAGAACCTAGTTTTTTTAAAAATATTTTAGGATGGTCCGTTAATCGAAGCCCTAATTTAGAATATATTTTAAATTTTGGTTGATTTGTTTTTGACATTTAAATTACAATTAATTATTAATTTATGAACTATTGTTATCTTTATAGATAAACCTTTTTAATTACTCGCTATCGGACTTGAACCGATAATCCTTATGGAAACAGATTTTAAGTCTGTCGTGTCTACCAATTTCACCAAGCGAGTTTAAAAATGGTATCAAAGTATGGCTATATCTTTTTACCTAAAAAAGATATAGCCATACTTTAGAATTAGTATAACAATCTTATTATCATTTAAGTCTTAAAAAAAGTTAACATTTACGTAATGGATATCCTTCAAAACCATAATCTGTTAAAATACGCCTTTTCTCGAGAAATTTTACTACCTTTAGCAAGTCTTCTCTTGATTTTTTTTATTCTAAACTCATTAGGTATTTTACGTTTATACTTTGATATGATAGCTGGTAAAATACCTAATTTACCTAACGTAAGATCCGAATGAAATTCTATATAATTTGGTACAAATAACATAGACCTATTATGTCCACGAGCATAAAAAAAGACCGTAATAGGACGCATCCTCTTTTCGTAAAGATTCATATACTTTTTTTTAGGAGCGGCATTAATACCTAATTTCATAGAACTACCATTACTACGCTTTGTCTCTTTATAGATCTTTGTCTCTTTATAGATATACTTTAAATCTTTTTTACTATAATCTATAACTTTTAATGTTTTTACTACCATTACTACGCTTTGTATCTTTTTTACTATAAACGATAACTTTTACTCCCATTACTACGCTTTGTATCTTTTTTACTATAAACGATAACGGGTTCCGTAACTTCACTAGCTTTTTCCCAAGGACTAGTAAAATCAAATAACCTGAATTCTTGACTCATTTCTAAGGGTTCACAAACAACTCGCTTCTTAGCGCTATCATATCGAACTTCTACATAACCACTTAAAGGAAAATCTTTACGTAATGGATATCCTTCAAAACCATAATCTGTTAAAATACGCCTTAAATCAGGATTACCTTTAAAGAATATACCAAACATATCCCAAGTTTCTCGCTCAGCCCAACCAGCTGAAGGATATAAATCAACCACTGACGGAAGAGATGTTAATTCATCGACACAAACTTTTATTTTAATTCGAGCATTAAAACGAACACTTAAAAGCATATAAACAACTTCAAAACGTTTTTCTCGGTCAGGAAAGTCAACAGCAGTTATATCAATTAGAGATTTAAATTGAGTATTTGTATGAAGTTTTATGAAAGTTAATAAACCTATTAAAAATTCTGGTTTTGTATAAATGCAAATTTCTCGTTTTGATATAAAAGATTTTTCTATAAAGTGAGGTAAACTTAAATTTAACGACCTTAAAAAATTATATAACATATGATGCTTTTATTCTATTTATTTTTTAATCCAGTGTGTTAAGTTACGATTTCGCTTAACTTTTTTTTGAAGCTGTAAAATACCATATAAAAAGGCTTCTGCTGTTGGCGGACAACCTGGTACATAAACATCTACAGGTACAATTCGATCACAACCACGTACAACGGCATATGAATAATGATAATAACCACCACCATTAGCACAACTACCCATAGAAATAACCCAACGAGGCTCAGAAATTTGGTCATATACTTTACGTAAAGCAGGAGCCATCTTATTTGTTAAAGTACCAGCAACAATCATAACATCAGATTGACGAGGACTTGGTCTTAAAATAATTCCAAATTTGTCAAGATCATAGCGTGTCGAGGCACATTGCATCATTTCAACTGCACAACAAGCTAAACCAAAGCTTACAGGCCATAAAGATCCTTTTCGTGCCCAATTTACTAGATTATCCAGTTTTGATACTATAAATTCTGCTTTCATATACAAAAATATTAATTTATTTTAAAATGTTAAAAATTTAATGTTTTTTCTAGATTAACCCTTCATTAAATGAATAAAATCAATAGCTAAACTTCCTTTGATCCGGGAGTAGATCACTAAAATAGATAAACCTATAGCAGATTCAGCTGCGGCTACTGTTAAAATGAATATTGAAAAAACCTGACCTAAAAGATCATCTAAATAAACAGAAAAAATAACAAAGTTTAAATTAACAGCTAAAAGCATTAACTCAATTGACATTAACATTACAATAATATTCTTACGATTTAAAAAAATACCCCAAATTCCTAGGACAAACAATCCCATTGCAACAGTTAAATATTTTACAAGATCAATTATCATAATTTTTTTTTGTTTTTAGTTTAGAAAATGGTATTAAATGCTTTTACTGGAAAGAATGGGATTCGAACCCATGGTATATTATAAATATACGCTGATTTAGCAAACCAGTGCTTTAAGCCACTCAGCCACCTTTCCTAGAGCGAAAGGGAAGATTAAATTACTTAATTAAATTTGTGGAGATAACGGGACTCGAACCCGTAACCTTATGCTTGCAAAGCATATATTCTACCAATTGAAATATATCCCCAAAACTACCAAATTAATTTAATAATTTGGTAATAAAGAGATAATAACTAAATTAAATTATTTATTATTATGCACCACCCCACCAATAAACAACAGTGAATAAAAATAACCAAACAACATCAACGAAGTGCCAGTACCAAGCTGCAGCTTCAAAACCAAAATGGTGTTGTTGAGTGAAATGATAATTAATTTGACGAACTAACATAACTAATAGCATAATTGTTCCAACAAGAACGTGGAAACCGTGAAAACCAGTAGCTAAAAAGAAAGTTGAACCATAAATACCATCAGATAAAGTAAATGATGACTCAGCATACTCAAATGCCTGAAAACAAGTAAAAATTGCACCTAAACCAACAGTAGCAATTAATCCCATAATTACTTGCTCTCGTTGACCAGCAACTATAGCATGGTGTGCCCATGTAACAGTAACACCAGAAGATAATAAAATAACAGTATTTAATAGTGGAATTTCCCATGGAGAGAAAACTTCAATACCAGCAGGTGGCCAACAACAACCAATCTCGACAGACGGTGCTAAAGAAGAATGAAAAAATGCCCAAAAAAATGCAAAGAAGAACATAATCTCAGATACAATAAACATAAGCATACCATAACGAATACCTACCTGAACAACTTCAGTATGGTGACCTTGATAAGTTGCTTCACGAGTAATATCTCGAAACCAAACATACATATTAGTAACAAGGGCAATAAAACCAAAAAATAAAGTAAAACCTCCCATGCTATAAGTGTGCATGTACATAACTCCGCCTAAAGCCATACTTAAAACAGCAAAAGCTGTTGTTAATGGCCATGGACTTGGATCAACTAAATGAAAAGGATGACGTTGCTCTGTTCGCGAAAAAGTGATATAATTCATAAAAATAATTTATTATTGTTTTAAAAATACAAAGGCGTTTTCCTAGAAAAGAATTGAAACTTAATTCTATAGGATTTCGTAGTTCTTCTAAAAAAGAAGAACTTAGATTTACTTAACAAGACGTACACTTGTGTTAAAATTATTAAAAGTTTGATCGAAAACTTCTTGTCGACGAACATTATATTGTTTACGCATAGTTAAAAGAATAGCTCCAATCATTGCTACAAGTAAAATCATACTAGCCATTAAAAAAGCATAGAAATAATAAGTAAATAATAATTCACCAATAGCTTCAATATTAGTTACAGGGTTAATATTATTTGCCCAAATAATTAAATTTAACTCAGGTTGTAATAAAAAAGCTTGATTACCTAAATTTAAGTTCGATGCTGAAAAAAAAGGTACTAAATCTCCGTTAATAATAGATAATACTTCAATAAAAAAAATAATTAGAATTAAACCCCCTATAGGAATATAACGTAAAATACTTTCTTTTAATTCTGTAATTCGAACATTAAGCATCATTACCACGAATAAAAATAAAATTGCAATTGCACCAACATAAACAATCAAGAATAACATTGCTAGAAACTCAGTTTCTAATAAAAGCAAAAGCCCTGCTGAATTACAGAAAACTAAGACTAAAAATAAAATAGAATGCATTGGATTACGGGCGCTTACTACAAGTCCCCCAGAAACTAAAGCTAGACTACCAAATATATAAAATAACAATACCTCAATATTCATAAAAAGAGTGTTTTTAATTTAAATCAAAAAAAGTAAAAGGTTTTATAAAAGAAAACCGATGATTGGAGCTAATACAAAAAATATATAATTGGAACTACCACAAAAAACGTATAAAATAACAATACCTCAATATTCATAAAAAGAGTGTTTTTAATTTAAATCAAAAAAAGTAAAAGGTTTTATAAAAGAGGACACCAATCGAAGGCAACTAAAATACCTGCTGTAAATAATACCCAAGCTAGAGAAAGAGGTAATAATACCTTCCATCCTAAACGCATTAACTGATCATATCGATAACGTGGATAAGAACCACGAACCCAAATAAATGCAAAACACATTAAAGACATTTTTAACCCAAACCAAACAGGACCTGGAATCCAATTTAAAGGAAATACATCTATTAAAGGTAACCAACCTCCTAAAAATAAAATACTTAATAAAGCACACATTATTAAAATATTTGTATATTCTCCTAAGAAAAATAATGCAAATCCCATAGCAGAATACTCAACATTGAATCCAGCAACAAGTTCCGCTTCTGCTTCGGGTAAATCAAATGGAGCTCTATTAGTTTCAGCTAAAGCTGAAATAAAAAACATAAAAAATACTGGAAATAAAGGAAATATAAACCAAATACTTTCCTGTGCTAAAACAATAGCACTTAGGTTTAATGAACCTACACAAAGTAAAACATTAATCATAATAAGACCAATAGATACTTCATATGATACCATTTGAGCAGTTGAACGTAAAGCACCTAAAAAAGCATACTTAGAATTACTAGCCCAACCTGAACATACAACACCATATACACCCAAAGAAGATACAGCAAAAAGATACAGCATACCTACGTTTAAATCAGAAAGTACTAAACCTTCTCCAAAAGGTATTACAGCCCAACCTAAAACAGATAAAAGAAAACCAATGATTGGAGCTAATACAAAAATAATAACATTAGAGTTACTAGGTAAGATTGTTTCCTTAGCTATCAATTTCATACCATCCGCACCAGCTTGAGCAATACCCCAAAGACCAACAACCGCAGGTCCTCGTCGTCTTTGAATAGAAGCTAGAATTTTACGTTCAGCCAATGTAAAAAAAGCAACTGCTGCTAAAAGAGGAAGAACTATAATGAGGATTTGTAAAACCCAACTAATAATTTGAAATAACATATATTTATTTATAATTTTTTATAAATTACTTTTTCACAATGAATTTAACAACTAAAGTATTTAATTGTTTTTTTAACTTTTAAGACTTTTTTATATTTCTTAATAATAGTACTAAGCCGAATATCAGACTTGAACTGATAACCTATTGATTACAAATCAATTGCTCTGCCAATTGAGCTAATTCGGCTAAAGTTTCTAAGAAAAATTAAGACCTTTAACTTTTCTTATATAAGAGAATAAAATTTAGTTAAAATGAGAAACTATTACACTAAAACCAGTTATAAAAATATATTTGACATTAATTCAAATATATTCAAAGAATCTTCCTTACAACTGAATAACACAAAATCATCTACAAACTCTACTCCAGAAGACGAACCTTCACCTTTAGCAGGCTGACTCGAAGATGAGTTAGGGGAGTCGCCAAAATGATAATGATTTATAGTTGTTTTATAGACAATTTTTTTAACAACAGGTACCTGAGGGACCACGGGGGCTTGTTTTTCCTGAACTATTGAACACACGCGATAAACTGTAGCTACACCTAACGTGGCCATTCCGACCAACTGAGCTTTTGTGTAAGTCATATCTTTTCTGTATTAGTTTTTACCTTTTTTTTAATAAACTCGTAAATATAGAAGCAAACTTATATTTTTATATGAAAAATATGTAGGGGATGCTTAGGCTTAAATGGATTTGAACCATTGACTTTGTCCTTATCAAGGACACACTCTAACCAGCTGAGTTATAAGCCCTTAGCGCTAAAAAAATTAATAAAAATTCATTTTTAGCTCGTCT
>Ga0209302_10001697_pt1 | contig 12921 bp, 15 predicted proteins | sample ArcOceMetagenome_2_FD_187445 | JGI IMG/M metagenome (GOLD analysis project Ga0209302, IMG submission 187445) | Marine eukaryotic phytoplankton communities from Arctic Ocean - Arctic Ocean ARC135M Metagenome (SPAdes) (version 2) | ecosystem: Environmental > Aquatic > Marine > Oceanic | place... | reverse complement strand
TGAAAACGCTAACAGGCATGACAACGGATGTCTACCCCCGGGAGAACTGCATAGCCCCGGCCATTGTACTCATAGTATGGACCACGAACACAAAGAATAGATGCGCGCGCGAGGGCTGAGGTCGCCATGGGCAGGGACGGTCGTCATGATCGATCTGCGTTTGCCCACGGGCCCCCTCACCACCTCAACCACGCGTCTTCCCCCCCTTCCCCCCCCTCCCTGCCCACTCCCCTCCGGCCCTCAGTCCGGCACCGAATCGACCAGGAGGTCGCACGGCCCGCCGGGCGCGGAGCGTAGCGGGGTGGGGCTTTGGCGGATGGCGCACGTCTCAGGTGGCGCCGTTGGGTGTGAGAGGTGGGCGCGATCCATGGCGCGATCGGGGGCGGCGCGCCGTCAAATGTGTGGAAAAGAGTAAGGGGTTGTGGATAAAAGAGTGGGGGAGGGGGGGTAACGGTGGGGACGAAACGCCAAACGGACACATTCGAAACCAGCGCTCAGCTCTCCGCTCCAGGCCACGTTACAACCAGCACGCGATATGCGAGGGCCGGCATTCGATCCGCAAGTGGCGCGTGCAGCTCGACTACTCCATCGTGACCCCCCTCTCCCCCGTTTGCAACCCACCCATCGGCATCACTGCTGACGAGACTGAGCTGCTGTTGGGCAATCGAGCAGCCGAGGGCGAGCAGCGCATCGGACAGCGCCGCCGCCGCCTCCCTGCGCATCGGTGCGACGGGCTGGAATGACGTGACTCCCAAAGTACACAATCGCCACCTAAACCTGCGCGCGCCCGTGCCGTGAGCGCGAGTGTGCGTGTGCGCGTGTGCGCGTGTGCGCGCGCGCGTGTGTGTGCCTCACCGGTGCATTGGCGCGACGATCACCGAGGCGGTAGCCCCGACAGCGCGCAGCGCGGCTGCGAGGGGCGCGACGTCGGGCGAGTAGTAGGCGACCTGGAGAGAGAGAGAGAGAGAGAGAGAGAGGAGAGGGTGTGGGGAGGCGGGGCTGCGGTGAGGGTGGACGGGTGAGGAGTTGGACGGCGGTGTAGGCGACGTCGCTCGCGATGCAGAGGTCATACTTGGCCGCGGCCACCTCCGCCACCTCCTCCGCCGCGTTCCAGTTCATCGAGACTGCCTGGACGGGGCAGCCGTCCGAGGCTGCAGCGCCCTGCGCGCGCCCCGTCGCGTGCTCGGCCCTGGCTAGCTGCTCGACGAGCTTTGTGCGCGAGTCAGTGAGTGTGACGAGGGCCGCCACGCCTGGTCAGGGCCAGGGTCAGGGTCAGAGGGCCAGGGTCGTGGCGAGAGCAGGCAGGGGCCCCAGGGCCAGGCCCAGGGCATGGGCCAAGGCCAGGGTGCAAGTGGTGATAAGGAGGCAGAGCTGCGGTGTGTGCGTGCTCGGCGCGCCTCTCGCCGCGAGGTCCCGCCCAGGCAGACCGAGCCCAGCTCCGATCTCCAGCACGCGCGGCTTGGGGGCGCCGCCTCCCTCTCCGCCCTCGGCGGAGCTTGCTCCGATGAGCAGGGCGAGCCCGGCAGGGCAGCGCAGGAAGAGGGCGAGCACCATGGCAGAGCCCCACACAGTATGCCCCACGCCCGCGTCCGCGTAAGGGATCTCATCCAGTTCCAGCGCCGGGCGAACGAGTGGACCTGGGGAGGGTGAAGGCGGCGGCAGGTTGCGGCTGGGGTGAGTAGGACGAAGGCTAGGGCGTCGATGATTGGGTGCTGGGTGTGAGAGCGGACCTACTGGCGGAGGGCCGAAGCTGAACTCCAGCGTCGCTCCAGTCAGGAAGTCGTCACGAGGCCACGCCGCACCCTCGGCGACCGACGAGAGAGCGACGCCCAGGCACGGCTGCTGCACCAGCGTCGCCCGCTCCACCTGCTCGTCCTGCACGTTCCCTTCAGTGCCCACAGGCGAGACCCAGTCGTACAGCTCGTACATTGTTCGCCGCCACGGCCCCGCCAGGCGTGCACTGGCAGCTGTGCTGGCAGCCGTCTCACCAGTCGTCATGACAAGGTGTAGAGGAAAGTTAGCTCTCGCGAATGTGCCGGGGATCAGCCGCATTGCTTCGGTGAAGGGGAGCATACTGATTAGAAGCCGCTGCACCATCGTTGCCATCCCGGAAAGTTCGCGCTGTCTTGGTGCGCGGAAAGAGAAAAGATAAGGAGAGTTTTCTTCGCCCTGTCTTGGTGCTGACTTTTTTTCGCCGAGGACGCGCGCATGGATGCCCGTTCGCGCTGAAGACGTGCATATCCGGCTGGGTGCAGAACCGCTCATCTTCACCGCGCCACACGCCATCTATCTGCAGCGCGACGGAAAGCCCAACCACAAGCCGGAGGACCACACGGGCTACCTGGCCGAGTCGCTCGCCGAGGAGGTGGGCGGCTCGTGCATCACGTGGTCGTCGCGCGAGGTGACCCGCAGCTCGCGCACTGGCGCGCCAAACCCGTCCAACCGCGACCCCAACTACCTCCTCCGGCACGAGCTCGAGACCAACCCCTGGAATGACGCGCTGCGGGCGTGCTGCGGTCGGTGGCCGCCTTGGGCGTGCTTGGTGGTCGACCTGCATGGGCGGCGCAACTACGAGCCGGGCGTGAATGACGACTCAGACTGCGACGCTGGCTTGGGTGCCATGGAGGCGGTCGCGCCCGAGCGGGTAGAGGCGCTGCGCGCGGCGCTGCACAACCTGCAACCGGCGTTGCAGGCCGGCTTCTTCCTCAACCGCACACCGCGGCTGGCCGGCTGCTGGCCGGCGCGCACGGGTCGCTGCACGATCACGCAGCAGGCGGTGGGCGCCGGGCAGGCCGCCGTGCAGCTCGAGCTCACGCTGCGGCTGCGGCGCGACCTCTTCCAGTCGGCCGCGGCCCGCACCGACCTCGCGCGCGCGCTGCTGGCGGTCGCGCGTGCGTGCTCGGCCGTGGCGTGCGCGGAGGCGTGCCGGCCCGGGCTATCGCCGTTGGTCTACCCGCTCTTCGTCTGGGCACAGCCGCTCGAGCTGTTGCGAGCGTGGACCGGGTGCGCTGGATGCCACCCCACGCGGGGGCCCACACACACACCCTAACATGGCATGGACATGGGACATGGACATGGACATGGACATGGACATGGACATGGACATGGTCATGGACATGGTCATGGAAATGGACATGGCTCAAAGGGCCTAAATGTGACCCTGACCCTGACCACTGACACTGACCTGACCCCGACTATCACTCTCGACAGCCGTGCATCGCTCGCACCTGCCGCGCGCTGCGTGCTGCCGTGCCACGCGCTCGCTTTCGTCGAGGGGCTGCCAACGTGGGGCTGGCGCGGCGGTGCGGCGGCGCTGCGCCTGTCAAGCGGCGGCGGTGCAGCCAGTGCCAAGGGCGGCGGTGGCACAGACGGTGGTGTGCGCGGTGGCACGCGCAGCAGCGGCAGCGGCAGCGTTGGCGGTGGCAGCGGCGGCGGCGGCGGCGGCGGCGTGGCTGGTGTGCTGGTGCTGCTGGAAGCCGAGGAGCTGGAGGCGGTGGAGCTAGCGCTCGGCAGCAGCGAGCCACGGGTGACCTGCCAACCCCCTCCCTACCCGTCCCTCTACCACTACCACCACCCACCTCTGCATCTCCACCGCCCAATCTCCTCTGGTTAGCCTGTGCCCTTTCTTCTCCCACCCTCGCCCCCACCTTCACCCGCACGCCAGGCACGCCACTGCGTGAGTGTGCTGGTCGCGAGCGACGGCGGCGGCGGCAACGACAGCGGCAGCGGCGGCGGCGGCAACGACAGCGGCAGCGGCGGCGGCGACAGCGGCAGCAGCGACAGCGGCGGCGGCGGCAGCGGCGGCAGCGGTGGGGTTGGCGTTGGCGAGCTGCGCACTACGCAGGCGCTCGTTCTGAACCCGCCACTGTCGCACGCGCCCGCTGCGCCGAGCGTGGCCGCCCTCTGCTTGCTACGCCGCGCGCAGGAGCAATTCGGCAGCGCGACCGCCGCGGTGCCGCTGCCGCGCGCGGTCGCCTCTGCTACCTCCTCTGGTGGTACGTGGCAGCACCCGGCCGACCGCGGCTGCGGCTTCGCCGCGTTGCCCCTCGACGGGTTGCTGGCCGAGGTGGGCGTGCGGCTTGCCGAGCCATGGGCGGCGGCGGCGACGATCCGCTCGGTGCACGCCAAGCTCGCGGCCGTCGACGTTATCGACAGCACCTCGCTCGCCGCCGCGCTCGACAGAGGCCATGGCGGACTCAATGCGCTGCTGCGCGGCCGCGGCCACTCGGCGCTGCGCGCGGAGACGCTGGCCGTGTGCAGCCGGCTGCTGCGGACACAGAGCTACTGCCTAGAATAAAGTAGATCAGAGTTCTTATTGTTTACTAATATTTTGCCGTTTGGCATGGATGTCCGCTGTTAACTCCCTGTTTTTGTGCTGTTCTAGCTATAGCTTTGTGGTCATGTGCTGATGTTCTACATCTAGCTTAGTGCTTACGGTTATGTTTTAGCTGAGTGCTTACGGTTATGTGTAGGGCTAGTAGACTATTGTCATCAGGATATTTTGCCGTTTACAAGTGGAGGTCACGTGGCTAACCGAAACCGTGTGGCTAACGATAAACGACGGTGAGAAGTGATAGTGAAGACCCCCCGCCGCCCCCTCTAGCCCTACCTACCTACCCTTACCCCACGGTTCTCTCGTCGAGCACTCTGCTCTGCCTCTCTGATGATTGTCTGGAGCTCGAGGTGACCCCGCGCGATATCTCATTCAAGAGGCTCCCGCTGACGCCAAGACTGCAGGCTGCAGCGGCAGCAGCGCCACCGCCATGAAAGGTAGCCTAAGCGAAGCTGCGGATCATGCTGCGAAGGCTGAGGTTCGGGATGAGCGTCTTGCTCTCCAGCGTGGTGCCCGTGACGGGCGAGGTGTCCTTGGTGCGGAGCCACTCTGTGATGGCCTCGCGCTCGTAGGTGGAGCCGTCTAACGTGCTGACGGGGTCGGTCATGATCTCGGCCGTGATCGGGCAGATGTAGTCGTCGGGCACCTCCACTGCCTCGCTTGCCATCGACGGGCCAGCCGCCCCGCTGCTACTGCCCTCGCCGCCGTCGGCCATCGCTCGCTCCAGCGTGTCAGCCTTCGCCGCTGCTGCAGCCGCCGCCTCTGCCGCTGCCACGGCCTCCTCACGCGCCTTGGACGCTGCCACCGCACGTACTGCCGCTGCCAGCCTCGCCGCCTCCGCCGCCGCCCCCTGCTTCGCCTCTCGCTCGGCCTCCTGCTGCGCCTTCAGCAGCCTGTCGCACATGGCCCACGCCTCCGTGCCCACGCGACCCTCCCGCACCCCGCGTGGCGCCGCCGCGAGCGCCGCCTCGAGCGCAGACAGCCCGCCGCCTGCAATGGCCACCCGCAACGCCGCCTCCGACGCGGCGGGCTTAGGCGCGGCGGCGGGCGGCGGGGCGGACGCGGCTGCGTGCGGCGCCTTGCTCGGCTCTTCGGCTGCGGCGGCGGCGCGGCCTGCCTTGTTCTTCTTCTTGGACTTATGCGAGCGGGCCTGCTCTGCCGCCTCCTCGACCAGCGGCTCCTCCATCGCCCCATCCGCCCACGCCGTGCGCGTCGCCTGCTCTGCCCGTAACGTGTGATGTGGTGCCACCGTGGCAGCTGGCTGCGGCGGCGCTGCGTGCTGCTGCCAGATGGGCTGTTCGGTAGTTGTTCGGCCTTGGGCCTTGGCGTGCCGTGCAGTGCGGTGCGGCCGTCGTTGTCGGGCAGCTCGGTCTTGGCCTGGCCGGGCCGTGAGTGTGCGGCTGAAGGCGACCGTGGCGATCGCGCCGAGCACCACCGACAGCACCACCCAGGACCAGGTGGGCGGCAGCGCGGCGCACAGGGCGAGGCCGAGGCCGAGTGCGAGGCACGACGCGTGCTGCCGGAGGAGTCGCGCGATGGCCGTGTGGCCTTTGACCTCGGCCCACTGCAGGGCGGTGTCGCCGTCCTTGTCGAGCAGCTCGGTGTTGGCCTTGGCTCGCAGCAGGGCCTGCACGCACGCCTCTTGCCCTTCGCTAGCGGCCCCCATCAGGGCGGTGATGCCGTCGTTGGCCTGCAGGTCGGGGTTGGCCGAGTGCTGCAGAAGGACGAGCACGATGGAGAGGTGGCCGTAGACCGCAGCATTCATTAGCGCGGTGATGCCGAGGTTGGAGGGCAGGTCGACGCTCGCGCCTCGGTTCAGCAGCTCCCTCACCATCTCCAGGTGGTCGGTGGCCGCGGCGGCGAGCAGCAGGCCGAAGGTTGTGGGCCGGCCGTCAACAGTGGTACCAGAGGCGAGCGCGTCGACCGACCCTCCCTTGCGCAGCCACTCGACCACCTTCCGCAGCTCGCCTCGCCTCGCCGACTCGAGGATCTCGAGGGGCAGCGAGGCGGCAGAGCTCACTGCGGGCTCGCCAGCGTCCAGGGGGGCGGCAGGCGAGGCGGCGGCAGGCTGCGGCGGCGTTGCGTGCTGCCGGATGAGGGCCGCGGCGGCCGTGTGGCCCTCGTGTTCGGCCCACTGCAGGGCGGTGTCGCCATCTTTGTCGAGCAGCTCGGTGTTGGCCTTGGCTCGTAGCAGGGCCTTCACGCACGACTCTTGCCCTTGCATAGCGGCCCCCATCAGGGCGGTTTGGCCGCTGTTGGACTGTAGGTCAGGGTTGGCCTTGGCTCGCAGCAGTGCCTGCACGCACGCCTCGTGTCCTTCGCTAGCGGCCATCATCAGGGCGGTGTGGCCGTCGCTGGCCTGCAGCTCAGGACTGGCCGAGTGGTGCAGTAGGAAGAGCAGAATGGAAAGGTGACCGCGGTACGCAGCACTCATGAGCGCGGTGTAGCCAAGGCCGTCTTCCAGGTCGACGCTCGCGCCTCGCTCCAGCAGCTGCGTCACCATCTCCAGGTGGTCGTTGGCTGCGGCGGCGTGCAGCAGGGTTGTGGTTGCGGTCTGATTGTTGTCGATTGAAACAGAGGTGTGCGCGTCGGCTAGCCCTCCCTCGCGCAGCCACCCGACCACCTTCTGCAGCTCGCCGTTCTCGGCTGACTCGAAGATTTCGATCGGCAGCGAGGCGGCAGTGCTCACCACGGGCTCGCCAGCTTCCAGTGAGGCGTCAGGCGCAGCAAAGGCAGGCTGCGACAGCGCTGCGTGCTGCCCGAAAAGCTTCGCGGTGGTCGGTTGGCCCTTGACCTCTGCCGTGGTGCAGTGCCGAATCTGCTGCGGTGCAGTGCCGCCGTTTATGTCGACCAGGTGGGTGTCGGACCTGGCTCGCAGCAGGGCGTGCATGCACCCCAGCATCTTGATCAATCGGTCGGTGTGCCCGTGAGAGCGTGCAGCGCTCGTGCGCACCTCCCTTTCACCCAGGCCGACGGAACGAGTATGGTAGAGGGCTCAGGAGCAGCGCGGTGTGCTTGACTTATCGGGACCCGCGGGGAGCAAAGCGCGTGACAACCTGCACGGCGGGGGGCTTCACGGCGGCGCGCCGGCCAACCTACATGCTTTCACTTCAGGCAAAGGTTACACACCTCTATCGGGACCACACAAAACAGCACGGTTTGATCTCGCGCAATCTCAAACAACATTACAGTTTTATCTGAACATATCTCGGGGACTAAGCACTAACGCCCATTCGACAAAGAACAAAACTGTTGACAAAGAACAAAACTGTCGAGAGCCCAAAAAAAGAGAGGCCGAGCGCCAACATTTACTAGCCATCTTTGCTCTCGGACACCCCAGCCTCCATCCGTTCCAAGCCGCTTGAGCTGCGCCGCGCTAACATCCTCGGGTTCAGCGGAAGCGCCGTGCGGGCCGTACCGCTCGCACTGCCGCGACACGTCGAGACCGCAGGAAAAGGGCCGGGCTCCCGCGGCGCAGCTACCGGAACGGCGCGTGGGGCGGCGCCATCGCCGACGGCGGCGCCGCCATCGATGGCTGTCGCGAGCTGCCGCTCCAAGCCGCGCGCCACAACAGAGCGCAGCTTGCGCGCGGGGTCGGATCGCGCGGCGTCAGGGCGCGCGGACGGCGCTTCGACGGGCGACCAGTCGGCAGTGTCCCACGAAGAGGGCGAGGCGTCTCGCTCGCCGCGGCCGCCGCCACCGCGCCCCGCCGCGTTGCCGCCACGCAGATTGCGCAGGACCTTTGGGCTGAGCGACGAGGCGGTGGCGCCGCAAAGATGGCTAGTAGGCGCCCGGGGCAGCGCTGCCCCCGAGGGGGCCAGGGGGGCGAGGGAGGCAGGGGAGCCGCTGCTACCGAGGGCACCGATGCATCCGAGCGATGCCGAGTTGCCCGAGCAACTGGCAGTCGAGTGGCGCGTGGCCGACGCTAGCTCCAGCAGTAATTACGCGTGCCGCTAGTTCTTACCGGCTACGGCCTGCTGCGGGCTAGCCTGTCATCGGCTTCCCGTATCGGGTCGTGTCGGTTGTTTTCCGTCTTATGCACGCCCTTAAAATGCGGGTTGCAGGCGAGCGTTACAAACCAAGTTGAAACTGACGAGAAGGTAACGGACAACCCGCAACAACGTTACGCTTGGACGACGTTAACGTTGTAACGCTTGCACGCATGCTGTGCGTACACGCCCTGCTCCTCGCCAAAGTCAGCAGCACCCAGCTGCCCGACGATCGGGGCCAGCCGACCGCTGCGGATCTCAGCCGAGCGCTGTCACACGCTTCCCCCGTGCCCGTCTCGCCTGCCGCCCCACCGAACGCGGGCTATCCCGCGCTGAGCTCCCCCGCCTCCGTGCCGATCGAGATACTCAAGTCGGCCAAGCAGGGCGAGCACCAGAAGGTGGCCAAGTGGCTGCGCGAGGGAGGCGGAGGGCCGGTCGTCGACGCGCTCTCCTCTACTGAAATTGTAGACGGTGTGACCACAAGGGCATCCCTGCTGCATATCGCCGCAGCCAACGGTCACCTGGAGATTGTGAGGGAGCTGCTAAGGCAGGGCGCGAGCGTCGACGTGCAGACCGACGTCGGCGTCACCGCGCTCATGATAACTGCGGGCTACTGTCACCCCACTGTCATACGTGCCTTGCTACAAAGCTCGGCCGAGACTGACCTGCAGGCCAGAAATGGTCAAACCGCCTTGATGGTGGCCGCCTCCCAAGGGCAAGAGGCGTGCGTGAAGGCCCTGCTGCAAGCCCGGGCCAACACGGAGCTGACCGACGTGGACGGTAACACCGCCCTGCACACCGCCCTGCAAGCAGGCCATACCGCCGCCGCGAAGCTAATCCAGCAGCACGCATCGTGCCTATCACTCAACCTCGGCGGCTGGACCTTGTGCGCTGAGTGGACCTCTCTTTCTCTGCGCTCGATGGTGCTCCGCGCGATTGCCATTGTTTGCTTCGGCGTGGCAAGCTACCAGGCGGCGTGGCCGAATGCGGCGGAGGAATTGTTGGCCAAGGAGGAGGCCAAGGGGCAGGTCCACTCAAAAAGGCCCAAGAAGAAGAGGGAGGCGCCGTCAGCAGCCACACCCGCCTCGTTGCCCAAGGCCAAAGCTAAGGCTGGTGCCACGTCGGCTGCAGCGCGGGCGGAGGCGGCGTTGCGGGCGGCCATCGAAGGCGGTGGGCTATCTGCGCTCGAGGCGGCGCTCGCGGCGGCGCCACGCGGGGTATGGGAAAGCGGCGTGGGCAAGAGCGCGCGGGCTAGGTACGACAAGTTGCTGTCGGAGGCCAAGCTCGAGGAGGCTGAGCGTCAACAGGAGGCCGAGCGCGAGGCGAATCAGGAGGCGGCGAGGCTGGCAGCGGCGGCGGCGGCGGCGGAGCGGGCACAGGAGGCGGAAGCGCGAGATGCGGAATGCAAGGCGAAGCTGGAGGGGCCGGTAGAGGCGGCGGCGGCGGCAGCAGGGACCACATGCACGGCAGTAGAGGCCGCCACAGCAGCGAAGGCAGAGGCTAACACGTTGGATCAAGCGACGGTCGAGGATGGCGAGGGCGACAGCAGCCGGGCAGTCGACCCATCGGAGGTGAGCGGGGCAGCGGCGGGGGTGCCCGACGACTACATGTGTCCGATAACGACCGAGATCATGGCCGATCCCGTGTGCACGGCGGACGGCTTCACCTACGAGCGCGAGGCCATATCGGAGTGGCTTTGCACCAGGGACACCTCGCCACTCACAGGCGTCAGACTGGAGAGCAAGAAGATGATTCCGAACATCATCCTTCGCCGCATCATCCGCAGATACGTCGAGGCTGGTTGATCATTTTCACGCCCAATCCCCAATGGATCGCCATCAAGCATCACATGCAAAGTGTCGTTTCATGGGGCACTGTATAGGCAAGCTAAGAGGTCACAGGGAGGTCCCTGAGGGCATCGCGTGAGACAAGAAGGCCATTGCATAATAAAGTAGGGGCTCTCAGCTACCGCTTTATAGTAGGTAGGGGTAGGGGTGGTGCGGCCGCGGGACGGCCTCCTGCGTCCCGGAGTCGGACGTCGGAGACTTACTGAGTACACTGTAAAACTTTCGATGTTATGAAAAAACTGTGTCTGTGTCTCACACCCACACTTTAACGTAGTAGGTAAAGGTAGTGCGTAGTGCTACCGTTAGTGGCGCAGGCGCCTAGCTCGTCACGCTCCAGATGCTGCCGGTTGAGATGGGCCGAGAGCCAGAGTCTAAACTGTTTGGACGCTTTTTTATATTGCACTTTACACGAAAAACATCAAAGCAAAGTTTTTTGTGTGGATTATTTAAACAAATAAGGGGTAACATCGAGCGAGAATAACACCTATCCTATCTACTGCTCGGCCAGCACCATGCTCACCAGCACGCACGGCTCGAGGCCGGGCAAAATCTGCGGAAGCGCCGCCTCAGAGTAGGCCAGGCCGTGCTCCGCGCCCGCCGCCTCGAAGAGCGCGCGACTGCCCCTGCTCGACGGATCCGCAAGCATCGCGCGCGGCTCCACCTCCGCCTCACTCAGGCGCAGGACCGCCGCCAGCAACTTGGCGATGCTCGGGGTCAGTGTCGGGCTGAATAGCACGTCGGACCCTATCACCAGGTCAAATGGGCCATGCTCGGCGAGAGCACCGCTCTGCATGTCGTAGTCCGTCACGTCTAGCCGCGCAGTGCGCACCCGCGACGCCACTCCATTCAAGTCTGCGGAGGCTTGCGCTGCGTCCAGGTTCTCTTCGTCCAAGTCGGTGAGGAGCACCGAGGTCGCTCCGGCCATCGCCGCCGCAATGCCGACGGTGCCAAGCCCACACCCGATCTCGAGGACGCGGCAGTCCTTGACAAACGATGGGCAGTGAGTGAGCAGCGATGCGAACGACTGCGAGGCGGGCCAAACGACCGCGGACATCTTGGCCGACATTGGAAGCTGCTCGCTCGCGTCCTCAGTGAGACCCCTGATCAGTGCAAGCTGGTCATTCACCTCCGATGCCGCCAGGCCCATGATTTGCGCGGCCTCGTCCACCTGATCTCCCTCAGGCACGGGTATCTGCAGGCGCATCGAGCGGCCGCGGCCGAGGTCGAGCGTTTGCGTCGTGACCAGCGACGGAATGGGAAGGGAGAGCAGTGCGAGCATCGAAGACCTCGACAGGATGATGCCAAGACGGCGCGCAGGTATGGCCAAGCATGGCGACCGAGCGAAGGTCTTAGTCCCTTCGGACTGCTCCATCGTGGAACCCCTACTTGAGCGGCCTACCAGGGAGTGGGTCGCCAAGCCCGACGAGATGATCGAGTTATCACGCCTCAAGAAGACGAAAGATTGGCAGAAAAAGGTGGCCCCGCTTTGGGATCAGACACCCATGAGCATCCCTTCACAGCACGGCAACCACAGCATCCGCGTAAATCTGCACCGCTGGAAGAAGGCGAGGCCCGCCGCCGCGCTGCTCGCGCCCGTGCTCTGGATCCACGGAGGCGGCATGGTGCTGCCCAGCGGGAGCAACGGCGACCCTCAGCTGCAGATTCTCGCGCCGTTGGGGCCGGAGCTGCTCATCGCCAGCGTGGAGTACCGCCTCGCGCCTCGCCACGCGTGCCCCGCAGCGGCCCTAGACGTCATGGACGCTCTCTCCTGGCTGCACTCGCACGCCTCAGCGCACGGGGCAGATCCGTCGCGATTGGGCATCCTGGGAGAGAGCGCCGGAGGAAACCTGGCGGCCGTGGCGGCGCTACACGCCGCGCAGCAGCCCCAGCTGCCCGTGCGCTTCGCCGTGGTCTTCTACCCGATGGTGTTCAACGCCTTTGACACTTCCAGCTACAGCCTCTTCGACAAGCGGGACAGGAGCCGTGGCGGCCTGAACAAGTGCGGGATGGAGTTCTTCTGGCGGGCCTACTGCCCCACCGCGCAAGCCTGCGACGATTGGCGCTGCACGCCGCTGACGGCCGGCCTGCACCGCAGCTACGCGCGCTCGCACCCGCGGACGCTGGTCGTGAGTTGCAATGCTGACGTGCTGCGCGACGACGGCGTGCGGTACCACGCCGCCCTGAGCGACGCAGGCGTGGACGTACAGCACTTGCTAGTGCCGGGGGATCACGGGTGCACGCACAAGGCCTCGCACGCAGATCTCGCGCCTCTGTTCGAAGGCCTGCGAAGAAACCTGCTCTCGGCCTAAATCTGCAAGATGTATTGAGATGGCCAACGCCCATCGCGCATGCCATCGCCCTCTTACTTTTTCCCGGAAAATGCCGCCGCGTTTTTGCGGAAAGCCGTTCTCTACCCCTCTCGACACTCGCGAGCGCTCCGCAAAACAACGGTTGCCGGTCGTTTTTCGGGAACCCTCCCCAAAAAACAATCCCTTTTGATCATACAGAGTCATAGAGCCGTGCCGTAACGACACGTGTAACGTTCGTTCGCTCATACAGCGCGAGCGACGGATGAGATCCTGACGAAAAAAATAGATCATGTGTGTGGCCTGTGGGCGTGTGGGCTCTGGGGGTCTAATAACTGTAGGGAAAAAAAAACTGTTACCGTCTACAGCTGACTAAAAGCCGTGTATGTGACACTCCAACTCTGCTCCAACTACATCGGCTTCGGGACATGGAGCGGAGATTGGAG
>Ga0209302_10001695_pt1 | contig 12927 bp, 13 predicted proteins | sample ArcOceMetagenome_2_FD_187445 | JGI IMG/M metagenome (GOLD analysis project Ga0209302, IMG submission 187445) | Marine eukaryotic phytoplankton communities from Arctic Ocean - Arctic Ocean ARC135M Metagenome (SPAdes) (version 2) | ecosystem: Environmental > Aquatic > Marine > Oceanic | place... | reverse complement strand
GGTCAGGGTTGGACAATACAAAATACGGCAGAATATTTAATATAATATTAATACGTATTATCCGTAATACCTGGAGTTCTCAGGTTTGAGGTCGAGAAATACATCGTTCCAAAACAGCGCTTTTGGGAAATATGAGGGTTTTAGAGGGGTTAAAAGGGTATTATGAGGGGTTAAAAACCCTTTTAAACGCCTTTAAACCCTCCTACAGTCAGCTCACTGCACATATTGAGGGTATATTGAGAGTTTAGAAACCCTAAAAAAGACGATAATATAATACGTATTAATACAAAATATAATATTAATACGTATTATACCAAATACTTCTCATATCCGGGGGTATTGTCCAACCCTGGTAGGGGTAGGGGGTAGGGGTAGGGTAGGGCGTAAGGGTAGGGGTGGGGGTAGGGGGCGGGGTGGCGATCATGACCTCGCGCACACTGCAGCTTGACGAGAGAGAGAGCACGGCGTAGTGGTCGGTAGCCTAGTTAGGGTTAGGGTTAGTTAGGGTCAAGCCTACGGCTACGCCTACGCCTACGCCTACGCCTACGCCTACGCCTAAGCAGCGCACACCTGAAGCACGCGTGCGTACTGGGCGAGCTGCTCGCGCTGCCGCCCGTCGACGTCGCGCTGCGGGGGGGGGCGGTGGCCGTGCTTGGTAGCGAGCGTACCAGCCTCTGCTGTCCGACGACGGGTCGCGCCCTCCGCGGTCGCCTCGTGCCGCGGGTCCGTTGCCGCCGCCGTCCTCATGCCGCTGACGCGACAGCTGAGACCCGCAGGCCCGCACAAGCTGCTCGGGAAAGTTGTGGAGGGCTTCAAGCGCGGCTCAAAGGAGGTGCGACTGAGCAGCAGGCCCATATCCCTCACGCCAGCAGCTCACCGGCGCCTGCTCGTTGTGCTTCAGCTCGGCTGGCCGACAGCGAACCTGGACCCGGCGGCGTTCGAGAGCACCTTGGATTCGGAGGAGGAGGGCGTGTACGTGGGGTGGGCGACGCTTGAGGATGGCCAAGGAGGAGCGCTGCCGCCCGCTGCAAGAGTCGCGCACAAAGCGGTGCTCTCGATCGGGTGGAACCCTACCTTCCACAACGAGAAGCGCACCGTGGAGGCGTACCTGTGCCACGAGTTCGGGCGCGACTTCTACGGCGCCACCATGCGCCTCGTCGTGTGCGGCTACGTGCGGCCGCAGGCGCGTGTGCACACACATCAGCACACACACCATGGCCATGGACGCAAGCAGAAGAGCACGCATGCACGCACGCACGCACGCACGCGCGCACGCGCGCACGCATGAACGCACGCACACGCACACACACACACACATGGCAGAGACAGAAGCACGCACACAGTCTCGCTACGTCTCTCTCTCGCGCGCACCAGCATGCGCAGCCCTGCCTCGGTCTGACTCGCCCGGTCGCCCGTCGCATCGCAGGAGGACTTCTTCACAGAGGGCGTGGCGTACGAGGCCGCGATGGCGACCCTCATCGAGGCCATTGCCGCCGACGTCGAGTTTGGGAAGAGCCAGCTCGAGACGCCAGAGATGCTCGCCTTCCGGAGCGACCCCTTCCTAGATCTTCCTGGCGACGAGTTAGCCCGGCGACCGGCGTGATGAGTGTAACGTTTGCGTTTTGGGTGCACCTCCCAGGCACCTCCGGGGGCGGCGCGCGACGACCGACGAGCCGGCCGCGCACCCTGACTGAGAATGTAATGAGCGAATGCGCAATGCGCTCATTTTTAAAATGAGCGGTTCTGGCTTCTCTGGTCGTTCAGCGAGTGTGCACCTTTTCTCTACTTGTACGTGTACTTTTACTTTTATTTGTAACTCACTTGTTACTGGTTAGGGTTAAAAGGGTTAGTCTGTCTGCGTCTGTCTGTCTGCGTCTGCGTCTGTCTGCGTGTTATTATCAAATTTCCGAGACTGGTGACTCATACTATATAGACTGTGGTCCCTTAAGTTTACGTGCTTCCCGAAGTGAGCACGTTGAGCTGCTCCACGGCGTCGAAGCGCTCGCCCGCTCCGAGTATTCTTCTCTCAGTCCCTGTTCACCGCCGCCGGCGAAGGATGAACATGAAGCCGGCACCCTCTCCGCCGGCACGCTGCGCGCGCATGATCCGCATGTCCGCGTCCACGTAAGTGTGCGTCCACGTGCCCTCGTACGCTGCGCTGCGCCAGCGCACGGGCACACGTAGCACCTTGACAGTGAAGCGGTCGAAGCGCACCGCCCATGTCGAGGGACTCGTGGCGCTCACGTCGACGCGCAGCTCGCCTCTGAGCAGCCCCGCCCACGTTTGGATGCGCTGCCGATAATGCGCCGATGTGGCCGAAGTGTCGATGAGCTGCGTGACTCGCCCTGTGAATGGGCCGAGCAGCTTGCGTCGCATCAGGCGCCCGTTGCCGAAGGTGATACCGGCAGGGTTGTCTGTGTAGATCTGGTCCCATTCGCCATCGAGGAGGCTCGGGGTCGCCGTGGGCGCTGGGCAGGGGTTTTGGCGCTCGAGCATCTCTGCGAGCACCTCCATCTCGGCCTTCTGCTGCGGTGTGGACGTAGAGCCGCCATTAGTCTCAGCAGCTAGCCAGTTAATGCCGGCATTAACTCGAAGCGGGTGCGCCGGCTGGGAGCCGAGCAGCAATTGCTGGCGCGAGCCGCGCAGCGGCGAACCCACAGACGTGGCAATAGAGAGCGCGGCCGTGAGCATGCCTTGGCGTCGTCAGAGCTGGCGAGCGCCGGCAAGTTCGCATGTTATATGTGTATGCACATGTGTATGTATATGTGATTTGTGGGAAGGCACTGGACCAGAGTAGCTCACAGGAGGGCGCGCGGCTCGAAGCGGGCAGGGTTCAGCAACGCACAGGTGAGTAAGCAACGCGCTCACTCGGTAGGGTTTCGAGGCGTAGGGCATGGAGCTACAGTGAAGTTGCGTCAAAAAGGGAAGTTGCCGTCTTCATGGTAGAGCGGCTCGGGACTATGTGCGAAAACGTTCCTCGCGCCGTCCAGTTTCGGCAATCCGGATGTTTTGCATGATGCAATTGAGTTTGAACGCGTCCAAGCGCGTCCCGGGCCCCGATAGCAGCGCCGCGCGCTCCAAATGCAGTCCGTCCCCTTCGGCACGCCGTCGCTCTTCAACTCTCGCCGCAAGGCCTCGGACGGCAAGGAGGAGACCCCACCGCAAGGCCTCGTGCAGGGCACGCCTTGCACACCAAGCTTTGATGGCGATACGCCCACCATGCTCCGCCGCCTGCGCTCACCTCCGCCATCGCCGACGGGCAAGTTCAAGCGCGATGCAGTCAGGCTTGCCTTCGCGGCAGTGATCGGCATCCTCATGCTCAGCACGCTTTTCTCGTACCGGATGACGATGGGGTCTGCCGCCGACGAACGCCTCTCGGTGCTCACCACCCTCGTGCGCTCCCAGCAGGACGAGATGATAGAGCTCCAGAAGACGGTTCGCACCCAGAGCACCACAATCGCCTCACTGGCTGCTCGGAGCAGCAAGTCCGAGGCCGCGCCCAAGATCAAGCCCCAAGGCACACCCTCCGGAGTGGGCACCGCCGGCGTGGCGACGCCTGAGAAGAGCCGCGGGATGAAGCACGTGCACGTCGTCTTCCGTTTCGACGAGGACCGCCGGATGGGCAAGGAAGTGCAGCTCTTCTGGCTGTACGAGAACAACACGGAGCAGCTGTACACCACGATCCCGGCAGGCCTCCAGGCGGACGAGACCACTTTCCCCGGCCAGTGCTGGCGTGCGGTGCCACGCCACAGATCAAACCACGGGCCGCCACTGCCCAGCTGCCGCGTGTTGTGGGCACGACCCAGCCGCCTAGCCACCTAGTCGCTGCGTGTCCACGCCGCGTCTTCACGCTCAGCTGCCCCCCTCACCTGGCAGCGCGACCCTCGCTCGGGCAACCACCTGCTCTCGTACTGCGCGACTAGCGAGCCGCTGCAGACAGTGCATATCGCGCCGTCGACCAACGTAAAGCTCGACTTCCATTTCCCGCCCACCGCCAAGCTGGCGGAGCGCGTGCGCGTCCTCGCGTTGGGAGATGGGAGTTCGACGCCGAGCCTTGTGGGAGAGCTCGCGCAGGGAGGTCGCGTCTCGACGCGCGCCGTGGCGGGCGCCAAGTTCAAGGTCGTCGAGGTTGTCAAGGGCCTCGACCGGCCGCTGCTACAGATGACGGTGGGGCTATGTTTACTATGGCTGTACTTACTAGCCTCACACCTGCCTCACACCCGCCTCACGTTTGCCTCCCACCCGCCTCCCACGCTCCCCACGCCTCCCACGCCCCGTCCATGTTTGCCTACCCGCACCCCCCTCCCATCCCAGGCAAGCCACGAGGCGGAGCAGCACGTTGACATCGGCAGCAGCGTCTCCCTCACTGTCCAGCTGCCCGCCACTGCCTTCGGCCCGGCCGAGCTCTTCTGGCTGTGGGGCGGCGACGACGCCTTTGCACGCGAGCACCTGCACGGCTCTGTGCTGCCCGGACAGACGCTGCGCATCGCCACGATGGCGGGCGAGCAATGGATCGCTAAGGACAAGGCGAGCGGCACCGTGCTGCTCACCACCACCACCACCGACGCCGCGGAGCAGAGCGTCGAGCTCAGCGCAGTGGCGGCGCCCGCTGTGGAGAAGAAGGCGGCGCGATTCGTCAAAGCGGCGCGCAAACGCTGAGCGCGGCCACGACCTTGTTCACGCACGTCGTTGCGCCGAGGAGGGAAGGGGGGGAGATAAATCAACAACACCGTGCGGCAGAGCTGCGCGCGCGCGCCTGGAATCACCTGGAGTGTACCTAGTGCTGCGCAGCGCGCAGCCGGCATGTGTTGGCTAGAAGTAGAGCGCAGGACCCACATGCACATGTTGCATGCAGCATGCACATGTGCATGTGCGTGTGGCGTGTGTTCAATGTGTGCCAGTTGTGCCGTAAGGGGTGTCGACCTAAAGTTGTACCATCCCTAAAAACCCTGCGGGCTGCGTCTCGCTCGTCTTGTAAATCACTGAATCGGGATGCGGTAAAAAAATCGCTAATCCGCTATCCGCGGCAGTGCCCCGCGATTTTCCCCGAATGAGAGTATGAGAACCGCGCGGCAACCGAACCGCGCGCTGGAACCGCGGCAAGATCCGCTCCAAGCTCGCGCGCGGGGGGCGGACACGACCCGGGAGTCGGTCTTGGCGTCGGGGCACGGGGGTACTTTACTTTAGATAGGTGCTCGCTCGGCTCGCGGTCGCGGCCTCGCCCGTCGCCGCCGGCCAAACTTTATGGCTTGGTTTACAACTACCCCTTAGTTTACACGATTGCTTTACAATATCAATAAAGATAAGATCTGTGAACTAGAGATATAACGGAACAAGGGCGCCTAATCATAATTCATCGCGCCGTGTACGCACCGTGTGATTTTTCGATGGGAATTACCGTGCCGTGTAAAGTGCAGCACGTGCTCCACTGTCGGCCCAACGGTCGCATCGTACTCGTACGCATCGCCGTGCTCCGTCAGCCAGCGCAGCCACTGCCTCCGGAGCCGCCCTGCCACACCGACAGCAGCGGGCTTCGCCACAGCCCCTGCTCCAGAGACCGCCAACGACTCGGCCGCCGCAGCTTCTGCGCGCCGCCCTTCGGCGGAGGGTAGCGTCGCTGACGCCGCGCTAAGCGCCGCCTGCGCGGAGCGCAGCAAAGCCTCGAGACCCTCTGCCATTGGGCCCTCTTGTCATTGCCTCTCTTGTCTCTGCTCTGAAAAAACAACGGACTCGAGAACAGACCTCCCTCGGCCAATTCGCAACTCTTTTCTTACGGCCCCCGGCAAAGCCGCTCGCCGCTCGTCGGCCGAAAGTGCCGCCCCCCACTAGCCACACGTTTGCCCTCTTGGATCTGATCTCTTATATCTTATCTTATCGTACGCCCCTCACCAGGGACCTACCAACTTTAACCCTACTACGACTCAGTCCTTAACCCTACTTTAACCCTAGTACCTACTTAGTAGTAGTACTACTACTTTAACCTACTACGACTCGGTCCCTACTTGTCACCTCAGCTACACCTGTTCCGCCGTTAGTCGGCACGGGTGGGTCGCTTTCGATCCAAACGAGTCCTGCGGAGCAGCGGGGCAGATTCGTGCGCAACGCTCGAGGGTCACGTGGTGCTTGGCCACGTCTGCACAAAACCGAGTCTTCGCCTTTGAAAACAGCGCGCTATCGTCCTTGTCCACGAAGTTTCCGAGCCACGCACCCGAGGTGGTGTTAGTCGCTGGCGGTGGCTTTCTCGGGTTCGTGTGGGTTGGTCTGGTGTTTAAGAATTCGTGCGCGAGGCAAGGGCCACCGAATATGGCGTGAAAGAGGCAGATCGAGAGCGCCCAGTTGTTCGTCAGGCCAACAAAGGCAAATTCGGTCTTGAGCCGACGCAGGGCAAGCTCGGTATTTGGCGTGGCGCGCTTACAGCTGCGTGAGCGCATCAGGCAATCTAGCCCGTAGCGTTGACCCGCCATCATCATGACGGCCGAGCCCGCGACGCGCCTCGCGTACGTACGCTCGTCAATCCAGTTGCCGCTTTGCGCGTTGATGAAGTAGTTGTACATTGAGTTGGAGCGTGATGCCGGCTCCCGAAACATGCCAAAGAGCCGGCCGTGGAATGACACGGTCTCCTGGGAAGTAACGGCAAAGTGGTTGCCTATCTTGCCATCCTTCTCCCAGAAGATGCCCTTGAACCACGAGTGCAGCGGGTGAGTGCTCAAAGTGACCTCCACAGAACCAACGACGCTTGACGGCAGCGACGCGTTCGCATGGTGCAGGAGCGTGTCGGCAAATCCACTGCCGCACTTTGGGAAGTGCACCCACGCGATGCGTTGGTTCAGAGGCACCATGCGAACATTGTGCCGGCGACCCACGGTGGGCTCGGCCGCGAAGGGGGACGGCGCCGACCGCGGTGCAGCGGACGCCGGGAGGGCGGAGGAGGGAGCGGTTGCGGAGGGGGCGGCGTGGGCGAGGGCGGCGAGGGCGGCGAGGGCGGCGAGGGTGGCGGCGATGGTGACGAGGCCTGCGATGGCGGTGGCGGTGACGCGGCCTGCGGTGACGAAGCGGCGGTGGCCCAACCGGTCGGCAGCCGCGCCGAAGGGCAGCTTCTCCTCCATAAAGTAACAACCGAACTGCAACCGAACCGAAGCCCTGCAACGGGACGGGCGGGTCGGTCCTGCAGCCGCGTCTCCGTCTGGGGGGGAACGGGTCCCACGCATAAAAAGAGAGCAAATACCCTATCCCATGATGCACGCCCGCCGCCCCTTGGGTAGCCCATCTCTAATACTACCGTAACCTACTCACCGTTTATTTAGGCGTTCTTCACCCCCGGAGAGGCCAGCGTGCCGGACCCACCGCGCCCCTGCACACCGACCGCGGCCTGTCCGCAACTTGCTGTGAGCTCCGTTCTCAGATGAAACTGCTGTGCACCTTCGGGTGGGAGTCGGCCTGGGGCGGTGCCGGTGCCGGTGCCGGTGCCGGTGCCGGTGCCGGTGCGCGAGCTGTAGCAGTGCGCGTCCCATGGCCGGGCAGTGCGGAGGCCAGCGTGGCGCGCAGGTGCGCCTGCATCCTCTGGTAGCGCGGCGCGTGGATGTGCCTCGCCGCCTGTAGGCAGCAAGTAAGTAGGCAGCAAGTAAGTAGGCAGCAAGTAAGTAGGCAGTGAGTCGGCAGTAAGAAGGCAGTGAGGAGGCGGCAGCCATCCGCACCGCGTCCCTCCTGCGGGCGCACCCCCTTCTGACCCCCGAGGGCGCGGCGCAGCCCAGATCCCCAGATCCCCAGGCACGGGAGGCGGGAGGCCGGTGTGTGTGCGCGCGTGCGTGCGCGCGTGTGTCTGTCAGTCTGTGCCGTGTCTGTCAGTCTGTGCTGTGTCTGTCAGTCTGTGCTGTGGCGCCACCAAGACTGCATTAAGACGGCGCGGTCAGCGTCAACACGCGGCAAGTGGCCGGCTCGCTCTCGGAGAACGCGTAGCCTGTGCCGGTGCCGCGGCGGGACATCCGGGCGGCCCCAGCGCTGCCCTCAGCTCCTCCAGTGGAGAGGCGGCCGTCGCTGCCGTCACCATCGTGCTCGACCAGGACGCGGAGCCTGCCGCTGTTGCGGTCGTCGCGCCTCCGGCTGCGCACGAGCATGGCGTTCTTGGTGGGCGTGCCCACGACGCCGTGCCACCCCTTGATCGCCAGCCTCGGGCCGAAGGAGAGCAGGCAGGCCATCGGGATGCCCAGCCAGAAGGAGGGGTGCCCGTATGCGGCTTGGATGCTGTATGGGTTGTCGGGCAGCGGGCAGTAGGTCGCGGTGCTCGGCGCGCTCTCGCAGGCCTGCCGTGCGGGGGGGAAGAGCTTGCTCTCCCCCAGCAGGATGGGGAGTATCTCCAGCGCGTAGAGCTCGAGCCCTATGAAGTTGAGCGCGAGCACGAAGGACTCGAGCGCGCCTGGCAGGTCGATGTGCGAGTATCAAGTAGTAGGAGGTGGAGTAGTGGTGAGCGCGAGCGCGCCGAAGGAGTGGCCCTCGAGGGGCTACTTACTGCTGCTTCTTGCTACTACTTGCTACTACTTGCTACTACTTGCTACTGTGCTTACCGAAGGAGTGGCCCTCGAGTGCGAAGCGAAGGTTGACGCACACCGTGACGTTGACCATTATGGCCACGCCAAGGATGGAGAGGTCCACCTGGTGCAGGCTTGGGTGGGGGTTGGGGTTGGGGTGGGGGCGGGGGTTGGGGTTTGGGTTGGGGATTGAGGCTAGGGCTGGGGTTGGATTTGAGGTTGGGGCTGGGGCTGGGGCTGGGGAAGGGACGAGGGCTAGGGTTGGAGGGTAGAGAGGTCCACCGGCTGCCCGTCGGTGCCGACCGAGTCGCCGTAGCCGAGCAGCACCATGCTGAGCATAGGCGCCACGCTACAGACAAAGCCCATGTAGAAGGCCTCGGCGCACCAGCGCGCGAAGATGGTGTGCGTGTAGAACTCCCGCTTGAGCCCCTTGGCGTAGAGCTCGATCGCCTCTGCGGAGACCTCCTTGGGCACGTCCTGGTCCTGCGAGCCGTAGGCGATTACGGCTGACTAATTACTGACCTACCAACTGACTAGCTCACCTGTTTACTAGCTTACTGGCGCACTATACCTGGAAGCCGAAGACGACCACGGGCAGCGCCGAGAAGAAGACGTTCCACCACGTGACGAAGAATAGCGGCAGCGCCTGAATGGCTGAGCCCGCTGCGGCGAGCGAGTACCAGTAGAGCGCCATGACGAGCGCGATGTTCTTGAAGAACATGAAGCAGCACAGCGTGCTGAAGCGGCGGTAGCTGTAGCGGCCGTGCACGAAGATCAGCGAGCGGAGGAATCGGAACTGGCCGATGGCGAAGTCGGAGTTGTTGACCGCCTCCATGCCCTCCTTGCCGATGATGCCCACGCCGATGTGCCCCGCCTTGGTGAGTATCGCCGTGGTAAGCCGTCAGTATAGCCATAGTAAGCAGTGAGTAGTGAGTAGTGAGTAGTGAGTAGTGAGTAGTCGGTAGTGAAGCCACAGTAAGCAGCCAGTGGTAAGTAGCCCGCCTTGATCATCGCCACGTCGTTAGCCCCGTCGCCGATGGCGAGGCAGCAGCTGCTCGGCACACCGTACCTAAGTGTGTGTGGCAAGGGGCGTATTGCAGCCAGGGGGTGTAGGAGGATGTAAGGGGACCCCTAGTAAGCGAGGGATAAGGGCGTGTACCGGATGAGCTCGAGCATCTGAGCCTTCTGGTCCTTGCGCGCGCGGCAGGCCACCACCGAGCGCGCGCCGTTGCCGACCACGGTGAGGTCCTCGCTGCAGACGAGCCCCAAGTACTCGATGGCCTTCTCGTCGAGGACGAAGCAGCGGTCGACGGCGCTGCCCGCGCCGCCCGCTGAGCCGCCCGTGCCGCGTGCCTCTGCCAGGGTGGCCACGGCCCGTTCGGAGAGCGCGGCGCGCACCAGCTCGAGCCCCGCGTACTTTGCATCGAGCTCGGCCACCACGCGCTTCACCGCCGCCGCGACTTGCCCGGCTGCCGCAGGCGAGGGCTTGGGCGCAGCGGCGGAAGTGGAGGCGGAGGCGGCACGGATCTGCTCCTGCGCCGCGAGCAGGTCGGCGACGCGCAGCGCACCGAGGACGGGGTGTGTCTCGGTGGTGAGCTCGAGGGTGTCTGCCGCGGCAGGCAGGATGTTGCACGCCGTCGCGATGTTCTTGGCCGTGCCCACCTTGTCGCCCGTGAGCATCCAGACCTTGACTCCCGCGCTGCGCAGGTCGGCCAGCACCTCTGGCACACCGTCCTGCAGCTTGTCTTCGATGGCGGTGGCGCCCTGCAGCTGCAGCCCTCGCTCCGCCTCCTCTTGCAGCGCCGTGATCTGGTTGGGCTCCCCGGCCTTGAAGCGCGCCACCTCCTGCGGCGACTCGCTAGCGGCGCGGTAGTTGGCATGCCACGCCTCGAAGTCACTCTCGGGCATGGCGCGCTGGGCCCACACCAGCGTGCGCAGCGCCACCTCCGCCCAATCGTACAGGAGGTCCTCCATCTTGCGGCACACCTCGGGCGAGCTCAGCGCGTCCTTCGGGTCGAGCCGCTCGAGGACGACGCTGTCCGCGCCCTTGCAGTACATGCGCACCGCGGGGCCGCCGCCCACCTGCTCGAGCAGCCGAGGCGGCAAGCGCACGAGGATGGACATGCGCTTGCGGCTACTCTCGTACGGGAAGGCCTCGAGCACCTGGGGGTGACTCGTACGTTGCAGTGAGGTGCAGTGAGGCGTTGTAAGGGTGTGTGTGTGCAAGGGGGGGGGGTAAGGGGGTGCAGCGCTGAGGTGGGAAGTCCTCGAGCACACGCCTGCACTGTGTGCCTCTCGCCCGATCGCTTGTCGACGATGTCGAGCTCGCCAACGTCAGGCCGCCGCTCGACGAAGGCGTACCCAAAGCACTCTGCGGCGCTGACGAAGGCCTGCTCGTCCGGGCTCGACGCGCAGAGCTCCTCCTGCCCGCCCACCATCTCGATGAGCACGGAGTGGTTGATCGCCTGGTGCAGCATGAACTCGCGGTGCCGCGCCGCCACCACCGTGTCGCCCTCGAGCGCGTCGAAGAGCGACGGCGCGCCCTCCGCCTCCTCGAAGCCAACGTAGCGCGAGGCCCGCGGCCCGCAGCCGCCGTGCGCGGGCGGCGGCCGCTGCGAGATCGCGACCTCGGGCGGCCTGTCTGCATCCTCGGCCATGGCGCGCAGGGACTTGGCGATGGCGGTCTCACCGACGCCGTACTCGACGCCGCACACGTAGCAGCGGCGGAAGCTCATCAGGTTGGAGGTGAGCGTGCCTGTCTTGTCGGAGAAGATGTGCGAGACCTGCCCGAGCTCGTCGAGCAGTGAGACCTGCCGCACCTGGTTAGGGTTAGGGTTGGGGTTGGGGTTGGGGTTGGGGTCGGGGTTGGGGTTGGGGTTGGGGTTGGGGTTGGGGTTGGGGTTTGTGGCAAGCTGCTCTAGGTACCTGGCACGGCTCGTCCGCCTCCTCGTCGTAGCAGCTGACGTCCTGCACGACGAAGTAGCGCGTGATCATCTGCACCGTCGCGAGCGAGACGTAGAGGGAGATCGGGATGAACTGGTAGCACAGCAGGAAGTAGGTCATGAAGGCCACCATGAAGTCTGCCACGCTCGGCCCCGCCGCGCCGCTCACGCTGTACGGCGCCCCCTCGAGGTACCACGGCGGCTGGCTTCGCGCCACAGTCGAGCCTCCGTAGTCGAAGAAGGTGTTGACGCACGCGCCCACCGTGCAGAGCAGCATCAGCGCCACGGCCACCCCCATGATGTCCCTGTTCAGCAGCCGCATGGTGTTGCCCACCTTGACGCGGTCCCTGCTCCGCTCGCCAGGCTTCGTGAAGTTGATCTTGGCGTCGGTCCCCGTGGAGACCACGATACCCAGCGCCCAGTCAGTGTTCCTCAGCTGGCAGCCGCGCAGCAGCATGTTCTCCCGCTGGAGGAAGGAGGGGTCGTGCCCCAGCAGGTAGAGCTGGCCCGAGAAGTCGTTCACCTTGTCGTTGGGCGCCTCGCACGCGACGTAGGCGCCCTTGAGCAGCTCGTGCAGCCTGCTGCGCCCACCACTGCCCACCTCGACGCCTGACCCTACGCTGGGCGGCCCCGCGCCCGGGCTGGCCTCCCCTGGTCTGACGGCGTCCCTGTCCTCGACGCGCACGTCGTCCTCGGTGAGGCCGCGCAGCAGCTCGACGGCGGCCTTGGGCGCGAGGCGCAGCTTGGTGTCCGTCTCGCCGTCGAGCGGCTTGGTGTTGGCCCAGCACTGCCCCATGCTCTGCGGGTCAGAGCCGCGAAGTAGCACCAGGTCGGCCGGGAAGTGCTCCCTTGCGTAGACCTTGACGACCATGCCCACCTTAACCTTAGCCCATGTGGTGGTGGTGAGCTGCGCGTCGCCCTCGTGCAGGACGGCGCACCGCTGCGAGTTGGTCTTGCTGTCGGAGCGGTGCCGGTTGATCTCCTCCTTGGCGTTGAGGCACATGTCGACCACGAGCATGAAGACGAGCGTCTGCCACACGGAGGCCGCAGCCACGTCGCCGAAGTACGCCGAGTCGGTGATCGAGATCTCTGGCACCATCTGCAGGAAGCCGACCACCAGGAAGTAGAAGTTGGCGAAGCGGCTGCAAGGGTTCAGGAGCTCGAAGAGCTGCATCGGGAGGAACGTGAGCAGGTTGTACTTTGACGTGATGATCGAGTTCTTCTGCCCCGTTGGGTTTGACCCAAGGGCGTTGACCCGGACAAGGAAGTCCTCCGCCGCACCCGCCATCGTCAGCGCAAGTAGAGCACACTGTCTCTGCCGCCGCAGTCGGCCGCTGTTTCTGCCGCAGCACTCGCTCGCGGCAAGGGAAGTCTGGCCGATCCGCTAGTTGGCCTCCCCCCCCGATAGATAAGATAAGATAGAGATGATAAGATAAGATAAGATCTTATCTATTTATCTT
>Ga0209302_10001694_pt1 | contig 12929 bp, 7 predicted proteins | sample ArcOceMetagenome_2_FD_187445 | JGI IMG/M metagenome (GOLD analysis project Ga0209302, IMG submission 187445) | Marine eukaryotic phytoplankton communities from Arctic Ocean - Arctic Ocean ARC135M Metagenome (SPAdes) (version 2) | ecosystem: Environmental > Aquatic > Marine > Oceanic | place... | reverse complement strand
ATAACGAAGCTACCTATCATTTTACGGCGGTCTGTACCGACGTAACTGCCCATGCTGCTACATGTGCATTGACGGTGTCTGCTGGTTATGCTGGTGGTAGTGTGACATGCGATACCGCAGATGGTGCGTATGTTGTTGTTGCAGCTACTGCTACTCCGTGTGCTGCTACTCAAGTGGCAAATTCCAACAAAAATGTTGCTGGTACTATTACAGGTACGACTGGTTCATCCGTCGTCGTCACCTGTGTGAATGCTTATGGAGGCGGAACAGCGACGTGTGGTACAAATGGTTTATTTAACACATTGACATGTACGCTTTGGACATCGTGTTCAATAGGTTCATTTGTCAGTGTAGCGGCTACGGTGACCAACGATAGAACTTGTACAGCTTGTGGTGCCGGTCTCAGTCGTGCCATGACACTTGGTACGAATGTCGGCGTAATAAATTATTGTAACTGGTGCAAAGAGGGACTAGGAAAAACTAGTGCGAGTAGCGATGGAACAGCTAGTCACATCACATGTCAATCATGTTCAGCGACTGTGGGTGACACTAGTCCGGAATACAACAATGCGATTGATGGTTCGGCATGTGGTGTTGCGACCCCGTGTGCTGCAGGTGAAGGTTATCATGTCTTGAGTACACTTCTAGAAAATACTGACATAGATGTTTGTACTGCCTGCATTACAGGAAGATATTCCGACCAGTCTAATTACGATACATGCAAGACCTGTGCGAAAGGATTTGCTACTACAGGCCCAACCGTTGCTTGTGCAGCTTGTGGTACTGGTAAATATCAAGAACAAACAGTAGCAACTACAAACAACTGCAAACAGTGTACCGTTGGTACACAGTGGGTTTCGGTGTCAGAAGCTTGTGCTACTTGTGCAACTGGCAAGTACCAAGAACAAAATGCTGCCGATTCAGTTTCTTGTAAACAGTGTGTTGCAGGTACGCAATGGGCGTCAGTATCGACCGCGTGTGCTACTTGTGCAACTGGCAAGTACCAAGAACAAAATACTGCCGATTCAGTTTCTTGTAAATTTTGTGCCGCTGGAACAAAGTTTGCCACCAAAGCCACGGCGTGTGTGAATTGCTTGAATGGGCAGTATCAAGAACAAGATTCGGCGGCTTCGGCCACGTGCAAGACGTGTAGCGCCGGATTGTATTCCACCGATGCCACCGCCGTGTGCAAAGCATGCGAAGAAGGCAAGTTTCAAGAATTGGCTGAAGCCATCGAATACAATTGTAAATTTTGTGCCGCTGGAACAAAGTTTGCCACCAAAGCCACGGCGTGTGTGAATTGCATTAGTGGCAAGTATCAAGAACAAGATTCGGCGGCTTCGGTCACGTGCAAGACGTGTAGTGCTGGTCTTTATACCGTCAGTACCACCGCCGTGTGCAAAGCATGCGAAGAAGGCAAGTTTCAAGAGTTGGCGGAATCGATTGAGTACACGTGTAAATTTTGTGCGGCTGGAACAAAGTTTGCCACCAAAGCCACGGCGTGTGTGAATTGCATTAGTGGCAAGTATCAAGAACAAGATTCGGCGGCCACTGCTGTATGCAAGACATGTGCGGCGGGTGAATACGCTGTGAGTGCATCGGTGGCTTGTAAAGCATGCGAGACCGGCAAGTTTCAAGAGTTGGCTGCTGCCGACGCGTACACGTGCAAGAACTGCGCCGCTGGATTTGCTTTCGCCATCAAGTCCACAGCGTGCACCGAATGCATCAACGGAAGATATCAACTTTCAAGTAGTACTGCCGATGTGTCATGTCTTGGCTGTGCAGCAGGTCAGTATACCACAGCAAAAGATGTAGCGTGTGGTGCGTGTGAGACCGGCAAGTTTCAGGAGTTGACTGCTGCCGTTGCGTACACGTGTAAATTATGCACGGTGGGTACCGAATGGTCTTCAATATCAATTGCGTGCCCTGAATGCGATACTGGCAAGTACCAAGACCAAAACACATTGGCCACGGCCGTGTGCAAGTTTTGCGCTGCTGGATTTGCTTTCGACACCAAGTCCACAGCGTGCACCGAATGTATCAACGGAAGATATCAACTTTCAAGTAGTACCACTGGCGTGACGTGTCTTGGCTGTGAAGCAGGTCAGTATACCACAGCAAAAGATGGTTCGTGCAAAGCTTGTGAAACGGGCAAGTTTCAAGAACTGCCTGCTGCCGATTTGTACACGTGTAAATTCTGCGCGGCGGGGAAAGTCCAACCATTAACGGGACAAGTGTCCTGCAGTGATTGTGCTGTGGGCAAGTACGATGACGATGATGATGAGGAGTGTGGTATATGTCTTTCTGGTCAATATCAGTCGGAGGTTGGAAAGTCATCATGTGATAAATGTGAAGCTGGTCTATCCTCACTTAACTTGGGTGCAACTTCGAATACTACATGTAAAGTGTGTGTAATGGGAAAATTTTCTGGTTCGGATGGTTCCAGTATATGCAATATTTGTGGGACTGGCAAGTATATGGATGAACAAGCTGCTACAGCTTGTAAAAACTGCGCCGCCAATACTTCGTTATTTGATGGATATGGAAATGAGTATGGCTCCAGCGCTTTAAAACATGATAACGATGATGATTGCGAAACGTGTGAATCACCTACGACAGCACCATTGGGAAGCTCTTTATGTACTTGCATGGACATTAAAGGGGAAAATCGAAATAGTATTGCTTGTAGATGTAAAGACTCTTCGAGTGAGAGTACCTGTATAGACCAAAGGTATTGTTATACAGGTCTGGTTGAGACAGACTACCCATCCACTCGATGTGGAGCAACAGGTGGTGAGATATTAGTTGGTGGCAAATTTCTCCAAAAATGTCCTGATACTACCGGAATTGAACAGATTTTGGGTTCCGATAGTTGTGTGTGTGGGAGTGGGACTACGGTTTGTAATCGATATCAATATTGTAACGACATTGGTGCTGTTTCTGCCCCAATCTTCCAATGTCAGAACAAAACGGATTGTCGAAAAAACGGTGGTCTTTTTGAAAATACTGGGGATTGTTTCTGTCGACGTCGTGAATCTACAACTACTCCAAATTACATCACATGTGACAGCACTAATGGACGGGTATGTAACAGTGGTTCAGGTGGACCAACATGCAATAAGGCAATTTGCATCAATAATGTGGCTTCTATAGCTAACACCGTTGAATGTCGATGTATGCAGACTGTAAATTCCACAGAACGTAGCAGCACTTGTCCCGTCGGTGAATATTGTTTTGACCCGGTATCGGTTCAGTGTAACGACGGGGGTCAGTACAGTTCGATATTTCCAGATTGTGGTTGTACGGATGACAAAATAGAGAGTTGTATGAGCGAACAAGGCGAAATTGATGGCACAACGCCAAATTTATTGTCTCTCTATTGTTCCTGTACCAGTGAAGTGTATGGTACGAATTCACTGTGTTTAAAGGAACAATATTGCAATCGTGAGTTTGGTGTTTGTGCGGACGAGCCCGCACCATCGTGTAAACACAAAGATGGAAAAACGGTCAATCTAGAACCCTGTTTGTGTGGTACCGAACAATGTGGCGTGGGTGGGTACATGTGTAGCCCCACCGCACCCATTAAATGTCATAAACAACTTTGTAGTGATTATGAAGCTTTAAACCCAAATTGGTGTAACATAGAAGGGAAAGAGTATGGAAATGGCGTTAAAACAGACATAGCATGTGTCGATTATACTTGTTCGGACATTGACATTTTTACCTGTTGTGAACCGTGTTCGGGGGCCTCTGTGTGGGATGGTGTGTGTAGGAAAAAATGTCCTGACCCCGAACACACTACACCTTCAAAACGAGAGGACAGTTTCTGTTTTGACGAATGGGTTGACCCTCCATCATATAGCGAATATGTGGGGGACATCCAGCAAAATTCAGAAGATATTTCATACGCATGGTTTAAACAGAATAGTAATCCATTTTACGCAGGACATTGTGATGGACCCGTCTGTGACAATGTCATTTCCAACATTTCCAATTCAACCACCGACAGTAAATATTGCTGCCTGCCATCTAACAATTGTAAGGACGATACATCTGGCGCATTGTGCCAGGGTTCGGAATATACAAAAGAAATTAAAGATAAACGATGCGACCGCTTTCTTTGTACCGCTGCTGAATGTTGTGTGGAAACACTATGTGAATGTGTTTCTGGCACAGGTAGTACCGGTAGAGATTGTCCAACCCCTGGTGAATTTAGCTGCGCATCCTGTAGTACTGGATATTGGTTGAGTGGGTCAGAGTGTATCGCGGTTAGTCCTTGTGATAGTCTACAATATGAATTTAGACCACCGAGCGGGTTTTCAGACCGTATCTGCTATTACAAATCAATTTGCAATGACGCACAATATGAATCGACCCCCGCAACCTCGACTTATGACCGTGGGTGCAGTGGCTTAACAACATGTACATCCACTGAATATATTGAAAGAACTTCCAATATCACCACAGGTTTTAAAACTTCGGATATCAAATGCGCAGCGTTTCCAACGTGTACCGACGTACAATACATGGTTAAAACCGTCAACACTGCAGAGGGCGTAACAATGACAAACTATAGTTGTGATATTGCCACCGTATGCGGTACCTTGGAATTCGAGACTGAGATACTAACTAGTGATACGGACCGCATATGTAATACAACTACTCTTTGTCAAGATAATCAATATGAACAAACTCGACCAAGCCTGACCACGGACCGTATTTGTGTTGCACCCACTGTCTGTAATACAACCAACGAATACGAGGCTCTTGGACCAACCACTGTAACGAATCGTATTTGTAATACAATAAAAGATTGCGACTTGACAGAATTTGAAACAATTGGACCCACCAATATTTCAGACCGTGTTTGCAACAGCTCCACCACGTGCCATTCCAGCGAATATGAAACTTCGCCACTGACCAATTATACGGACAGGACCTGCCAAGTCGCAAAACGTTGTGATGTCGATATTCTAGAGTATGAATCAATTCCAATGACTACAACAACAGATAGAAGTTGCAAACAATGCAGCCCCACCGACGATGATTGTGTAGGGTGTATGACTAAAACGGATTGCGAATTCAACACAAAATCGAACATTCACAACCAATCGAAATGTTCGTCGCTCACCTGTACACGCTTTATAATACCCGATGGTACATTTTCGGGAATTTTACACTATGGCGAATGGTTTCGTTTTGAATCAAATTCAACAACTCCGTTCGTGATATCCGCCCCAAATATAATTCAAAAGGTGAACTACTCCTATTTTTACATCGAGACAGACTTTAATGGGACCATAACATTTCAAGGGGTAGCCTTGAGAATACAACAGGATTGTACATTCGAGGAATACACATGGGGGACCTGTTCTAACATGTGTGGAGCTGGACATGAATTAGGCATCAGGGGTCCAAAAATAAAAGACGCCTCACATGGAGGGAAAATTTGTTCAGAGACCCCTAAAATTACATACAGGGATTGTAACGGGACATTCTGTCCAATAGATTGCAATATAACATGGGACGACTCTTACTTGCCATGCAACGCCGCCTGTGGGGTTCAGGGTATTCAATACAAAAATTATACCATTCATAACCCAGCTAAATATGGTGGGGTAGAATGTCCTGCTTTGAAACGTCGTGGATGTGTAGGACTGAACAAACCACCATACTGCGATTGTTTAAAACGTAAAATGGACGCCTGTGGCATTTGTGGCGGCGATAGTTCGACATGTACCGGATGCGACGGTGTCGTTGACAGAAACGAAGAGACCAGGAACGTTTACAACGAATGTGGAATATGTGCACGAAAGGGTACGCCATGCACGCTAAAACGGTCACAGACACAGAAAGACCGCAAAAAATTCCGCAGTAATCTTTTGAAAATTCTTTTGCCGGTGGGAACTGCTGTATTACTGTTTGCCGCATCATTTGGTGTCGTTTTTTTCTCAACACGTCCAAAAACACAATTAACACTTCCAAAAACACAACTACGCAAAAAAAGAGAGATTTATTTATCATAAGTAACTTATAGTTTGACACTTTAATAATAAACAGATATTTATATAAAAATGTGTACGCCTATTTATCATATACATAATGTAACACTATGGTCCTGTCCAATCACCTCATCGTGTCCAATCGTTGACGACTCCGTTATAAACTTGTCACCAATAAATTCAACGAATTCGACGACAGCTAATTCAACAAATTCGACGACAATAAATTCAACGAATTCGACGACAATAAATTCAACAAATTCGACGACAATAAATTCAACGAATTCGACGACAGCTAATTCAACAAATTCGACGACAATAAATTCAACAAATTCGACGACAGCTAATTCAACAAATTCGACGACAATAAATTCAACGACAATAAATTCAACACCCTCCCCTAACCCAGCACCTAACCCAGTACCCTCTCCCAGTTCGTCACTGTTGTTATTTTGGTCCACGACAGACAACAATACGAACAATACATTCTTCTTGAGACACGGAAATAATAAGACAAATAATACATCGGTGTGTGTTTGCAATCCCGACCTCAGATGGTTGCATATATTGTGGGTAATACCATTGATACTCGTCATTTGTTGCTGTTATTGGGTTAAACGCCGTGGTACTACAAGGATAAAAAATTTATTTATGCCACGCGTTTCCAAATATTTAAAACGTTCGCGGTCATGGCCTGAAATTTCAGTCAGAGATTCACCCATTGAAAATCGGGCGAGGTCGGAGCCGTTGTTTGATACTATTGTCTTTTAATCGGTTGTATACATATCAGAACGGTAGCGGGGTCGCCCCAACATGTTTTAAAAAAGTTGAAGCCGGACAAAGCCATAAAAAAAAACTAGTATAAGAGATATAAGATATGAATAAATAAGAATAAACATGATTTTAGTTGCTGTTATTATGACAATTGTAAGTTTCAGTTATATTATAGCTAAAAAACCTTTCCATATTATTTTATGGGTTTCATTTCTGTTGGCGTTAACTTATTATAATCCAAATCATGTTCAAAGTTTTTTAGATATTTCTGGAAACCATTTTTCATATGAAACAAATTGGGGTTCCACGTTTACAAACCATAATCCACATGTTTTCAAAGCAAAAAACGTGTCTCATCTTCAAAAATATCTATCTTCAAGTTCAATTCCCGTACGAGTTACGGGCTCCATGCATTCTTACAGTCCCTTATTAAAAAGTAAAACACTTATTGACATACGACAATTGAATCAAATATTACATTATAACAGAACTCATATAAGGGCACAGGCCGGCGCAAAAATCAGTCAACTCCAAAAATTCCTGTCAAAATATCACAAAACGTTGCGTGGAATTGGTTCAATTACACAACAGACATTAGCAGGAGGATTCTCGACATCGTTGGCTGGAATTGAAATGCGTGGTTTTTCAGAGTTTGCCACTTCTGCTAAAACTTTAAATGCACTGGGAAATATCGTTGAATGGGACGATTTGTATTATTTACGAGATTCAATGGGATTGATGGGCATCATAATAGAATTAGAATTCGAAGTGTTCGATAATCATCTTTTTGCACATAGTGTCCAAAGAAAACCTTTAGAGAAGTTGTTTGAAAACGAAGCAGATGCGTTTGACAGTATATTAACATTCTACTCCGATAGGAAAAATGTTTTAACCGTCTCTTATAAATCTATAGACACCCCAATTCCTATTAAAAGTGTGGAAAAAATGCCCACACTCTTAAAAGAAATGGTTGACTACGTGGTTACGCCAATCACCTTTTGGATACCCGTCCATAGTCTATTCTGGGCACTGGAATCGTCCATAATACCCGATTTTGAACAACTGGCAACAATAGCACACGATGTGGCCTTGCATGGGTATATGTTTCTCGACTATAGAATTCCAATCGAAAAATGTATTGATTTTTTTACAAGCATGTCCAAACAAGATGGGTTTGTCCGTATTAAGTTATTAAATGCTCGTTCTGATACATGTTTGGCCTACACAAAAAAATCATGCAAAGTGGAATTATATATTCCTCAACATAATTCTATTAAAACCTATGAAAGTTTAGCTCGTAGATTTGGGGGATATAGTCATTGGGGCAAATATTATAAGGGAAATATTACAAAACAATTTGAAACATTCGAATGTTTTGAGGAATTTGAACGTATAAGAGTACAACAAGACCCCAACGGTCGGTTCAAAAATGATTATTTACATGGGAAGGACGACCAGTATTGGCATGGTGGAAACCGGCTCTGGTTGTTCCATTTGTTGATGCCATTCTTTTTTATTATACAATTTTGGACATGTTACGATTCGTGCAAATGTTGTCGGTTACGCTGCAATACCAAACACAGTTACCAACCAATTTCTCAAAATCTTGGACTGGCCGAACGCGTAGCAGTACCAAAGATGAGTACGGTGATAAATTTTGGAGCATAAATGTTTAAATTGTTTAATATCTTTTCCTTACCACCGCGATTTGGAATGCTCCTGCGTTTACTTTTTGAAATTTTTTTTATTATCGCGATTCCCGAATGGTTTCATTATTAAATCGAATTTAGTGATTTGCTTGAGGCTGTATTTGCTTCTAAGTGTGACACTTTCACAATTCTCTAAAGCTTTAGAGATTCTTTGACTTTTATTTTTTTGAACAATTCTCTAAAGCTTTAGAGATTTCTTTGACTTTTATTTTTTTTTATTTTTTTGAACAATTCTCTAAAGCTTTAGAGATTTCTTTGACTTTTATTTTTTTTTATTTTTTTGAACAATTCTCTAAAGCTTTAGAGATTTCTTTGACTTTTATTTTTTTTTATTTTTTTTGAACAATTCTCTAAAGCTTTAGAGATTCTTTGACTTTTATTTTTTTTATTTTTTTTGAACAATTCTCTAAAGCTTTAAAGATTCTTTAGAGATTCTTTGAGATTTTATTTTTTTATTTTTTGTGAACAGCCAGCTTTAGAGATTCTTTGAGATTTTATTTTTTTATTTTTTCTTGAAACATGATTCTCTAAAGCTTTAGAGAAATGACTTCAATACTTTTTTTTATTCCAACCAGATTCTATCACAGACAGAACTAAAGATGCGGCCATTAACACAGCAAATGCGGCCATCATAACCACGCAAAGAGCCACAAACTCCGCGTCTTCGTTTACTACACGCGACATTGTACAAGTTGAACTTTATTTTCTGAATTCTCTAATATATATTGTCTAGGAGTTTGCTTTCAGATTCGCCCAAAATCGCAGGGAAATCGCAGGGAAATCGCAGGGAAATCTCAAAAGTTTTCGTTAAAATTACAATAACACGCGGTCCGAAACAAAAAATGGCGAAACTATTTCCTGGTTTATGGCAAGTCTCCTACAGTGATGACTACGAAGACGACCACCACCAATACCAACCCACTCCGTTATTTTTAACATTTATACTACAATTTCAGATATGTCTTAAAGTAAGCTTTGCGACCATTACCAGGAACAACACTCTCCACAGATGCGGCAACGGAAGCCCTCTTTAATAAATAAGACAAATGAAGACACCCCGACATGACTATTCTCTCAGCTCCCAAAAAATCGGCGGGATGACCTCAACCATTTTCATACTATAAAAACGTGTGATAATAAACAAAATGTTTAGTACATATACACAGCAAGAATTGGGGAGCGAATTGGGGAGCGAATTGGGGAGAGAATTGGGGAGCGAATCGGGGAGCGAATCGGGGAGCGAATCGGGGAGCGAATCGGGGAGCGAATCGGGGAGCGAATTGGGGAGCGATTCGGAGAGCGAATACAAATACATGTCCGATTCCGATTCCGATTCCGATTCCGACGAAGGAAAAGACCCCGAAGAAATCGGTCCAGGACCTCTTGAAAAAAAATCTCTACTTATATTCTGTGTCTCACCACAATCGATGGCAGGGTACAAGGGGATTACACTCTCAAATAAAATTTTAAAACAATACAACATAGGAGTTGACCGTGAAAACGTCTATTTCAAAACAGAAACAGATTATTTCAAATGGAATCTAGAAGATGGCAAAAAAATACCGATAAAGCAAAAAGATTTACCAATGTTTGGTATTGTCCTGAATGAAGGGTGCCCATGTGTAGGCACTGGTGATGAGCTTTTTCAAACAATACTCTATATCTTACGATTCAAGTTAGAATTATTGGGGTATTATCTTGACCCAATGCCAATTGTTAAGGACGGGCCTGGTACGGAAGAACAACTATATTGTTCCCGCCTTCCCTGGATATATACCCAGGGGGAAACGACGGTCGGATGGTACAATGAAGATATAACATTTCAAATTTTTCAAAAAGTCGCAGAAAGCTAAATTGGTAGAAGGCTGGTTTTAAACACTAATCTATTCTAAACATATAAGTTCAATTTAATTACTACTGAAATGATAACATCAATAAACATGCAAACTTCCTCAAACACCACACCAACGTCGTCTCTGTACACGGAGATGGGCTTGTCCGACGTAAAAAATGATTCTACGTCGAACAAGACCACCACCTGGCCTTGAACACATTGAACCGACGCCCCAAAACAATAAACGTAGTTTCCGTGAGTCGGAAGGTCAAGAATCAAAAGAACTTTATTTGGACGTCTGTGAGACTGAGAGCTGTGGCAGCAGTGCCTCTGCCCTGAGACAGCGTACCATCCAACAGGCACTCAAGGACCGCTCCGCAGCAGCTGCCACCGCGCCGATGGTGGGCAAATGGCCGCCATCCATACCAATGGTAATCCCGATTGTTGCTTGGTCCTGCGCGGCGGGCTGATGTCCAATTACCGATAGTAGTTACCATTCGCGTCAATATTGCCGGCCGGTCGTGCTTGTGTGCGAGCCACTGCTTTGTGTTGTTGAATGCGTGTAAAGTAGTCTGGGTGACCGTAATTTGAAATTCGCTTGTACGTATTTTTTTCACGAATCCATAGTTTGTCTGAATGACCTATTTTGTACACTTCCATTCTTGTAATCTTGCCCTTGCTTGGCGCCTCTTTCTTTTTGGCTTTTCCTGTCTTTCTAGAACAACCCCTACGACATGATGAACAACCCCTACGACATGATGAACAACCCATTTTGCCGACGCCCACAACCAAGACAAAAATACCAACCAATAATTTGTTTGCCCATTGGTGCAACAAATTATTCAAAAATTCCATCCCATCGCTATGGCCGCGATTTTCCGCATCGCGTTCGCGATACGGCCTTAATATTTCGCCCAGAAAACGGTCCGCCATACCTGTATAACGCTCGCGTTCGCTGTCACTAAAAGCATTCTCCGACTCTTCGTCATAAATAGACCATAAAAGCCTCACATCGCGGACAAGCTTTTTGTTGTTTCCCATAGTTTCTACCAACAATGCATTGATGGCGTGTCTTCGTGTTTCAGTTTGTTGTTCGCGCAAAAAACGTTTGTAATGTTGGACAATTTCGAGCTCTGTTGGATTAACACTGTGTAAAGCGCCTTTAAGAGCACCAACAGATGCCGTCTCCGAAACGCGCTGTTGAATGGCTTTGCCTGACAACGACGCGTCAATGACTGCGGCCACATGTAATGCCTCTTTTATCGCTTGTTCGTTATTTTCTGGAATTCTTTCTAAAGCCTTTCGCACATAACTTTTTGTGGTAGACCTTAAGAATTTTACCATGTTGGTGCCTTTTAATGACGGTACCTTTTTATTGTACCAAGATTCAGGATTGCCATCCACATGTTGAATCAATTGTTTTACAACAAGCGTTCGGTCGATATCTACATCGGCTTCTTCGGCCAGTCTTGCAACAATTTTAGTTGTGCGTTGGCGTTGCATTTTTGAAGACACGCTGTCTTCAAACATTTTTTTATGAAAGGTCGCATTGACAAACGCCCAGTCGGTTCGCAACGCGTTCACTGCCAAGTCGTATATGACTGGACTTAGTATAGGTTGCATGTATTCGCGCTTCACATTGCCGTCGCCAGCACCATCAAGCGGGTTGTCCACTAACTCATAAACTTCGGCCAATATATTTTGTACCGTTGTCATTTCTTTTTCAAAATGCTTGTCGTCGTCGGCCAACGTACCCACCATATATTGCAACCATTTTCCTTTGGTCCATAGCTCTAATCCAGAGACTGGTAATCGTGTTTCGCGAATTTCTGACAAATCTACGAGTACTTTTTTAAGGCGTTCCTTACGCCTCTCACTCTTTGCTTTGCGTTTCTCAGAGCCAGTTTGACGTTTTTTCGGCGGCAAGATAGTCGGCACAGTTCGAGGAGTGTTTGGCGCGACATTGTATTCTTGAACACATCCAATGCCTTCCTCTCTACACATCTCGGCCATTACACCCGTACCAACATCTGCAGAAGCACCCGTTATCTTCGACAAAATATAAGCGGTGATAAGAGCTACTGTTGACAATGACATCTGTATGGGTATCTGATGCGTTCTGTGATACTCTAGGGCATGTTGTCGTATCTGCGTATCTTCGGAGCCCGTTAAACTGGCCAACCAGTCTTCAAATGTGTGGTACTTGCGTATTGTTCGCACTTTTTCGTATAATTTCTTATAGTGAGCTTTTCTTCTGGTCAGAGTTTTTCTAATTTTTTGGGGAATGGGCTTTGATTTAGAAAAAGGTCGATGAGCAAACGGTCTAGGTTCGGCCGATTCAAAATTTTTTGGTTTTAGAACAGACATCTTTTGTACAAGGATACTCATTTATATACAGTTAAAAAATCATTTTTCATTTTTTTCATTCTTGTTGTGTATTCAACAATTCTCTAAAGCTTTAGAGATTCTTTCGAGAATTTATTTTTTATTTTTTTTTGTGAACTTGATTCTCTAAAGCTTTAGAGATTCTTTCGAGAATTTATTTTTTATTTTTTTTTGTGAACTTGATTCTCTAAAGCTTTAGAGATTCTTTCGAGAATTTATTTTTTA
>Ga0209302_10001693_pt1 | contig 12930 bp, 8 predicted proteins | sample ArcOceMetagenome_2_FD_187445 | JGI IMG/M metagenome (GOLD analysis project Ga0209302, IMG submission 187445) | Marine eukaryotic phytoplankton communities from Arctic Ocean - Arctic Ocean ARC135M Metagenome (SPAdes) (version 2) | ecosystem: Environmental > Aquatic > Marine > Oceanic | place... | reverse complement strand
CTTGGCCCCCATCCTGGGACCCCTATGGACCGTTAGGAGCGGCTAGGGGGCGCCCGGGGAGTTATTTCCGGAATGTTCGACGCCTGATTTCGGACTGCGTGCACCACCACTCTGGAGTCTGGACAGTGGAGCCGACATCTCCTCGTGAAACGGGCCTTTTATGACGAATAGCGCATACACACACTTAGTGCCTCCCCCCAGCTGCTGCCCTCGAATGACGGGGGCATGCCTTTCCACCCCCAGCTGTTTTTCGACTATGTTATATATGCTTTGGAGGCTCGTCTTGCTTCACCCTCTCAGCTTGGCGTGCTGAGGCTCTCAGTGTGACCAGGTCCATCGGTGAAGCCTCGAGGTCAGGCGCCGAGCGCCGCGGAGTTCATGTCTGACCGGATGAACGGCGTCGCAGCCCACCAGAAGGACAATTCATCCGCTGAGACCGACGCAGCTGAATCAGCTGCAGCTCCAGCGCCCAGTGGAGCTGAGTCGGCGGGCGCAGGTGTTCCGGCGTCTGAGGGGGCCGCCTCAGCTCCGAGCGACCCGCCGGAGCTGGCCAGCGCCGCGACCTTGCAGCAGTGCGCGCCAGACCCCTCCCACGCCAGCGCCGCCACCCGTGCCTGAGTCACAGAGCTGCACCGCGTGCCCTGCGGCGAACGGCGTGGGCTTCTGGAGCGTGTCCCACCGCGCCTGCTGTCGTTCTGCACTAACCTGCGCTCACCTGCGCTGAGCTCTACGCCCACCCTGCGCCGACGCCTTGAGCTGCGCTGCTGGCGCCGGAGCGCAAGCTGACCTGCCTTCGCCTGCGCGCGCGCAGGTGGGAGTACAACAACGATGGGAGTTTGTCTGGTCGGGTGTATGGCAAGAAGGGCTTTCGGGAGGGTGAGAACATGAGCACGAGCATCGTGCCGAAGGAAAACCGCTACGGCCACTACGTGGTGACGACCTCGGGCACGCACTACAGGCTCGGCGAGAAGCTCGTGCGGCACGTGGAGGTGAAGAAGCCGAGGCGGCTGATCCGCGACCGCGTAGTGGAGGAGGCGAAGCTCGAGGGTGCCGAGGAGCTCTGGTGCGGCGCGCGCTTCGGAAAGGAGCGCGGTGCCGCCGTGCTCGCTCGTCAGCGGATGAGCGGCGAAGGCCTTCCGGAGGCCGGCCCCCCTGCCTCCAAGGATCCCGCCGCCGCCAAGCAGGCCGATCGTCTGTCCGTCAGCGTCAGCGTCAACCAGCTGGAGGAGCGCAGCAGCCCACGCGACCGCAAGCGGCCAGCGGCTCAGCCCACACCAGCTGAGGAGGCGCCTAAGAAGAAGCAGCCGGCGCGGTTCCGCCTCGAACCTGCAACCGCTGCCGCACTCACCCCGATAGAGCCTCACCTTCTCTCTCCTCTCGTGGCAGAACCAGTACACGAAGCTCTCGCAGCACACCAGCGCGCCGCAGCCCTCGCAGAAATCGCCGAGCCACGCATCCGTCTCGGCGCCGGGGCCGGCGGGGCCGTCTTCGGGGCTTTCGGTGGGGCCCTCGCCGCAAGGGGATAAGCCGCGCCACCCCAACCAGTACACGTACCGGAACGCGGGCGCGGGCGGCGAGCAGCGACCGAAGCAGCCCAACCAGTACTCCAAGCAGGGCGCGGTCGCGGTCGCGCAGTCGCCCAAGCAGAGCAGCAAGCACCCCAACCAGTACACGTACCGCCAGCCCAACCAGCACACCGTCAAGCTGACGTCGTCGGGCGACCGGCCCAAGCAACCCAACCAGTACACGTACGCTAAGAAGGCGGCTCCAGAGAAGCTCCTCGGGTCCAAGCGCCACGCGAACCAGTACACGAAGTCCGCCGAGCGAAGGGCGGGCGGCAGCGGCAAGACGGCCGACGGCCACGGCGCCGAGCTGCCCGGCTTCCTCGGCATCAGCCGGCAGGCGGGCAAGTGGGTGACGTACCTCAAGCGCAACGGGCAGGAGGAGGCGCTCGGCGAGTTCTCGAGCGCCAAGCTCGCGGCGGACGTGGCGATGCAGGCGCAGCAGCAGCTGCTGGCGGGCAGCAGACTGCGCCTGCCGGTCGACGACGCGGCCTATGCCTCAGGAAGCGCCTCGGCGGGGAAGCGCCCCGCGCAGGCGAAGGCGGCCGCTCCGCCGGGCGGCGCGGTCAAATCCGAGGCCGGCAGCTCGTCCAGCGCGAGCGAGGCCGCGGTGCTGACTCCGATCCTCTCTACCAAGAACCAGTCGGGCTTCCAGGGCGTGAGCAAGGCGAGCCGCCCGGACCAGTGGGAGGCGGTGATCCAAGACGCGGGCAAGAAGCGCCTGCTCGGCTCGTACCCGAGCATCGAGGAGGCGGCGCAGGCCTACGCGCGCGAGTTTGCGCGGCTGGGCCACGCCGTCTCCGACGACGGCCAGGTGGTCAACGGCGTGGCGCACGCAGCGGCGGCGGAGGAGGCCGGGGGCACGAGCGAGAGCGCGCAGCAACTGGCGCTCGGCTTCCTCGGCCTCGACGTGCCGTGCTGGATCCAGTGCGAGGAGTGCCGAAAGTTTCGCAAGCTGCACGGCGGCGCGGGCGGCTTGCGAGCCGAGCTGCAGCAGCCGGCGCGGTGGGTGTGCGGCCTCAACGCCGACGTGCAGCGCCGCAGCTGCGAGGTGCCGCAGGAGAGCGACGTGTCTGAGGGGCACAGGCCACGTAAGCGGCCCTCGTCCTCCGGGGAGGCGGCGGGTGGCGGCGAGGGGCGCGAGCAGAGCAAGGGGGGGCGCGCCCTGCGGCCACTGCGACCCGCCAAGCCGCAAGAGGCCGACGAGTCGCCGCGCGACTCGGCGCGCTCGCGGCTGGCGGACGGCAAGAAGCGCGACCCCAAGGACCTGGCGGGCGGCAAGCTGAGCAAGCCGAGCCGCATGCAGCAGCTCAAGCAGCAGCAGCAGTACCTGAGCCGGCCATCGCTCGGCCCGCTCAGCACGCGCCTCGCCGTCTTCGAGGACGGCGTGTGGCGCTTCCAGCCGGCGCTCGGCAACCTCTACCAAGTGACGCTCGACCGCGAGCCCACTTGCCCCCTGCCCGAGCAGTGCCGCAAGCGGACGGAGACGCTCATGTGGTGCCCCGCCAAGGCTGACGTCGAGGGGCTCGACGTGCAGGCCTACCTGAGCGCCGCGGCCAAGCTCTACTCGGCCGCGCGCCCGCCGCACGAGTTCTCGACCGAGGTGGCGCTGCAGCTGCTGCTCTCGCACGACTACGACGTGCTCGCCGCGACACACTCGATGGCCACCGCCATCGGCGTCGACAAGCTGCTCGAGCCCGAGGCGCCCGTGTGCGCCGCCACCAGCCTGGTGCGCGGCCGCTCGGGGGCGCGCGTCGGGCTGCACCTCACGCTGCGCCACCTCGCCACGAGCGTGTGCGAGGGCCAGCCGCAGGGCTTCGTGCGCTCGACGCGCAGCCGCACCGTGCACCTGGACACACAGCCGGAGCCGTGCGTGTGGACGGCCGAGGAGGAGGCCGTCTTCCTGCTGGGCATGCGGCGCGAGTACAAGAACATACGCAACGTGCACGCCAAGTTCTTTCCGCAGACGAAGACGCTCGCGCAGGTCGTCGAGTTTTATTGGGGCAAGCGCGGGCAGCTCATCAAGCTCACCGTCAACCGCGAGCGGGAGGTCGCGGCGGCCGCCAAGGCCGCCGCCGAGGCCGCCGCCGCCGCGGGCGGCGAGACGGGCGACTCGCCCAAACGCCGCCGGAAGGTGCTGTTTGGCGCACGTGGCGAGGACGGCGGCCCGGGGAAGCCGGGGCCCAAGCTGGGGCAGAAGCGGCCGCGCGGCAGCGTCGACGGCAAGCCTGGCGCGAAGCGGTTCAAGCCCTTCGTCTTCGCGAGCGTGACCGTGCGTGGCGCCAACGCCGAGGTGAGGCTGAGGCTACGGGTCAAGCGCGTCGATCAGGGCAGCCGCGCTGAGAAGTCGGACAAGCAGCCGCGCGCCGCGGCCGCGAGGGCGGAGGCGCGGCCGCCCGTGAGCGCGCAGCTGCGGCTGACGCAGGAGGGCAAGATCAAGCTGATGCTGCAGGTGCAGCGCACGCGGCTGACGCGGCTCAAGCGCAAGCCCGAGGCGCATCTCGAGGAGGACGACGACGAGGACGAGGAGGCGGAGGAGGACGGCAACGAGGCCGTCTGCACCTGGCTCGAGTGCGAGCGGTGCAAGAAGTGGCGCATCGTGCCCGAGCACCACGCGGCGGGCGTGAGCGACCGGTGGTATTGCGAGATGAATATCGACGCGGGCCACAACCGCTGCGACGTGCCGCAGGAGCCCGACGACGCCACGGGCGACCAGTTCGCCGACCTGCCCGTCCCCAGCAACCGCTCGCTCGCGGCCAAGGGCAAGGCCGCGGCGGCAGCGGCGGCGGCGGGCGCGGCCGGTGCGAAGGGGCGGAGCAGGCCTAGCGGCGCCGACGCGGGGACGCAGGCGGCCAAGAAGGCGTCCAAGGGGCCGCGGCGGCGACACGACGCGCTGCACCCGCTGATGGGGCCGTCCTACCCGTCGATGACGGCGCACGGCGGCGACATGGGCGACATGAACGCGCACCTGAACGCCAAGCACGCTTCGGCGCACGGCCACGCCGGCGTCATCGTCGCGCCGCTGCTGGCGTGCGTCGTGGTCCCTGCCAACGCGGCCATGCCAGGCCACTACGTCATCGGTCCGGTGGAGCAGCACCAGATGCTTGTGACCGCCGCGCCTATGCCGCTGGCAAAGCCTATGAAGAAGCGTAAGCTCAGGCTCGACCAGCACGAGCCGATGGCGCAGCAGCGCGTGCATATGCCGATGGCGCACCCGGGCTACGCGCCCCCCGGCCACCCGCCGCCGCACCTCGTGCAGCACGCGGGGGCGCCGGCGGGGGCGCACTTGCAGCAGATGCAGCCGCAGATGCAGATGATGCAGATGCAGATGCAGCAGTCGCTTCAGCCGCCGCAGCAGCAGCCGCCGCAATTGCCGCAACTGCAGCACGTCGGGGCCGCACCCGCCGGCTCGGACGCGCCGCAATCCTTCGTGCCGATGCAGTATGCGCCGCAGATGCAGCAGATGCCACAGCCGCAGCCGCAGCTCGCGCCAAACGGCCGACCAGCGCCGATGCAGGTCTCGATGCCGATGCAGGTTGCGCCGGCGGCGGCGACGGCTGCACCACCGCCGACAGCGGTGGTGCCGCCGGCCGCCGTGGCCCCGCTGCACGCCTTGGCCGCGCCGCCCGCGCAGCCGCCAGCGGGCGCGCCGCCAGCGGGCGCGCCGCCAGCGGGCGCGCCGCCAGCGAGTGCGCCGCAAGCGAGTGCGCCGCCAGTAGTGGCCCCGTCGGCAACGCCGCCGATCGCCGCGACCGCGGCGCTACCGGCCGCGACGCAGCCGCCTGCAGTGACGTGTGCTGCTGCGACGCCTGCCGCCTCGTCCTCGGGAACAGGCGATTGATGCCTCGTCCAGGGCGGGCTGGGCCGGTCGCGCGCCGCGGCTTCTCTTTGATCGCTCACCTCGGCGCCACTACAGAGTTTGGCCTGGGCCGCGCTTCATGGTTGGCGCCGAGTTTTGGAGTGGGGGTGGTGGAAAGTGCTGTGCAAAACAAGTGTTCGATGAGGAGAGATGATGTGTGTTTGGGTCTGTTTCCAGAGAGTGAGTATCGCGCATGCAAAACGATAAAATTCCACTCACGGCCATACGAAGATACATTTTAAGGTTTAAGCGCATATAATCTCGCCAAATCGGGCCATGCCGCTTGCCGGTTGCCGCATGTGTGTGTTTTATAGTCGGTTTCTTTTCTATTTTTCCCTACATCGTAGTTATAATACGGCTTTACGATATACATATATAAAGCCGTAGGCACATATACCCGGGGGGCTGGGTGGGGCGGGCCGCAAGTTTTCAAATTCAACACCGCACACGTCAAAATGGCAAACGAGAACAAAACGTAATCACTTCGTCCGCGCCCCTGACCACCTACGCATCGGCGGCAGCTCCGTCCCGGGAAGGATCGGTGGTGGCACCAGCATCCGTGGGGGTCGCCCGGGCGACTTTTGCTGTATGCTGCTCCCGATGCGGTGCTTGAGAGCGAGCCCCGACGCGACGGGCAGCCGTCCAAACGTCCCTAGCCACATGCGCCGCAGGTCACGTTGCGTGGTACTGCGCCAGAGTAAGTCGTCGGCGCCCGAGACGCCCGCTCGCCTCGGGAGGCGTTGGAAGATCATCCCCACGAGAAGGTCCACGCCCGACGCCTCGCCCTCCGGGGCATCCGGACCGCCCTCCTCCTGGATGAGCTCGAGGGCCACGGTCGCCTCGACGAGGTGGCTGTCCAGATTATGTAGCATCGCCACCATGCTCCGCATCACCTTCTCTGGCACCTCACCATCGCAGCCGCATGCCTCCTCAGCGGCATCGATGGCGTCGAGCACCCGCTGCCTCTCGGAGGTGATCGAGGCCACCTTAGAGCTGGAGGCCTGCCTGCTCTCCATCAAGCACATCGCACGCTCTGCCATCGCCTCCAGCTCCTTGCACACGTCCGCCTTCCACCGCAGGTCTCGGTGGCTATTGGCAACGAAGTTCTTCATCAGGTCTATCACCTCCCACGCCGTCGGCCTGCACACACCCGCCCACAGCGCGTCGACCGGAACGCCGTCAATGAACTCCGGGTAAGGGATCACAGTCATCACGCTGCCAGGCTCCAGCTCCTCGAAGATTTCCTGCTGGTCGTCTGCACACCGCCAGTTGACAGAGTGCCAGCAGAGTCCGGAGACGAGGAGCTCTGACGACTTCAGAAGGAAGGATGCGCTCAGAGCGTCGATCACCTGGGAACGCAGCTCTGACACGCTGCTGTCGTCCTGCCCCAGCTGTTTTGCCATACCAGAGAGGTTGAGAAGCAGCACAGGCCGGTCGACTTCCACGGGCCCTCCTGTGCTGGGTTCCTGCGAGTCCATGGGCGCAACGGGTAGCACGAAAGCCTCCTCCTCCTCCTCCTCAGTGGGCAGCGCTTGCTCCATGGCGCCAAGCTCGAAGTCCTCGTCATCCCACGCAGTGGATAGGCCCCCTTGGAGATAGGCCTCTTCGGGCGTGTCGTCCATCAGTGCTTTCGGACGGCAGAGCGAGGCGCGCTCTGTTGGCCCGTAGCTCGCAGAAATTTTGGCCGCTCCTCTCGGGGAGGAGCCCGGCTCCTCGGGGCCGAGCCGGGCTCCACCCCTCTCGTCTCGGCTTCCTCGGCTCCTCGGGGTGGAGCCCGGCTCCTCCGCAGGGGTGGAGCCCGGCTCCACCCCTGAGGAGCCGGACTTTACCCCTCCGGAGCCGGCCGGCTCCACCCCTGCCTGCGGAGCCGGGCTCCACCCTGCGGAGCCGGGCTCCACCCCTGCGGAGCCGGGCTCCACCCCTGCGGAGCCGGGCTCCACCCCTGCGGAGCCGGGCTCCACCCCTGCGGAGGAGCCCGGCTCCACCCCGAGGAGCCGAGGAGCCCGGCTCCTTCGGGCTCCTCGCGGGAACTTGGTTGGGCCCCTGCCACGTGGCCGGACTGGCTGTGCCAGATTTGTTCACCCCAGCCACCCTACCCGCCTTCAAAAGCGCACTTTCCCCCACCTGTGGGCGTGGTGAGAGAGGTGAACACATCCGGCACAGCGGATACGACCCTTAAAACCCGGCTCCTCTCGATTTACAGTGGGGCTCCACCCAGGGCGTCCCACCCCGAGGAGCCGGGCTCCTCCCCGAGAGGAGACGGCCAAAATTTCTGGGTGAGCAGGGCAAGGGCATGTCATGTGAAGCGCAGGCAGACCATTGGTAAAGCGGGCTAAGTTGATTGGCTCAAGTGCGCAACACGCCGCGACGCCGCCGCTTATTTGCGCGCGCGCGCGTCCCATGTTCGCCGTCGACGCCCGTCGCGCGCTTCTGGTGGTGCTGCTGCTGCTGCTGCACGCCCCCGAAGCATTGCTCGTCAGAGGCCTCCCTCCTCGACTCCCGACTGTGCGCTCTCGGCACCCGACTATGTGCTCCGACCGAGAAGGGGGACCGACCGAACAGCGAAGCCCTCTCGAGCGTTTCACGGCCTTCGCTGACGCATCCTGGGACCTCTTCGTGATGCCTGGTGAGTACGCCAACTCCCGCTACGACCGTGTTATCCCTCCGATGAACGCTTCAGAGCCAGAGCCAGGCCCAGAGAGGAGTGCCTTCAACTGGGGCGGAGACAGCAAAGAGGAGGAGGCGCTCCGGCTCCCAACGGGCATCCCCGCTGCCGAGCGCCTTGCTGCGGAGCGCGGCCCCCTCCCGAGGAAGAGGGTCGTGAGTCAGGCATGGCTTGCCGTGCCGAGCCTGATTTGGTTGCTGAGCTTCGGATCCTTCGTACTCAGTCAGCAGCCGAGCGACCCTGCAGTGTCCGACCCCAGCAGGACACCTGGGGTGACGGAGAGCAGAGCTGAGCGCCGCGTGACACAGGCCGAGTGGATGCGTGCGCGCATAGCTCAGCGAGAAGCTGATGCAGTACTGACGACCAGCCAGCCGTGACACGGCCGCCTCTCGCACTACGGCACTAGTCCGACGATCGCCAGAAAGTCAGGGGTACTATAGAGCCCTTACCAGAAAGGCTCTCTCTCTCTCCCTCTACTACTACTACCCTTAGCTCTCTCGCTTCACGTGCGGAGGCGCGCCAGGAACTCATACAAGGTGTGAGTTTCAAGTGCTGTGTTATCATATGTGCGCCCCCGCCCCCGCGCCGGCCGCGCGCGCGGCGCCTCCGGCTCTCCGCGCGGTCCGGTCCGCGGCGGTCGCCCGTCGCCGGACCCCGACCCGGTGAGAAACGTGAGATGTAATGCGGGGTGTGGGTAAACGACCGACATCAAACACAACGCGGATATACCGCGGATATGCCGATGCCGAAAATAAATCCCTATAACCCGGCCTAGCCTATACCTTTCTCGATCCCCTCCACTCTGCTCCACAGGGGATCGAGATTGCGGTTTGCGCCACGCCCACGGCGCCACGCTCCTCTGAGACACAGCCGCCAGCGAGTACTGCGTCGTGTGATCTCGCTTCCAAGTCGTAAACTTGAGCCCCCCGGCTCGACACCCCTTGACACTGGTGTCAATTGACACTTGGACATTACTATCGACACGCTTGACACCAGTGTCAATCGACACATTCCGACACCTCCTCGACACCTCCTCGACACCCTCGACACCACCTCGACACACCCAGGGCCAATCTTGACTCTTCATATGCGTGGTGTGTGTCTATTGGTGTCAAGCGTCGGACATTGACACGCTTGACATCAATTGACACGCCCCACGCATATAAACTGTCTGAATTGGTCCTAAGCGTGTCGGAGTGTGTCGAGGCAGTGTCGGAGTGGTGTCGGAGTGTGTCGATTGACACTAGTGTCGGACGTGTCGATAGTGTCCAAGTGCCAATTGACACTAGTGTCAAAGTGTCGAGCCGGGGCTCAACCCACAAAAGGGAAAAGGGTTGCCCTTATCGTAAGGGTAAAAAAGAGTGGGGGGGATTGAGACCACTTGGTGCAAGTTTCAAGAGCTGAAAATGTAAAATTTTAATTTATCGCGCGGCTGTGAGGCGGGCTTGACACTTGCTTGGTGGGCGCAACTTAAGGTGCAACACGGCACGAGAGGTCATGCACGACGCAGTAGCGCTGGCGGTGGGCGGTGCGCTTGGTGGGGCGCGCGGCGGGGCTGCGGGCAGTGACTAGCCGCGGCGCTACCGCGGCGCCGCCCCCGCCCCCGGCGCCCGGGCGGCGCCCGCGGGCCGCGGCTCGGCCGCGCGCCTGATTCGTGCGGTGACCGTCTGATCATACAACTTTACTGTATGGTGTATGGAGGAGTTTCAAAGGTTAAAGTTTCATATCATTTACATACAATGTGACTGTGTGTACATACGGTATCGCCTATTGGCCTAACGGTAACGGCTCACGCCTATCGGGGACTTTATTATACGTTTTTACCGAGTGCCTGTGCGCGAGCACCCGGGGGTCCTAGCGACTAAAGTGGGGTACTTTGGGGTCAAATCGACTCACGTGCAACGGCTGCAGATGGGCACAAAACCTGCTAAAGTCGGTCGCTTGGCCCCCGGTGTGCTAAAGTGCGGCGCGGCCCCCACCCCGCACCGACGGGCGCCTCCGCAAAAAGGTCTTCGATCCACGCCGCGAGCAAAGTTGCTAAAGTCCGACCGCAGGCGGCGTCTCACAAAAAGGTCTTCGCTCCACAAAAAAAGGACTTCGCTCCGCGGGCGGACCAACGTTGCTAAAGTGGGGCCTCTCCGGGCGAGGGTCAAATCTGCTAAAGTCCGACCGACCCGCCTCACGCCGCTACAGGACCCCCGCCCCAACCCCTGCATCAACCCCCATCCTGCATCCATGCCCCGCCCCGGGGGGCGTGTGTGTGCGCGCAGTCGCGTTGTTAAAGGTAAGCTCTCGCGCCGGCGCACGCCCACGCGACACGCGACACATACTTTATACACACTGGGCCGCCGACAACAGCTCAAGATCACACACACCAGTACTCGGCGACGTCAAGGATGTACATGCCATAGATGCTCTATACAGCTACGGTAACAGTAGCAGAGGGGTGTCCGAAATGCGAAAAGCGAGACTGCTTGCATGCTGCGCTGGCTAGGCTTGCCCCGATGTCCGAGAGGGAGCACCTCAGTTGTCTAAGTCCAACTTGCCGCGCAGAAAGTTGGAGATGTCCTTGAGCGCCACGTCGGCCTTGGGCATGATGGGGTAGAAGGTGTGCCACGAGTGCAGCACGTGGCTCCACTCGCGCACCTCGAGCTTCACGCCCATGGAGCGGGCCTTTTCCTGGAGTGTGATCGAGTCATCGAGCAGCACCTCCGTGTCACCCACATGCACGAGCGTCGGCGGCAGGCCGGCGAAGGCGGCGGGGGGCGCGAGGAGCGGCGAGGCTGCGGGGTCGGTGGGCGAGGCAGTGCCCAGGTAGACGGCGGCCATGTCGAGCATGCGCTTGCGCTGCATGACTGGGTCGTGCGGCCCGTTGACCTGGTTAGGGTAAAGGTAAGGCTTAGGGTTGGGGTTGGGGTCGGGGTTGGGGTCGGGGTTGGGGTCGGGGTTGGGGTCAGGGTTAGGGTTAGGGTTAGGTGAGGGTTCATGCGGCCGGCTGACCGTGAAGGAGCCGCCGCTGCAGGTCATGTCGAGCCACGGCGACACGAGGGCGAGGGCGCAGGGCGGCGGCCGCGTGCCGGCCGCGTGCCGTCGGTGCAGGGCGGCGAGGGCGAGGGCAGCGCCGGAGGATTCGGCGAAGATACCGATGCGGCTGGGCGGCACGGTGCGCGCGTCGGGGTACGGGTACCCCACGCCGTGATCCTCGAGCCACGCGTAGGCCACCTCGAGGTCGTCGAGGGCGGCGGGGTACGGGTGCTCCGGAGCGAGGCGGAGCTTGGGCGTGACCACCGCGACGCCAAGCTCCGCACTGAGGCGCGCGGCCAGGTGGCGCACGGCGAGCGGCGAGCCCGACATGAAGAGGCCCCCGTGCACGAGCAGCAGCAACGGCTCGGGGCGCGCGTCGTCGCCTGCCGCGGGCGGCCGCGCGGCGCGCACGACCTCGAGCTCGACCCCGTCCGCGTCGAGCAGCGAGATATGCGAGGAGGCGAGGTGCGTCAGGTTGGGGTCCTCGTGCTGCATGAGGGAGTCTCGGGCCACGCGCATCTGCCCCAGCGTGCTCGCGCCGCTCATCTGGCTGGTCAGCAGATCGAGCACCTTGAGCACGTCGGGGTCCGGTGTGTGGACAGGCGCGACGGCGCGCGTGCGCGGCCCCGCCGTGCGCGGCCTGCGGGGGTTGCGCGGCTGCGCACTCTGCGGCCTGCCACCCGTGAGCACCCCCGCCGCCGAGGGTGCGCCGTCCGGCGGGTGCGGACGGCGCACGACCGCGCTCTGCGGACGGCGGCGCACAGGGACGTCGGCGCGCCCGTATGCGGTGGCCGAGGTGGGCCGCCCGGCGGAATTGGCCGAGGTGGGACGGCCGTTTGCGTTGGCCGAGATGGGGCGCTTGGCGTTGGCGTGCTCGTGCAGCCAGCGCGAGCGCACGCGGAAGTCGTCCTCCAGCTTGGCCCGGTCGTGAGTCGGCCGGCACATCTGCAGCCTCCGCACGAGTGCCTGATTGTCGCGTGCGATCCGCTCTTGCTCCGCCAACGCCGCGCCGCCACCACCGCCGCCCTGAGCGAGCCGGCCAAGCTTAGGGTCGTGCGAGCGCTCAAGGATCTTGCTCAGCTTGGTGAGGAGCAGGTAGTTCTCGAGCTCGATCTCGGCATACCGCTCGTCCTGCAACTGCATCTTCTTCGCCTTGTTCTCGATGTGCACATACGTGCATTTCTTCTGCTCGGTCACACCGTTGGTCGTCTGCCCCCACTTGTTGTTGATCTGGGCTCCCATCCGCTGTATCCGCGCGAGGTGGCGCGCCTGATTCTCACGCTGCTCGCGTCCGTGTAGGGCGTGGTTGGCCACCGGCTGCGTGCGGTTGTGTATACGCGGGACGAACGCCATCACTGCGCACGACTCAGGGCTGTTCAACGAAGAGCCAACGCCGAGGCAACTTGTCCTTGTCCGTTTTTACACCCTTTCCGCCAACCCCCAGATAGATAGCTATCTATCTATCTATCGCCAACCCCCCTCCCTGTGGACGTGCGGGGGTGATAAAAACAAGAAGATAACCAACCGACCCGGCTGCAGCGCCGACCGGATATTTAAAAGATAAGAGAAGATGTGCGAGACAAGCATTGCGGAATTGTGAGCGTTGCGGCCGGCGACGGCGTCGTCCGCGGTAGCGCGTGAAACCTAACCATCTTATCTTGTTAGCGCCGACCGGGTCTAGTCCCTGGTCTTACAGGGGCGTATCATCATCGCCGTAGACCGTGCATTTGTGTCTTTCATTGTGTGTGTCTCTGGGTCTGTGTGTGAGCAAGAAGAGAACAGCACTCAGCAGGCAGCGGTGGGGTGGGGGGGGGTGGGTG
>Ga0209302_10001692_pt1 | contig 12932 bp, 15 predicted proteins | sample ArcOceMetagenome_2_FD_187445 | JGI IMG/M metagenome (GOLD analysis project Ga0209302, IMG submission 187445) | Marine eukaryotic phytoplankton communities from Arctic Ocean - Arctic Ocean ARC135M Metagenome (SPAdes) (version 2) | ecosystem: Environmental > Aquatic > Marine > Oceanic | place... | reverse complement strand
GGGTCGGCGCGGGGGTGCGTCGGTGACGCGGTCTGGCGCGTGGCGGGCTGGAGCTCTGGGTTGCGGGTGGCCCGGCTATGAAGTACGTGTTTTAATCTATGTGACTACACAGGTGACTATGACAAGAGAGGACGGCCGCGGCTGTCCGTCGAGATGCCACGCCTACTTACGTAAGGCTCGCCATCTCCGTCCCACGCGACGGCCGCCAGCGCAACTTCCAGCCCTCGCTGAGCAAACCGTCGTGCCGGCGCCGGCGCCGCTTTTAGCAGCTCCTTCGGCTCGATGCACCTCGTGCCCAGCTCGCCCACGCGCGGGTGCTCAGACGGCACCCTGGCCCACGCGCAGGTAGCTCGGGTGGCCATCCTTTGTCAGGATGAAGGCCTTGCGCCCGGCGACCAGCAACGCACCCACCTCACCACGGCGTGCCCGCAGTAGACCACGCTCCACTATATAGCCGAGGCCCATCAGCTGCTCGCGATCCATGTTGCCCTGCCACTTGCCAGCACCATTGGCTATTCCGCCGCCGGCCTCCAACCTTGAACGGCTCGGCTGCGTGGTGACGTGATTTCACACGACGGTCGCGCGTTCGCGTCTTATGAACTCAGTCGCTCATCGATGCCGCGCTCCCCCATCTCGCCCAAGGCGGCTATCTTGACCTCCAGCGCATTGGCCTGTTACGATGCGAGGCACATTCTGCTGCTCACGAGCTCTCTCATCCCGCGATGCTTCTGGAACAGCACCTTCGGTACGGTCACTTGACGTTCGTCCGCCTGCGCCCGGAAAAATCGCAGCGGGGCGATACGGTTGGCCGCCGCGAGACGCTACATCGGAGTTCTCATTTCCCCGCGGGCAAGCGCTCGGATGAAACTTGCACTAGATCCTTGTGAGGTGTCCGCTAAATGCCTCTCTGGTGCCTCTTGTGCGCGTGGAAATGGCCGTTCATAAGGCTTCTGGCACTTCACATCGAAACGTGTCGCGCCTCCTCTAAACCTCGCACGTCACTGGCGCAGAGTACAGGGCGCGAACTCACGACCGACTTGCCTGTTCTCCGTCACACACTAGAACGAACCCACACGTGTGTTGTGCTGTACGCAATTGTCCACTGCGCACTGGCAGTTCGAGGCGCGGCAGCGCGCGGGGGCAGCATGTGCCATGCCCACGCACGCGGCACGCCTGGCCTGAGGTAACACCATGGATGCCGAAGCTCGAAGTCGGGGGCACAGCCCGGGCTCAACATGCCCGGAGCAAGGTGGGGGAGCAAGGAGAAGGCGAGGTGTAAGTGTAAGTGCTTGGTTGAGTGGGAGCCATGGTAGGGCACGTAGCCCTACAATCCCAGGCTAGTTGGAGGCGTGCTTAGATCTTATCCATCTCCTGCGCCTCCTCCTTCCTGCGCTCGGCCACGTCGACATCGAATGACTTGTGCCGTTTGACGATCGGGCTCCACTTGAAGCGCATGAAGACCACGCCGCCCCCAATGAGCAACCCCACAAAGAGGCACCCGACTGCGACGCCGGCGATTCCGCCGTCGCCCAGGTCATTACTTTCGACGTTCGATCCCGTCCCCTCCGCGAGGGGGGGGGTAGTACTCTGCGTGTTGGGCCAGATGGGCGGATGCGGAGACGGCGGCGGAGACGCCGCGAGCAGCGGAGGTGGACGCGGTGAAGGCGGCGGAGATGGTGCCGGGGAAGGCGGCGGTGGCGATGGAGGCGGCGGTGGCGGCGGCGGTGGAGGCGGCGGCGGCGATGGAGGCGCCGGTGGAGACGGCGATGGAGGCGGCGGCGGCGGAGGCGCTGCTGGAGGCGCCGCAACCTCGATGATGGGAGCCGACTCGATAGTGACATTCAGCGCGGCGGAGGCGGCGGCGGCGGTGCCGAAGGTAGATGTGAGCGAGGCCTGCACCGCCGCGGAGGTGGTGGTGGCGCGCACGCGCACCTGGTTAGGGTTAGGCTTAGGCTTAGGCTTAGGCTTAGGCTTAGGCTTAGGCTTAGGCTTAGGCTTAGGCTTAGGCTTAGGCTTAGGCTTAGGCTTAGGGTAAGGGTTAGGGTTAGGGTTAGGGTCAGGGTCAGGGTTAGGGTTAGGGTTAGGGTTAGGGTTAGGATCAGGGCTAAGGCTAGGGTTAGGGCTAGGGCTAGGGCTAGGGCTAGGGTAGCCGCATTGGAGGAGTCGGTGGCACTCACCGCGATTTTGGCGGTGATGACCACGCTGCCGGCCTGAACTGCGATGGTGACGAGAGCCGTGTCGACCCCAGCGGCGGCGGCGAACCTTTCCTGCAGGGAGGAGGTGTCGGCGTAGTCGCTCAGGCTGCCGCTCGCAGTCATTGTGAGCACCACGGGATTCGTGAACTTCATGTAGTACAGCTCACGGTACTCCTCGAGCAGCGCGTTGACTTGGTGCTGAGACAGCGGCGAGTCCCACAGGGCAAAGTGCGCCACCTGGCCTCGGAAGTAGCGACGGGGATCGAACTGGGCAAAGTCCTCGTCGCCAGTGTGAGACAGACTGTTGGTGATCGCCCCGCCAATCTGCCGGCCGCACAGGCGGATGTCGCCCACAGGGTCAATTGGGTCGCCGCCAGCGCCCGCTGCGTTGAAGAAGTACGCCGGGTCGCTGAGAGGGCGGCGTACGCCGTCAATCGTTGAGTACTTTAGCAGACCGACGCAACCCGCCACCTCATTCTCGCAGTCCAAGCCACGAGGCATGGTCGCCTCCAGCTTGCCATCAATGAACATGTTCATGCCCTTCCCGTGGCCCTTGGTCGTCATCACGAGGTGGTGCCACATGTGATTGTCCGTGTGCGCGAGCGGCAGTGTCTCGAAGCTAGCGGAGTCCCTCTTGCCACCCTCGTACACTCCTCGCGACCTGTAGCAGTCGTACGCATCCTGCGTGCCAAAACGAGCTCTCGTCACAGCACCACAGCAGAGCAAGGGCACACGTGTACTGAAGGCACATGTACTGATGGCAGGTGTGCTGTCGGTGTGCTGGGCCCGGAGCCGCTGAGGGCAAGCCATGCGCGCAGTGCCTTGGGCCTTCTCTCACCCACGCCACCCTGGGCCGCCGCATGCCGACTGTGACCCGTTCTGTGGCACCGGGTTGGTCTCCGTTGTGTTGAAGAACCACTTGAAGCAGGATGGGTTCTCTTGACTGTACTCGTCGCTCGGGCACCATTTCTTCATGCAGTCCCGGGTGTACCGATCCACGTCGCCGCTGTCCTTGATGATGCCGAGAATGCCGTCGTCCTTCTCAAACTGGATATGGACCTGGTGGCGAGCCGACGTCGGGAAGGCCGGGTCGCCGTGGCCAAAGAACTGTGTGTAGAGTAAGGCGAGTGAGAAAGTAGGTGCGTAGGTGAGTAGGTGAGTAGGTGAGTGAGTATGCAACGTAGGTGTGTGGGCAGTATGAGATCACACGCACGACGTCTGTGGCACGCTACTCACACTTTTACTCACTCACCTGCTCGCGCTGGTAGCCTTCGAAGTTGACTCCCTGCTCGTGCCGGTACCAGACGCTCATCGCCCACTTGCCATTGGCACCGTAGTCGACGTCGGCGAGCGCGATGAAGTCCTTCTGGTGAGAACCCCCGGCCTGGTCAATCTCTCCGCATGCGATGGTGCGCCCGAAGTAATCGTCGTGCACCCAGTTCGGCTCGTTCGCCTGATCCATCTGGTGGGCATAAGCTGTGGCCGCAGCGCGCCACGCCGCCTCCATTTCCTCCGCGCTGAGCCCGTCATGCAAAGCATCGAGCGCGGCGCGCCCCGCTGCGAAGGTCGCATCAGGACTCCATCCTTCGGTCGCCGCTGTCGCCGCGACATCGGCAGCTGCCGTCGCCGTCTCGGCAGAGTAATCGTTGTCATCGTCATCATCGCTGGCGGCGCTGGTTGCATAGTCAAGCACATATGCCCTGGCTTCCGCCGCGCTTGGTGCAGCCTCATCAGATACGTGAAGCACCTGGCCCGCGTCACTGGCCTGCGTCACCGACTCCTTGAGGTTGCGCCCGTGGCCCTCGTCCATGAAGTAGTAGGCCATCGGGGTGGGGATGTTCGCCGGCATCTTGAAGGGCGTGACCGTGAGGCCGTACTTGTCGACGTACGACTTGTGCAAGTCATTGACCTGGTCCTGCGACAGCGCCGAGTTCCACACGGAGAAGTGCGCCACCTTGCCGCGGAAGTACCGCTTCGGATCGTACTGAGTTTGCTCAGTTTCGGCGTCGTCATCGCTCCACGTCGAGGGCTTCCTGCGGCCGCACAGGCGGATGTCGCCAGCCGGGTCGATGGGTGAGCCACCGACGCCCAAGTGATTGGCGTAGCTTGGGTCGCCATAGCCCTTGTCCATGCCAACGCCCTCCACGAAGGGCGAGGCCGCCCGCAGCACGCCGTCGAGGTACTGGTTGAAGCCCTTCTGGCCGCCGGAGCGCGTCGTGAGCACGAGGTGGTGCCACAAGCCGTTGTCGTAGTCGCGGATGGCCGAGTCTGTGTCAGTCGAGGCACCTGTCCTGATCGGATTGCCTAAATCCTCACCAGTGGCTAGGTCCCTTTGCCTATAGCAAGCTTCTGCGGCCGGGTTGACTGTCACCCCATCCGCCTCGTACTTGTAGCAGTGGGGGTTGACTGCCCACTCTTCGGCGGTTGAGCCGCAGAATTGCTCCATGCAGGGCAGATTGTAGCGCGTTATGTCTTCCCGGTCGTACATGATTGTGCGGATGGCTCCAGATTTCTCGAACTGGATGTGCACCTGGTGGGAGGAGGTGGGAGGGGGTGGGACGAGGTGGGCGGAGTTGGGCAGAGGAGGGAGAGGAGGGTGTGAGGAGGAGGTGAGATGTGAGATGTGTGGAGATGTGGGAGATGGGATGGGGGAGATGGGAGATGGGAGGTGGGAGAGGTGGTGGGGGCTGGGAGGTGGTGGGGGGTGGGGGGTGGGAGGTTGGAGGTGGGAGGTGGGAGATGGGAGGCGCGGACCTGATCGAACGCAGTTGTTGGGAAGATCGGGTCGCCGTGGCCGAAGAACTGCTCACGCTGGTAGTCGGGGTAGTTGACGCCGGCCTCGTGGCGGAACCAGACGCTCCACGCCCAGCTGCCGCTCGAGCCGTAGTCAACGTCCGCGAGCGAGAGCGTGTCCTTCTGGATGATGGTGTCGTCGATCTTGCCGCAAGCAATCGAGGTGCCAAAGTACTCGTCCGCTTGCCAGTTGGGCCCCGAGTGGTCGGCGCCCGGCTGGGGGTCCGGGTGGGTGTCGTTGCCGGGTGTCAGCTGGTGCTCTTCGATATGATCCACAGAGCCCGCAGCGGTATTTCCAGAGACGCTGTCCGTCAGGTCGTAGCCGCCACCCTCGCCGAGGTAGTAGTAGGCCATGGGCGCAGGGATGGTGGCAGGGAAGAAGTCCGGCTTGCTCTCTTTGAAGTTCCAGACCTGGGGTGCGAACGTGGAGGCCATGCCCTCGCACATTGAGTACGAGACGGGGTTGGGGCACGCGTACTGGCCGGGACCGAGATTGATTGGGGAGGGGTTCAGCTGACGGCCGTGGCCGCCGCCGCCGCCGCCGCCACCGCTGTGCGGATCGACGAACTCCCAGTCAGACTGCCCGACGGCTGTGCAAGTGCTCTCCGTTGGGTCGAGCTTCTCGGCAACGGCAAGCTTCTTGCGCACGTTCTCTAGCATGGTGGTGGCGTGGCGGTACGAGTGAATGTGCCCGTTCGACGGCCAGTTTGCGTACTGAGCGGTGACCACTGCCGGGTGCGGCCACGCAGCTGCAAAAGAGTCGCTCGTGAAGTCGAGGGTCACGCGCTGGTCGTACAGCCAGAAGTCGACCGGGTAGGGAACCTTGACGCGGCCGCTCGTCCGCCCGCCGGTCGACATCAAGTTGGTTGCCGACATCCTATCCTCACCGAGCATGAACTCCCAGGCACTGTCACGGAGCGCATCGCTGTGCATGATGGGCATGCCCAGCTCCTCGAGCATCATCAGCACCGAGTCTTTGTCAGGCGAAGCGATATAGCCGCCGATATCTCCGTTGGCCGCTGTTTCGCCGGCGGGCAAGTAAGCCGCCAGTGCGCGCACACCCCGCACCTGCGCTTCCAGTGCCACAACCTTGAAGGCCTCGACTTCGGCGCAGAGGGTTGCCTTGGCGTAGGCCGTGGCCGCGGTGACACGAGCGTCGCTCACTCCTAGCGCGCGCGTCAGCTCCTCATAGCGCTGGACGGTCTCGATGAAGCCCCTGGTGGGTGATTCGTCTTCCGTGTTGTACCCGCTCCTCAGTCGAACGACTGGGATACCTTTGTTGGAGGCATTGGCCAGCATCTCGCTGGTCGAAGCCCAGTCCTGATAGAACGCCCCTTCAAGGATAACGTCGGGCCAGCCATTTGCATCGAGAATGGTGTGATCAAAGTGGCCGCAATAGCTGTTGATCGAAGAGCACTCGGGGGAGAGGTCGTGCATCTGGGCCAGCATGACCTGCTCCTCCGGTGTTGGGTCCGATGGAAACAGCGCCGCATCGTACGGCAAGTTTGCGTGGTCGCCGTGGCCTCCAGGAGAGAAGCCAGCGTGGTAGTAGCTGTTCAAGTTGGAGCCTGAGCTTGCGCGCGGTCCGTATGTGCCAATGATCTGGCTTGGGTCCATCCCCATGTGCACCAGCGCCAGCGCGTCCATCACGTGTGCTACAACTGTCGGCTGTGCCTTTGTGAAGAGGTGCGATGCGCCGATGTCGTCGACAAAGTTCGTAGCGCAGCGAGCGCAGGATCGAGCTCCAACACCGTAAGAGCAGTACGCCTCCTGAGGCGTGCCGTCAGCGTCGCACACCATGCCTTCAGCGTCGCCGTCAGTGCACCCCTCGTTCACCACCACGACGTGGTCGCTGGCGCATTGCACGCCGCGGATAACTGCCCCCGGGTCGCCAAGTGCTGCTGCGTCGGACTTTGGGATGCAAGTGCCGAGGCCATCACTCCCACCGGTGGCGTTGACGTATACATTGGGCCCGGGCGACGTGATCCCCGCTGCTGGGTCTGGACAGCATGACAGATCGTCGGGCATGTTGCGAAGGCAGCCGTACACAAATGCGGTGTGGCACGGATCGCGGACTGTTGTCGGGCGGATGCCATGGTTGCAATCGCAGTTCTTGATGCGTGTGTGCGAGTTGGCACCCATTGCCTAGCACGTCGCAAAGGTGTCTTCGTAGTCCTCACTGACCTCAACAGCGACCTTCTGCCCATTTGTGCACCCAACCAAACTAGCAAAGTAGTAGACCTTCTTCTCGTGGTCGTAGTCGATCAGGAAGTCGAAGTGCGGGCTGCCCGCAGCCTCATCGCCTCGGAGGATGGCGTTCGAGAAGTCGCACGCGTTAAGTGCCGCCTGGTCGGGCAGCTCGTAGACGGTCGAGCGTGACTCGGGACCGTACTCGAAGCGGAGAGCCGCACACGTGTGCGCGGGCGCGTAGTTCGGGTAGGGTGCGACGCCCTCGCAATAGCTGCACCCTTCGGGTCGTCCGAACATCGCGCACCATGGGCAAGTCACCATCTCCCCATGAGCGTAATCCATGAAGGGTTCCCACGTGCCGTCATCAGCCCTCTTGCCCGAAAGCCGATCGCGCTCATTGTTGATCACGCCGTTGATGCCCTCGACGTAGAAGCCACCCTGCACATCTGCCGCTCCGACAGCCGGGCCATGGTGGTCGTCAAGGTTGCAAGTCTTCTTCTTGAAGGCCGGATCGCCACCAGGAGGCGTCCAACCTGCACCGCACGCAGTGCACATCGAGTCGGCAGAGGGTAGCTGGAGAGGGCGCAACGCCAAGGGAGAGGGCGTGGAACGCTATGTAAGGAACCGAGAGGGAGGCACCTGCCAGGGTTGCTGTTTCCTGCCAGGTTTCCGCAGAAGGTGCTTGCACGCAAATACTTCCGTCATAGATGTAGCCAGGCTTCAAAGACCAATCCTCCGCGTTCTCAGTTGGGTGGCAGAACCGGCATGGGGATTCGACCTCTGGCTGTACCCATCTGCCGTCAACCCTGACCCAGTCACCCATGGTCATTTCGAAGTCCGCACCAATGTAGACATCTGAAGAGTAAAGCTACGATGAGAGGTATCGCTTTACTATACGCGCATGTGGCTTCAGGTGTGGTCTAACCCTTGGACGCACCGGAGTCGTCTCCAGTCGGGCCACTCAGGCACTTGCCGTCGATGTAGCACTCGCTCACCTGGTAAAGGTCATATATAGGCGTGCTTGTTTTCAAGCAATGCGTAAAGCAAGTGGGTTGTATGAAGCAGCGCCTCACGCCAACAGTCGGCCCGTGCGACCAGGAGGTTGTCGACTCTGCCACGTTGCACTCCTGGCAAGGTTGGTGCAGCATCGCTGCCGTCTCAACGTCCCTGAAGCACATGTTGTTGATGAAGCAAGTGCCGCTTTGGAGCGTCGTCTCCGCGGGCGTCGCGCCGCAGGTCTCAATGCACCTGAAGAGAGGTCACACGCATGCAAGTGCAGGTTCGGGTCAGGAAGGCTGTTGGAACTGGGAGGACACGGGTGTGGCGCTGCATGGGGGGCGCACCACGGCGTCTCGCTAGCGGTGCCTGTGTTCAACTTGAAAACCATGAACTGCTCACCCATCTCGCTCTGGGCAAGTGGGAGCGTTTGGATTGGGCTATCTAGGCCACTTGAGCTTGTCATCGAGGTGGCGTAGACGCTCTGCGACTCTGTAGAGCCGACGGCGTACACATTGCCCGCTTCGTCCTCGGCAGCCGCGTACGCGACGGTGCTGCCACCAGGGCCGCCAATCGACTGCACGTACATGCCCTTGCCAGTGCTCAAGTCGAGCTTGGCCTGGAAGATCATCAAGGTGCCGCGAGAGGGCAGCTTCACATTGTCAAAAGACGTGTCGGTAGACCCACTGCCAATGCAAATGATGCCGTCAGCCTGCGGCACGAAGGTCTTCACGCTCGGTGTCACCGAGGCCCAGATTGGCAGGCCGGTGAAGGAGTGGTACTTGACCACGCACGATGATGAGGTACCAGTGCTGAAGCCGCACGTGTGGCCCGTGTGGGCGGTCTGCGCAGGGATAGCCTCGGCCGAGGTGCGTGCAATGTAGGTAGAGCCGGCCGGGCAGTCGGAAGCCTCAACCAGGCGGGAGGTGGAGATGGTGTACTCGGGCGTAACTACACCATTTGCATCCTTGCAGCCAGCGTACGGGGTGCCCGCGTCGACTGTGGTTGGCCCGTTGGTCCATCCCGAGCCCCTCTCACCGTTGTACGAGACATAGACATACGGGCCGTCCGAGTCCTTGCCAAGATGCACCTCGCCATCGCCCCTGAAGGAGTTGCCAGACGAGGCGCCGTGATGGATGTGGCGGGCCCAGTGTGTGGCGCCATCCGAAGCGGAGAGGCAAGCCAGCATGGCGCAAGTGCCGCCGACACACGTGCCTAAGTCCGACGACCCGTCTTTCATCTCGCCGGACACAAAGATGACGCCGTTGGACTCGTCGAGCTCAACTTGTGCAACGTGACCCAGGTAAGAGTATTCCTTCATCCAGAGCAGCGCTCCATCCGCAGCGGCAAACTTTGCCACGACGCCAGCCTGGACAACGTCGCAATCTGGGCAATACTGAGTGCCTGTGGCCTCCCCACTAGCGGGTGGAGCGGAGCGATAACCAACCGCATACACGTTCCCAACGGAGTCAACCCGCGTACCACCCATGAGGTTCTCATACCCTGCTGGCCATGGCATGATGATCCATTTGACAATCGGTGAGGACGGGTCTGACACGTCAAGCGCCTCAAGGTGCGCGCCCCAGGATGAGCCGCTTGGGTGACCAGTTGCCGTAGTAGTCCCGTCGGCGCATTGTACCGTGTGGATCACCTCATCACCGGCTTCGTTTGTGACAGAAACCGAGGTGGGGGTGCAGACTGAAGTGATTGCCGTGATGGTGCCTTGGAAGTCGCCGCCCATTGCAAGAGTGGTCCCACCCGGCCCACCAGCCGATATGCCGTAGACATAGTCCTCACCATCACCCTGGAGGTGGAAGCTGTTCACAGGCTGGCCCGAGCTGACCTCAATTACCTTCAGGACCACCTCGTTGTTCTCCTCCGAAGCATACACTGGCAGATCCTCGTGCACCTCGGCCGCGCTTTCTCCGGTTGGGTCCATGGTGGAAAACGGTCCCTTGAGCGTGAGGTCCCTGGGGGTATCTGTGCCGCTAGAACCGACAGAAGCTGCGGTGATGAGTAAGTCCCCAACAACTACGGCAGCTGTTGTGCGATAGACTGACGCTGTCGTGGTGGTCTGTGCAACGGTCCAACCGACTGCGGGGAAGGAGCAGCCCTGGTACGTGTCGTCAGGAGGGGCGATCGTCTGCTCGTGCAAGTGGTTGCACGTGAGGTCGCAAGCCGAGAATGCCGCCACGGCCGGGTCGCCAGTGGTGAAGAGGCCGCCGATGCTGTTGCATACAGGTCCCGGGACAGAGGTAGCGGGGCAGTCGGAGGCGATCGCCATTGGCGAGTGGAACCCAGCGTTGTTGCAGACGCCGATGGTTGAAGGATAGTCAAGTATGTCCATGCACTTGCACGACAATCCATATTCCAGCACCTGGGGGTCACTCAGCGCCGGGATTTAGCACAAGGGGGCAGTATGGGGAAAATGTGCAGGAGCCACAGGTGCGGAAAATTAGCGGGCGAGGGGGTAAGTACCTGCTCTGCGGTGTAGTACTGCTCCGTTGTACTGCAGAAGCTCGCATCGTGCACGCAGCGCGTGTGATAGCCAGCTGTCGATGGTGACAAGGTTGAAGCGATGGCGACAGGGCTGAAGCACGCGCCGTAGTTGCAGCCGTTGTCGCCTGCGCATCGGAAACGAACAACCTGCTCGGCATGGGCACAGGGCCGGCGGATACGGTCGCGCGCAGATTGTGGCAGAGGCGGCGCTGGGCCAGGCCGGCCAGGTGCCGTGTGGCAGGCCGGTCGTCCGGTGGGCCATTCTGGGTTTAACACGCTGCGGTGCCCTCTGGAGCCGGGTCGATGCCCCCAGGGCAGAGGTTGCCCTTGATGTAGCAAACGTACTGGTGGTTGGGCTTGGTGCCCGTGAGGTCAATGGTGCCCGAGTCCTCATCCCAGGTTAGCCAGTCCGTGCCCTCTGGGAGATGCGGCCCGGGTTGGTCAATGTTGAGGCCGAAGACAGAGACATACGGCCCCGAGTGGAAGCCGAGGCAGGTGGCCGGGTTGGTTGCGGGGTCAGCCGCGTGCAAGGTGTTCAGATTGTCGCAGAGCGTGATCAGCGCCGTCGGGTTTGCCCAGTCCGGAAAGCTGGGAAACTCGGTGTTCCTGAGTGCTCACGAAGTAGGCTGTAAGGGGGCGGTAAACCTGGGCTGGGCGGCTACCTCCCATGCCGCGTGCTGCGCACATCAGGCACAAACAGAGGCGCGCAGCAACCCCTGGTTCTCGGGACAAAGGTGGCCATTCTCCCGCACAGACCCTGAGCGCGGCCGGCAGCCCTAGTGAGGCCCAAGAGGCCCCTGCCTTCCCAGGAGAAGCGGCCACGCTTCACAACGGCTGCACTTTCGGTAGATGTACGCAGGCCGTCCCGTCATCTTTGGCGAGTCGTCGGACAGTCTGTCGACCGGCGTCGAGCGGCACGCGCCTGACAAGTGGCTGTATCCGTCGAACGAGGCCGCGGCGGGATGCGACGGCCTCGGGTTGGGTGCCACCGGCGCCGCTGTCCATACACAGTTGTCGGGAGCGGGAGCGATTGGGCAACTGGCTTCTTCGAAGCTGTCGGCCGCGATGAACTTGGCCGTGCAGTCGGTGCCAGCAGGAGTGTCGGCGCCATTGGAGCACTTGCCCACGTGGTCGGTGACGTCCCTGTCGTAGCACTCGTACTCGGAGCCCGGGGTGAAGCCGTGCACGTGGTCCGTGTGGTGAAAGTCGCCCACCCAGCCCGCCTTCGTGGGGTGTGGTTCTTGTGGGGGTGGGCGTGGCTACGCACAGGCTGGGTGCGCTGTCTCGGGGCTTCGGGCCTGGCACACCTCCTCGGCCGAAAGCTCCCAGATGCCGGTCGGCGTCCATGCGTCCGCCGTCCAGGTGCCCAGCATGGTCGCGCAAGCGACGGAGTTGGTTACCGATGAGTCAGAGCAAGTGCCACACTCATTCTCAGTCGCGGCGTCGGAGGCACAGGTGCCCACCGCAAGGCAGTCTTCCTTGAACGTGAGGGCGTTATTGGGCGCCGCGCACGAGCCGGACATGCCCGGCCCGTACAAAATGCAGTCGGGCACGGCAAGAAGGTGGGTGGCGTAGCCAGCGCAGATGCCATCGCTGCCGTCTAAAGGGATGGCGCTGCACGCCGCCTCGCATGCAGCCTGCCGTGATCGGACGAGCAGCTGTCAGCAGTTGCCGGGACGGGTTGGTTAGGCTCACGGATAGGAGGGCCGCGGTAAACGCGCGCGCCTTATCGAGCCCCGACTTGCTCCGCGAGTTGACCTTGTCCAGAGCTCCGCCAGACCCCCGGCAAGCGCCCTGTCCGACTAGCGTGTACCCCTGTGCATGCATGCGCGGAGCGCTCGGTTAGGGCTGCGCTCTGAAGACGGTGCTAAGCCCGTCACGCGCACCTGGGCAGTGCCAGCGGCGAGCGCCAGCAAGAGCGTGGCGAGCATGCTCTCCGTACGACGAGTCGGCGACGAGCAAACCACGCTCGGTGCCCAGCCGTGATGGCCAAATTGCGTTGGCAGCCGAAACGCTGTCTGTTGGTAAATCTCGGCGACTATTAAAGCAAGACGCTCGAAGTATGCGCATACCCTTGGGCACTTCAAGGACACCTTGACGAGACGCAATTTGTCTGTTCGGCTGTCTGTGTCGGAACTAACTCTGGACCCCCGCCGGAGATAGATGAGAGAGATACGAGAGATAAGAGATACGATAAGATAAGGGTCGTCCGCTCGTCCCGTGTGTTTGCCTAGGTACTCCTTCCGTTTCTGCCACCCC
>Ga0209302_10001691_pt1 | contig 12933 bp, 10 predicted proteins | sample ArcOceMetagenome_2_FD_187445 | JGI IMG/M metagenome (GOLD analysis project Ga0209302, IMG submission 187445) | Marine eukaryotic phytoplankton communities from Arctic Ocean - Arctic Ocean ARC135M Metagenome (SPAdes) (version 2) | ecosystem: Environmental > Aquatic > Marine > Oceanic | place... | reverse complement strand
GCCCTCGCCCCCGCCACCTTCACCGCCGCCCTCACCGCCGCCGTCCTCGCCACCACCCTCACAGCCGCCGTCCTCGCCGCCCCCCTCGCCACCACCGTCGCCGCCACCTTCGCCGCCTCCTTCTCCCCCGTCTCCCTCGCCGCCGCCGCCCTCGCCTCCCCCGCCAATGATCTGCTTCGACACCTGCGGCACGGCCGGCGACACAGTCTGCCAGGATGGGGGCTGGGCCGCGTCAGGCAACTGGTGCGACTTTGGGACCGACTGCGCCGACTGTGGCTCACGCCTCCTTCTCGACCCGCCACCCAGTCCGCAAGCGTTCCCCCCGCCACCACCCTCGCCCTCACTGCCACCACTCATGCCCTCCTTACCACCACCCTCGCCCTCGCTGCCGCCGCCCACACCGCCGCCGCCGTCGCCACCGCCTCCCATGCAGCCAGGGCCCAGCTTGCCGCCAGCTGTTCCGACTGACGAGCCCCAAACACCGCCGCCAATGCCACAGCTGCCACCGCCGCCTCCGCCACCGCCCAGCCCCTCGCCGCTGCCCCCCTCGCCGCCCTCGCTGCCGCCATCCTCGCCGCCGCCGCGGCCGCCCTCGCCGCCGCCGCCCTCACCACCTCCCCCCAGCCCCTCACCGCCGCCCCCCTCGCCCTCGCCGCCGCCACCGTCACCACCCGGCGCTGTCACCGCCAATGCCACCCCCTCCTGGAATGCCACCGCCTCGCCGCCGCCATCATCAAGCGCTGTCACCACCACGTCGCCATCGCCATCACCACCACCTCCCGTCAAAGTTGTGTCACCTCCCCCATCCCCTCCCCCATCCCCGTCAACCGTGACGGTTACGGTCATTGCAGAAGGTGCGCCAAGTGATTACGTGGACACAAGTGGCCTCCAGTCCGCCATTGCGTCCGCAGCCGGCGTCAGCGTGTCGGCTGTCACCATCTCAGTCCGCGCCGCCTCGGTTGCTATCACCGCTGTGATCAGCGTACCCTCGGACATGACAGCCGCCGCGGTTTCAAGCCGCCTTTCAAGCAGCATGGGGACGGCAGCCAGCGCGTCTGCCGCCCTGGGTCTCACTGTCCTCTCTGAGCCCCTGATCGCTGCATCGAATCCACAATCCTCGAGCGCGTCAAGTTTCCCCATTGCTGCCGCAGTAGGCGGAGGCGCTGGGGGGGTTCTCGTGCTTGCCATCTTGCTGTATTGGTACCGACGGAAACGCACGTCGAGACAGCATCACCCACAAGGCACACGCTTTAAGTCCGCGCCAACGCCAGCCTCCTCCTCGACCGAAGGAAGCTGGCCCTCCTCGTCGACGGTCTCCACGTCCCACACTCCTGCGAAGACCTCGAGGGCCACGGTACTGCTCAAGGCATGGGAGCTTGATCCCGCAGACCTTATCGTTGGTGACAACCTGGCAGATATGATTGGTGAGGGCGGACAAGCAGTTGTGAGGCGCGGCAAGTGGAGTGGCGTCGATATTGCTGCCAAGATCCCGCGGAACATGAGGCACGGTGAGGCGATGAGCCAGATGCTACGGCGCGAGGTGCGCGCTCTTGCGCGCGTACGCCACCCAAACGTTGTCCGCCTGTACGGTGTGTGCTTGGAGCCAGTGCCGACGGTCGTCATGGCGCTCGCGCCGTCGGGCACGCTGCAAGACGCACTCGACGCGCACCGCTTCGAGGGCAACTTGGAAGTGGTCCGCCTCCTCGCCGGCATCGCGCGTGGCTTGGAGGCCGTTCACGCGCACGCGTTGATTCACCTCGACCTCAAGCCAGAGAACGTGCTGATTGGGCCGCACGACGTCCCATGGATCACCGACTTTGGCCTTTCCACTTCGACCAACCAAGCATCAATGTCCGTCTCTTCAGCAGGTGGACGCGGCACGCTGCCGTTTAAGGCGCCTGAGCTTTTTGTCCACCCACCCACAATCTCCCAAGCCGCAGACGTCTATGCGTTCGCCATCCTCAGCTGGGTCGTCATTGCTGGTGAGCAGCCGTACTCCACGATGCAATCAGCGCAGACGTCGCTTCCGGCCGCAGTGGTGGGAGGAGAGAGGCCGGTGCTCGCCAATGGAGGTGATTGGCGCGACCACACCATCAACCAGGTCGCCAAGTTGATTGAAGCCTGCTGGGCAAGCGAGCACACGACGCGGCCGTCGTTTGGTGGTACAGGCGCTGAAAGGGTCGTAAGCACACTCGAGACGCTCGAGAACTCGATGGCGAGGGCGTCGGACGAACGCTCGCAGCTCTCGATGGTGACGCGGCTGATTGCGGCTGAGTCTGTGGCACAGGGCAGCCTAGACTTTATGGCTCAGATTGACGAGGTGATCAATGAGGCAAGTCCGGCAGAGAAGAAGGAGCTCAACGCGGAACGGAAGGGGGCATCGATCAGCAGTAGGATAGTGGAGGGGAATGCTACGCGCGTCAAGGAACAGCTCGCAAAGGGTACTGGCGGTAGCGAGCTGGTGAGCCAGGTAATGGCAAGGATTCAGGAGCTTGAGCTAGGCTTTACTGAACTCAAGAAGCAGGTGGAGTCGCACGACATGAGCCTCTCGTCTCTCGCAGCCGGAGAGCTTGCCTGCCCACGCCTCTTCCTGCTGCTGCCGGTGGAAGACGCCCCGACCAGCTCACGCCTGAAGAGGCTTGTCCATCGTGCAAAGGGCTTTGTGAAGGACAAGTACCGCCTCGTCTTCCTTGACCCCGTCACCGGCTGCGCTGTGCCATCAGGGCCAGAGGGGGATGGTTACAAGCTTACGCTGCCAAGCGCATGGCTCGTTGAGCATCAGGAGGCAATAGCTGATGGGATCAAGGTATTCAAGGCGGCTGTTGCCGTTGGGCGCCTTGTAGGACTGCCGCTGCCTGGTCCCGATGACCTTCCAAGCGAGGTGGTCTCGAAGCAAGAGCTTGAGGCCGTTGACGCGGTAAACACTCTCATGAGCGAGTGGAACGCCATGGCAACTGGGAAAGCCGCGGCGACTGGGCAAGCCTACAAAATGCTGCGCAAGGTGCTCGATGTGCAGTGCAACGATAAGTACCTGGAGCACTGCTCGATGCACAAGGTGCGCGCAAAGGATGGCACAATTGAGTTCGTGTCGGAGGAGACGAAGGCACGCTTCATTAGCAAGGGCAAGTCATGCCTCATCTGGAACACCCAAGCTATTCTGGCGCCTTCCCAAAGCCTGGTTGCTTGACAAGGGAGAGAAAATAGGCAGAAGGTGTGTGCGAGTTAAAGTACTTACTGTTCTGGATTTGAAACGGAGTAAAGCGTAAATATTGGGGTGCCAAGAACATTTTATGAAGCTATCATCTATCTACCGTAACCGGTACCGCGCAACCGCGGCGCGCAGCCGCAGGTGGGAGGGAGGGAGCATCCAGAATACATCTCATTCGTGGCACAAAGTGCCGGTGTGCCGCGATCTCAGATCGAGCTTCGAGGTGCCCCAGTGTGGGGGGGCTTACGGTACAGTTACTAGACCTGGTGACGAAACAATCGCAAACCCGAGATCCCAAAACTCGTGTGTCTACCGTACGGCTTTACTAAGTTGTCTCACTATTGTTCGTGATGGACCTTGCCCTCCCTCCACGACGGCGACGGCGACAGCGACGGCAGCGGCGACGGGCGCGACACCACACTGGTCGCGGGCGTGCAAGGTGCGGCCGCCCCGCCTGGCCGCCCTCCGACGCCGAGGTCGTGCCTGAGCTGCACCTGGGTCTGCTGCACGGCTTGGGCCTGGTGCTTGCCGCTGGAGAGGCGCAGCAGGATCTGCCGCTGCCGCTCGACCACCCTCGCCCGCTCGTGTGCCAATGCCTCTCGCTGCTCCGCGCCGCGCTTCTCCGCAGTCACAGAGTCGAGCTGCGACTGTAGCGCCCCCCTCTCCTCCTCTAGCGCCCCCCTCGCCTCCTCTGCGGTGGCGCGCAGCGTCTCCAGCTCCGCCACACGCGCCGCCGCCTCCCGTCCTCGCCCCTGCGCCGCCGTCCACCCCAGCTCCGCCTCCAGCCGCGCCTCCTGCTGCACCGAGGCCGCGAGGCGGCCGCTCTCCTCCGCCGCACACACCTCCGCCTCCGCCGTCAGCTTCTCCGCCTCCGCCACGACGCGTGCTCGCAGCGCCTCGTCCCGCTCCGCCACCGCCTCGCGCAGCCTCCCGCCCAGCGCCGCCGCCTCCGCCTCGCCTCTCTCCGCCCGCTCGCGCTCCCCGCCCAGCATCGCATGCGCCTCCTGCAGCGCCTCCGCCATCTGCCGCAGCTGCGCCCGCAGCCGCGCAGCCTCCTTGGCCCCCTCCTGCGCCTCCGCCCCTGCCGCCTGCGCTTCCGCCTTCACCGCCACCAGCTCCACCTGCGCCTCCACCCCTGCCGCCTGCGCCGCTGCCCTCACCGCCACCAATTCCTCCTGCGCCTCGTGCCGACCCTCAAGCACCGCGCCCATCTCCGACTCCAGCCGTGCACAACGCTCCTCCAGCCGCACCAGCCGCGCCTCCAGCCGGTCGCGCTCGGCGTGCACTGCCGCCAGCTCATCATGCGCCCTGCGCCGCTCCTCCGCTTCCAGCCCTGCCGCCCTGCGCCGCCCCGCCAGCTCCTCCTCCAACTGCGTGCACTGGGCTGCGAGCTCCGAGCACCTCCGCTCCGCCGCACAGCGCTGCTCCTTGGCCTCGCCCAGCTCGCCCAGCACCTCCTCCCCACGCGCGGCCGTGTGCTGCATCGCCTCCTGTAGCCGGCACCGCTCTGCCTGCCCCACCGCCAGCTGCTGCCGCGTGCCCGCCTGCTCCTCCAACAGTGCACGCAGCCGCAGCGCCACTTCCGCCCCATGGCCCTCGGCCTGCTCCGCACGATCGAGCACGCTGCTCCGCTCCGCCTGCAGCGCCCTCATCTCCGCTCTCGTCTCCGCCCGCAGCGTCTTCACCTGTGCCTGCACCTGCGCCTGCAACGCCTGCGCCTGCGCCTGCAACGCCTGCAGCTGCGCCTGCAGCGCCTGGGCCTGCGATGCCGCCTGCGCCGCCACCGCCTCCGCCGTCAGCTTCTCCGCCTCCGCCACGACGCGTGCTCGCAGCGCCTCGTCCCGCTCCGCCACCGCCTCGCGCAGCCTCCCGCCCAGCGCCGCCGCCTCCGCCTCGCCTCTCTCCGCCCGCTCGCGCTCCCCGCCCAGCATCGCATGCGCCTCCTGCAGTGCCTCCGCCATCTGCCGCAGCTGTGATTTAGCTGCCACCAGTTCCTCCTGCGCCTCGTGCCGACCCTCAAGCACCGCGCCCATCTCCGACTCCAGCCGTGCACAACGCGCCTCCAGCCCAGCATCGTGCACCAGCTCGGCGTGTGCGGCAGCCAGCTCCTCACGCGCCGCGCTCTTCTCGACGGTGACGGCGGCCAGCTTCTCCGCGAGCTCGGAGCTCAGCGCCTGCAGCTTCTCCACGAGCTCCGAGCTCAGCTTGAGCTCGGAACTCAGCTGAGCCACCTTCTCTGCCGCGGCCCGTGACTGCAGGAGAGGCGGCGTCGATGCCTGAGATTTCCTCGGACTAGCCCGGCCCACAGGCGTCGACGGAGCTACCACAGCTGGCATTACCAGCTCTGCCACGCGCGGACTCCTCGTGGCGGCCTTCTTTCCTCTTGACCGTGGCCGCTCAACGGGCCGTGGTGACGTGGGAGGGCTCGTCTCTTCCCAGCCGATTAGTCGATCGTCAGCGGCATCGGCTGCCGGCTTGCTCTTGCTGGCCTTCTTCCGACCACCGGCTGGAGCCATGGCTACGGGTCGAGCACGTTGCTGCGCAAACCACAAGATGGACGCGCGTGCTGTTGGCGACATTTTGGGTAGATAAGCTGCTGACTCGAGAAAAAAAGGAGGACGGTTCACGAGAGAGAGGACGCACGCGTCCCACGGACCACACACGCGTCCCACGGACCACAAGGTTCTTCACGCATCAGGCCTGCAGGAGGCTCACCAGCTCCCGCAGCCCCGACTGGTTGGCCACAGGCTCGCCGTCGGGCAGCTCACCCGAGCGAGCCACCTCTGACAGAGCGGCGGTAGCCTCGCGCGCCAGTGCCGCCACCGGGCCGAAGCCGCTCCGCTCGAGGGCGCGGTGCAGCGCGACGAGCCCCTGGTCCACCTGGCGCCGTGCGTGGCGTACGGTCATGCTGAGGTCGCGCGAGGTCACGTCGAGCAGCAATCTCCGCTGCACGAGCTGCGCGAGCTGCGAGCCGTGCCTCGCCGCGTAGGTGGGGGCGGCGAGCGCGGCGAGGAGCGGCACGTGCTCGGCCCAGATGTAGGCGAGAGGCGTGTACGCGCGGCCGAAGTACTCATAGTGCGAGTAGCGCAGCGCCTCCGCGTCGGGCTCGAGCCGCCGCGCGCCGCCGCCGACGAGCGGCGCGCCGAGCACGGCGAGGGCGGCGAGGTGAGCGGCGGGCGGCTGGTCCGGCTGGAGGAGGTGCGAGACGAGGCGGCGCACGTCGAGAGCCTGCAGCCGCGCGAGCAGCCCAGCGAGGGGCAGCCTCGCCGCAAAGGCACCTCGCGCCATCTCCTCTCCCAGCGGCACGGCGCCTCGCCCTCCTCTCTCCGCGACATGCTGGCGGTGCGGCGCAGCGACGCAGCGGAGAGGCTGTGAGGGGAAGCGGCACGCCCCGCCCAGCACCACTGTTAGCTCCACCGCGGCCGCCGTGCCGCCCGCGCCGCCCCCGCCCGGGCTATCTGTGCCGCCCGCGCTGCCCTCGTCGCCCGCGCCGCCTGCGCCACCCGCGCCACCCGCGCTGCCCTCGCCGCCCTCGCCGCCCTCGCCGCCCGCGCCGCCCGCGCCGCCGCCTCGGCCCTCGCCGCCGCCTCGGCCCTCCTCCCCGTCGGATGCGGCGAGGTGCGCGAGGTGTGGCATCCGGGCTTGCACGCAGTAGGCGGTCTGGGTGGTGTCGAACCAGCCCTTGGCGCCGTCCTGAGGGAGGGGCGCGCCAGGGATAACCTCCTCCACCAGCAGCACGCCGCCACACCCCGCATCGTCGCCCTCAGGCACAAAGTGCGCCTCGCGCAGCAGCTCCGCCACGCCACCCGCCCCCACCGCCGCCGCCGCCGCCGCCGCCGCCGCCGCCGCCGCGGTGGCCCCCGCTGCGCCGCCGCCTCCTCCCAGCAGTAGCAGCAGGACCTCGTCTAGCTGGGCCGCCGCCACCAACACCTCGCCGCCGCCGTGCGCACCAGAGCGCGATGCGGTGTGCGGCTGGCGGAGGAGCACGGCTTCCGGCCCGCCCAGTCTGCCGAGCAGGGCGAGCGCGAGGCCGGGGTGGTAGATAGCGGGGCAGCACGCCCAGCGCGGCGCCGAGGGCATGCCGAGTCCCGCCAGCCGCAGCAGCAGCCGTGAGCCGAGCACCTCGCGCAGAGGGCCGCCCAGCCCGCCGCCCAGCTGCAGCACGTGCGGGAAGTGGCGACGCACGAAGGAGGGTGACACGGGCGCGAGCAGCAGCAGCACCGCCGCGTAGGAGAGAGCGCCCTCGCCCTCGCCCTCGCCCTCACCCTCACCCTCACCCTTGTCCTCGCCCTCGCCCTTGCTGGTAGGCTTGGGCTTGTACGGGCAGGTCGACGGCACGTCCGGCTGGAAGGGCAGGCTCGAGTGACGCGGTGGTGGCGGGGCGGCCGTGCCACCACCGCCTCGCGCCTCCTCGCTGCCTCCGCCGCCGCGCGCCTCGGCCTCGGCGCGCGCCTCGGCCGCGAAGAGGTAGTAGAGGAAGGGTGCCTTCGCCAGGGCATCGAGCACGACCAGCCGCAACACCGCGCCGCCGCCGCCCACCCCCTCCACCGCCTCCGCCGCGGCGCCCCTCTCGCCCCTCTTGCCCCTCTCGCCCCTCTCGCCCCAAGGGATGGTGGGTAGGAAGTGCAGCAGCCGTGCGACCCACGCGAACACGCAAGGCTCGAGCGCCGCCCACTGCGCCTCCGCCACCTCGCCTCCCAGCAGCTCCTCCAGCCCCGCGCGGCACCGGCTGCCCACGGCATCGGGCACGTGGGCGTAAGGCAGCACTGCGCTCAGCCGCTGTAGTGCGTCGGAGCCGGAGGCGGCGAGGGGCAGCAGCGCCTCGCGCTGTGCTGGCGAGACGCGGCAGGCGTCGGGGGGGGGGGGGGGGGGGGGGGGGGGGGGGGGGGGGGGGGGGGGGGGGGTGGGGGTAGGGGTAGGGGTAGGGGTAGGGTTCGATGGCGAGGTGCACCGCCGCCTCGAGCTGGAGGTAGAGTGCCATCTCTACGGGCAGCCACACGGGTAGGCGCAGCGTCGCCTCGATCCAGCGAACCAGGCCAGTGCACAGACCCGGCGCCGCGCCCGTGCATGCCGCGGCGACGGGCTCCCACACATCCATCACCACGCTCCGCTCCCCACCCCCACCGCCACTATCGCCACCACTGTCACCCCCCGCGCCGTCGCCCCCCGCGCCGTCGCCCCCCGCGCCGGCGTCGCGCCGCCGCGCGAGCTTGGCATCCACGATGATGGCGCTCAGCGCTGCGGCGCGCGCGGTGCGCACTGCTGGCGGCAGCACAGGGCTCCAGCTACCTAGCTGCAGCGCCGCCGCGGCGAGGCCGTGCGCGTGCAGAAGGTTGGCGGCCTCCGCGTGCCCTGCTGCCACCGCCGCCTCGATCGGCCAGCCCTCGTGCGGCGCCCCCTCAGCAGTGCCCAAGGTGCCCGGGCTGCCCGACGTGCCGGCAGGGTCAGCGCCGCCCGCCGCATGTGCGCCGCCACAGCGCAGCAGCTCACGCAGCACATCCACGTGGCCTCCGGCCGCGGCCGCCACGAGCGCGCCGCTCGGCCCCGCCACCGCCGGCCGCGCCGCCAGCCCCGGCTGCCGCCTGAGCAAGAGACCCGCCGCCGCGGCGCTGCCCGCACGCGCCGCTGCGCGCAGCCGCCCCTCGTCGTCCGTGGCAGCGGCGGTGCGGAGGAAGGAGGTGCCCTCGTGCAGCTGGCGCAGCCGCAGCACGGCCGCATCCCGCCCGTATTCGGCCGCCACCTGCGCCGGCGAGAGCGGCGGCGAGTGCTCCGGCGGCGTCGAGAGGCCGCCGGGCGGGAGGCCCTGCGCGCAAAGCCAGTCGAGCATCGGCAGTGCGCCCGCCATTGCCGCGTAGTGCATGGCCGTGTACCCCTTGCTGCCCGAGCGTGCCGAGAGGACCGATGGTCGCGCCGCGAGCAGCTGCTGGGCCTCGAAGAGGGAGCCCTGCTGCGCGGCCCGTAGGAAGTCTTGCTGCAGCACCTTGATGTCCTCCCCCCGCGGCAGCGCCTTGGGCCACAGATGCGCCTGCACAGCTTTGACGACCGCCTCGCGCGGATCCAGCCGCGGCATGCCGGCCTGCTTGAACCAGCGCTTGACCTCAGACAGCAGGCCAACGTCCCGATCCTCACAAACACCCTTCTGCCTCCGAATGAGCGCTTCCAGCTCTGCCAGTTGACCTAGCGTCCAGCCGGCGGCCGACGCTGCGCCGGGCAGGCTGGCAAGCTGCTCTTGGAGGAGGCGGAGCTTCGTGGCCTCCTCGGCCTCCCTCAACTCCTCGGCCAGGTCCATTCGTGCAGGGGCGCGCTCTCGTGGCCGAGCCACAACTTTTTGTCGGAGGGCTTTTATTAAGGTTCATGCACGCCACGCCACAGCCAGGAGCGTTTCTCTACTTCGAGTGCGGCTATCCTTGAGAGAAGAGGATAGCAAGCGGCGACCATGAAGAAGCCGAGGCAGCAGTCATCGCGCTCCATCGTCCATCCATCCCCAGGAAGGTGCGCACCTCGTCGCTGTCGCGCGCGGCGTCGTGCCAGGAGGAGGAGCACGTGCTCGGGAGGCAGGGGCACCACGCTGTCGCGGCCTCTTCCCATATACGGCATCCTTTGGAGGAGAGAGGGGGAAGAGGAGGGGGAGGAGAGGGAGAAAAAGCAGGGGTGTTAGCGGGATAACATCGGAAAACTTTTTCGCGCGCGATGGAGGCGTATCATTCGGGCACAGATGACATCCTGGGCGTGTGCGGCGAAGAGGAGACCGAGACCGGCCTTGCGCACACGCCCCGGTACGAGCCGTCTTGGTTCTATCAGGAGGTCCCCAGCGAGATGGTCGAACGGTGCCTGCGCGCCCGCAGCCGCGGCGGCATCGACGAGGCCGCCGCCCTCTGGCTGCACAAGCACCTCGTGGCGCTCGGCCACGCTGCGAACGCGCACTCCTGCCACTTTATGGCTCACTCGTGGTTCGAGTGCGCCTACGGCCTCAAGGACGGCGCGCCCGAGCTGATATCGTCGATCAATATGCGGCTCCGCCTCGGGCAGGCGACGCTGGCCAAGCAGCTGTACGAGCGCATGCTGCAGCAGCGCGAGGTGCCACGCAGTAAGTGGGTAGAAGGCGCTCAGCCGCTGCACTCACCTGCATGCTTTCGGAGAGAGCCCGACCCCAACCGAGCGAACCCCGACCCCTGACTCAAAGCCTAATCCCGACCCCAAGCCCGACCCTAAGCTAGGTGGCGCTCATCTTCATGCTCACGGACGCGCAGCGCGAGGTGGCGACGCGGAAGCTGGCCGAGGCCAAGGCGGCGATGGCGGCGCGTGCAGCGGGCACCATGATCGAGATGCAGGACGAGATGCAGAACCCTAATCCGACCCTAACCCCAGCCCTAACCCTAGGCCTAACCCCAACTCTTACCCTAACCCTAACCTTAACCCTAACCCTAACCCTAGCCCTAGCCCTAACCAGGACGAGATGCAGCAGCTGCTCTCCCCTAAGCCTAGTGGCGTCTTGCTCGAGGCTGCGGACGTGGCGCGTGCCATACCTCTGATGCGTACGCAGGGCCACCGTGCGAACTCGCTGGGCGACTGCGAGGCTGCACAGTTCTGGTAAGAGTGAGTAGAGTGAGTAGGGTGAGTAGAGTGAGTAGGGTGAGTAGAGTGTGTAGAGTAGAGTGAGAAGGTTACTTACACCATCTCACTCTTACACCATCTCACCAGGTTCGACTGCGCCTTCGCTCTCTCACAGGAGACTGCAGACCTGCTCTCTGCAGCCAACATGCGACAGAAGCTCGTGGCCGGCTCGCCTCTAGCAGAGGCGCTCTACCGCCACGTGCTCGCCATGCCGCAGCTGCCTCAGCGCGAGCTGCTGATGGCCGAGCGCAAGCTGCAGCAGCTGCAGCAGGCGAGCTCTGCCGCCATCACATACGGTGGCAACGTCGCCGCACGCTGAGCGACAGCGTGCAGCCACACTATTTTCTGGTCCGGAAAGGGCTCCCCATGTCAAACTTGTTTTTGTCCGTATTAACAATCTTCTTCGTCCTTCTCTCGTGTCTCGGAAGTTTTTTTTTTTTTTTTTTTTTTTTTAGCTTACGGAAAGCGCCGCGCGGAGATACGAAGTAGCACGTCTCAGTGGTCGATTCGAGCTGAGAGACGAATGTTCTCATGCGGCGGCGCGTACTTTTTGTTGTTGCAAGTGCAACTGGCAAGTGTAGTTTTTTATTTCTTCATGGGTTGCCCGTTTCACTGGTTTTCCTAGATGCAGCGTTCCGTCACGCTCTCCAGCGCCGAGTCGGAGTTCTTCGGTTGCATGCTCGCGCGCAAAGATGCTCAAGGATACCTTGTGGATCCGCCAAGTGCAGCTGGATCTCGACCTTCTGCAACCTGGCCCATCAATCAATGATGTCTTGCGATTCCAAATCGGCCTTCGCCATGGCGTTCGACCCAGTCGTTTTCAAGAAGGTCACGAAGCACATCCTGCGCGCAGCCGAGTTCCTCAAGTAGCACCAGGAGCTCGTTGAAGATGCGCTGGAAGTCGGGCTTTATTTATTTATAATTATATCTCGGTGTTCTCGCACGTTCAGAAGAAGAGAACCGCACGAGAAGAATGCGACCCCCCCGATCGCACCGTTTTTAAATATAAAACCCCGCGCGCCGCGGGCGGTAACATATCGCCCGGCATGACTCATCGCGCGAGGATTGCGCCACGCCACTCCTCTCCGTCTCGTCTCTCCTGCAGAGGGGGGCATTCGCAAGATCGAAGATGAACTTGTCATTCACTCGACACTCCGAACTGCGAACAAGTGATCCTCTCTCGCCACACACTCCACTGATCACTCGGACTCGCACTCCCCACCAACGACCAAGCACTCACGCATTTTAATATTTTTATCTTTCTGTTGCTCCGTGTTGAGACGACACACGACACCAGTTCCAAGCTGTGGGACGCTCACTAGCCTCACGCACACACTCGTTGTTGAGCGCGTGTAGAGCGCGTGAAATGCGAGGAGTGTACCCCACACGCGTGCCTCCCATCGCAGCGTGAGGCGAGAGGCCCATAGCGGCCGAGCGCGAGGGGTGGCTGCAATAAGCGATCGCAAGAGGGTTGCGCGATGCGAGGCACGGCTAGTGCTTTAGTTGGGTGCGAGCGGGACGGGGGTGAGGTCGATGGGCAGATTGATGTAGCGTGTAGCTGGGTCGATCTTGTAGGCAAGCCGATGCTGCTTGTCGATGGGCTTCTTGAGCTCCGTCAGCCTGTTGCTCCCGCTCACGCGCTTGGTGCAACCGAAGATCTCCTCGCGCCGCCGCAGCAGCTGCACACCTGGTTAGGGTTAGGGTTAGGGCTAGGGTTAGGGCTAGGGCTAGGGTTAGGGGGAGGGTTCGGGTTACGCAGCAGCTGCGCACCCCCGCGCCGCGCGCGCTCTGCCGCCGCCGCGGTCTCCTCCCCCGCCGCTGCCTCACGCGTGGCGACGACGGCTGCAAAGCCCGCCGCCAGGTCGGCGCAGTCGAGAGAGTGAAGGAAGCCGCGATTGATGCCCAGCCCCTGCGGCACATATACATATGCATGTGCATATGTTACGTGTACGTGTATATGTGGGTGGGTGTGCGTGCGTGCGGTGGGTGGCGGGTTGCAGTGGTTGGAATGTGTGAAGGGTCGGCCAGCGCGATGATGAGAGAAGCACGAGGTGAGTGCAGGCAGGCCGGCAGGGCTCTGACGCAAGGCGCCATGTGCGGCGGCGGGGCGG
>Ga0209302_10001689_pt1 | contig 12944 bp, 11 predicted proteins | sample ArcOceMetagenome_2_FD_187445 | JGI IMG/M metagenome (GOLD analysis project Ga0209302, IMG submission 187445) | Marine eukaryotic phytoplankton communities from Arctic Ocean - Arctic Ocean ARC135M Metagenome (SPAdes) (version 2) | ecosystem: Environmental > Aquatic > Marine > Oceanic | place... | reverse complement strand
CCCCCCCCCTGCCGTGCATACTTCTCTACGCACGCGGCGCGCCAAATGCGCCTGGGAAGCCGATTCAGGCGTGGACGCGTAGCACTTCAGGCTTTGTTTTTTCTTCGATGGAGAGGGCTGTTGCCTGTTTAGGAAATTGCGAGCAGAGGAGAGAGGACCCTCAGTGAGACTTGCCCTTTTTGGGGCAAAATCACTCACCCCGGGCTGAGTCAAAAAAAGGCCTCCCCCCGCACACTTGACGCTTTCGTTCCGTTCGCCCTCCAGCAGTCCAGCTCCACGCGCTCGCGGTCCACGCCCGTGGACGGCCTGTGTAGTCGCGTGAGACCACGCCGACGCGCGCGGGGGGGGGGGGGGGGGGGGGGGATGCGATGCTGGCGATGCGTTCGTGCCGCGTGCGTCGAGACACCCGAACCGCCGGCGTATACCTATACACCCATAAGGGGCCCTTTTCTTAATACTGATACTGTCGTTGATGTGTGTGTCGTGCGAGGCGCGCGGCGGCTCCGGCTGCTGCTAAGGCCGCGGCGCCCCCGGAGAGCGAGAGAGGGGGGTAAAACGGAGCGCGGGGCCGCCGGGGCGGGGGGCGCCTCGACCTTTCGTCGGTGTTGGGTTTAGTGTTGTTGGAACACACCTCTACGCGTACGACTCGGTAGCGAGTACGGTACACTCACGTGCAAAGTGTAGCGGCCGTGTGAAACCCCCCAAGCCCATCTATATCTTAAATGATCTCTGATCGCGGCGTGTGAGAGCTAGGTAAGAGCCGAGCTGCCAGGAAGCTTCGGGTCCCACGAGCCGGGGGCGCTGGACGAGTAGGAGCGCGCCCGCAGCTGCTTGGGGTAGGTGGCGGCGTGGTGCACGGCGAGAGGGGTCTGCGCGCCGACCTGGGCCTCGCCGCCGCACGCGCCGAAGACATAACGGTTCGGGGGAGCGAAGCGCGGCGCGGAAAGGGGTGTCGCGGAGGTGGCACTCTCGCCTGCCGCCTCGCCGGAGCCCTCCGCCGCCAGCGCGGCGGCCGCCGCGCCACCCGCCGCCTCGCTGTCGTCCGCCGCGCTGACAGCGTCGAGGGGGGCCGATGTGGCGAGGGGTAGGTCCCACTCCAGCGCAGCGCACAAGTGGTCGACCACCTCGTCGCAGTCCCCCTGCAGGTGCACGTCCCACGCATGCGCGGGAAGGACCGCCTCAGGCCCGATGAGGATCTGCGGCACGCTCGGGTCGAGCAGCGCGGGGATGGTCGCGAGAGGCGGCACCCTTAGCCCGGCGCCGAGCACCACGAGCGCTCCAGCGCGTCCGAGGTCGTCACGCAGGCGCGCGTCGAGGTCGGCACCCGTCTCGCCGTAGCAGCTTAGGTCAGGCTTGAGCAGGTTGTGCGCGTGCGAGCACTCGCCGCACCGGGGCGCCGCCTCGGCCTCGAGCTGCGCGCGCACCCCGCTCCAGTCGACGCGGTGCTTGCACGCGAGGCACGTGGCGGTCGCCACCGAGCCGTGACAGGCCACGACACGCTCCACGCCCGCGGCAGCCTCCAGGCCGTCGATGTTCTCCGTGTACCCGCGGAGCAGCTTGCCGCGCGCCTCGAGCGCGCGCACGAAGCGGTGCGAGCGCGAGGGCGAGTGGACGCCGGGGAGGAGGCTCCTCGCTACGCGGCAGAGGGCGAGCGGGTTGGTGACAAAGTAGTGGGCGTCGAACAGCGAGAGGGGATGCGGCAGTTGGAAGCGCTCAGCTACCTCCTTGTGCACGCCTTCCAGCTCCCTGAAGTCAGGGATGCCCGTGGCGGCTGAAGCGCCGGCGCCGATGATCACCTGGGTGGGAGGTCGGAGGCCGGGTGGGCGTGGTGGCTGCCAGCCTTGGAGTGCGAATCGTCTGGCGTGGAAGGGCGTGTGCGCACCAGGACATTGGAGCGGGAACGCAAGAGCTGCACCACGTGCTCCAGGGTGTCCGCCTCTTTCAGCCGACGCCGTGGCTCAAGCCGCTGGCGGTACTCAGCCACCACCAGCGCGACCATTGCCCACACGCTGTCCTCGTCGCGGGTGGCCGCCTCTCGCGTCAGCTGCAGACCGAGGGAATCGAGCACCGCCGCTGGCGTGGCCCCGGCACTCCGCTTGGCCTGCACCCAGTCGGAGATGAGTGGCCACAGATCGACTGTGGTGCTACTCGAGCCCGCAGCCTCCGGTGCTGCGCCTGAGGGAGCTGACGCGGTCGGCAACGAGTGCTGTGCAGCAGCGGTCGGCAACGAGTGCTGTGCAGCAGCGGTCGGCAACGAGTGCTGTGCAGCAGCGGTCGGCAACGAGTGCTGTGCAGCAGCGGTCGGCAACGAGTGCTGTGCAGCAGCGGTCGTTGGTGCCGCTTCTAGCCTTTGCTTCTTGCCTGCTGTGCTCATTGAGCGCGTTCACGTGTCCCGGTGGTTGGGGAACTATCTAGCGGATGGTCAGCTCTAGCGGATCGGTTAGGGATGGCGGGGGAGGAAGGGGAAGGGGTGCAGTTTGTTTCGTTTCTTATTCTTATTATTGCTGAACAAGAGGTGAAACAGAAATTCCTGTTCGTCTGTTGCGTCGGCTGGTCTTGAGCGAGCACGATGTCCTTCGACGCGAAGATGACCGCGAAGATGGCCGTCGCTGACACGGACGCGGTTCTGGCTCGGAGGCGGAGTGACGCGCCGCCGCAGTTCGACTCGGACCTCGCGCGCCACTTCCAGCCGCCAGTCAACAACCTCAGCCTGATTGCGCACAGTCGCTACAAGGCTGTAGAATTCCCACCGTCGCCAACAAAATACCCACCATCGGCGAGCAAGGCGCTTCATCAGTCGATGGCTATGGGAGGCGCAGGCACCCTGGATATGGAAGCGATCAAAAAGAGCCATCTTCCCGGTGCATATCCGCTTGGCAGTGCTAGACCGATTGGGACGCCTCTGAGCTCTCGAGCAGGAGCACCGGCCGCCTTCGGGCGGGCTGAGTCGCCCCGGACCCGGACTCGCCGGTGCGAGGATATAATGTGGCGCTTCGAGGAGGGGCAGCTCTCTTTCGATGAGGCGATGCAGGAGACGTCCAACATTCACGATAGAAAGCTGCAGTACGAGCGGAAGCCTCCGCCGCGGCCGACGGCGGGTAACGAGGGCGCCAGGGAGAACATGCGGGTTGCGCAGGAGAAGCTGCGCGAGGCGCAGCGCGAGAATGCACGCCTCACCAATGCGCTGCAGCAGCCTGAGGGCAGGCACCTCGGCGATCTCATGAACCACGGCCACCAGCCAGACTCGCGGCCTGTGACCCCGCGCGCCATGACGCCGCGCACGCGCGAGATTCATCTCGAGCAGGACAATGCGCGGCTACGGCAGCAGGTGTCGAGCTTGAGGACAAGCGTGATCACGGCGGCGATTCCCAACGAGGCCGAGCCGGTATACCCGGGCATGCCGTACCAGGACGGCATCTACTATTCGGCCCGCAACTCGGCCCGCAACCCCGAGATCAGGAAGCCGAGGCTGGTGGACGGCATGGGCCATGAGCAGATGCTGCGCGAGGCGCAGCTGCGCGTGCAGCACAACAAGCAGCGGCAGCAGCTAAAGGGCATGCTGCAGCTCTCGGCCAAGGGCGGCGAGAACGTCGGCGTCGACAAGCTGCAGATCGCCGCGAGGCTGGCGGGGGTGGAGCTGCCGCCGCGGCTTGCGCAGAGCGCGCGGACCGAGCAGGGCTCGCCGCGGTCGCGGCCGCAGCGCTCGCCGCGCGCGCTGCGCGCGCTGCGCAACGCGCCAGCCGCCCCGGCCGAAATGGTCGTGCCGTGGCGTGAGGCGATGCACCAGCTCGACTACCCTGCCGTGGGGACCGAGGGCGTCGCGAGGGAGGCGATGGAGAGGGCTGCCGCCAAGCGGAAGAGCCTGGTCCAGGAGGCGGCCCAAGCGAGGGAGCACAAGGTCAACGTGCTCATCGACGCGGAGGACGAGGGGATCACCGAGACGGAGCTGCGCGCCGCCCACACCAAGATCCGCGACCATTTCAGCACGCGCTTCTCGCAGGTGCGGCGCGGCTTCATGCTTCTCGACGAGGACGCGTCGGGCAAGCTGTCCTACGCCGAATTGCGCTCGATTCTGCTCATGTTCAACCTGCAGATCCCCGCCAAGCACGTGCAGAAGATCATCGAGCTTGCCGACATGGACGGCAACGGCGTCATCGACTACGCTGAGTTCGCACGCATCATCTCGGCTCAGGACATCTGCTCGCTCAAGAACACCCTCTCGAACAACCCGGACAGTGCCGTCAGCTACACGAAGACCGCGGGCCTTACCAAGAAGAAGTATAGGGAGGGCGCGGCGCAGATGCGGCCCGGGGTGACGGAGAAGCAGGTCAACGAGGCGGCACAGGCCTTCAAGGGCGAGCTCGAGGAGAAGTACAGCCGGCTGACGGACGCCTTCAAGTTCATCGACTCCGACCGCACGGGCACGCTCGATCGCCCGGAGGTCTTGAGGCTGCTGACCGAGTTCAACATCCCCGACATTAGCCATGCGACCATCGAGACCCTCATCGACTTCGCCGACTACGACGGCGACGGCGAGATCAACTACGCCGAGTTCGCGCGCGTGCTCAACTCCAAGGACGTCTTTGCTTTGAACGACGCCAACATGAAGGCCAGGGCACAAAGCCCGCGATGAGGGGTGCTCAGCAGGCAGGGCCGCGACCCATTCGAGAAACTCGAGGAGGCCGGCGCGAGGGACGGGGCGGGTTCGTTGCTGCGGAGCAGCAAGCACGTGGCAGCGTATATGCATATGTGCTGAGGCCAGTGCATGGGGGGCGTGGGTTGGCCCAGGGGTATGGGACGGCCCCGGGGCGTGTGTGATCGCTGCTGCGGCAGCGGCAGCGCAGTCTGCTGTCGGTGCACGCATGAACGTGGAGAGTGGATATCGTGCACGTGCACAGAGCCGCATCTACCGTAGGGGCGGTGTCGAGTCGCTAGAGGGCATGTGCTCTCAGGCGGGCGTCTGCGCGTCTCCATCTCCAGTGTCAGTGAAGTATCTCCGTACATGTTTTCCACAGGCGGTGCCTGCGCTGCGCCGCTTCTCTCTCTGCGCGTCCACACTGGTCCGTCTCCCGTCTATGCCCGGGCCGGGGCGGGGCGGCGTACTTTAAAGTACCGTATCTCTAGATATCCTCGGTTTCTCCCCCGGGGCGCGGGGGGGGCGGGGGAGGTTGCTCGCTTGCTCGCCCAGCTAGTGAGCTACCACACAGAAAACGTTAAATACGCACATCCGCGTACTAGATCTAGCCTCAATCTAAACTTCTATGGCGCCGGCGGTGTGTTGTCTGCCCAAGTCGACAAATGCGGGTGTTGAGCACGCAGCGCGCCACTGCGCTGGCGCCGGTCCTATCCTTTGCAGAGCGCCCGATAGCAACCACGACGCGTTGCAGCTCCTAGACTTGATCTCGGGGAAGACATGCTGCACTTGCTTGCACGCACGCAGCGTAAACTTGTGGCGCGTGGCAGCGTGAAGGAGCCCGACCGCATTGCCGATAGCGCTTTCGAGCGCCAAGCGCGCCGGCTCCGCAATCTTGTCGGGGCAGCCCGCACGTGCTGCATGCGTCAGCTGCTTTTTCGTGAGCCGCAGCTCGTTCAAGCTCTGGCTGAAACTAGGCCCATCGAGGCCCGCCTCATTTGTATCGAGGAGCCGCTTCAGGTCGTTCGGGCAGTTGAAGTGGAGCAGCTTCGGTGGGGTCTGGCACGTGTCATCTCGAAACGCAAGCTTGCACCTCGAGCTTGCAGCAACTAACGAGCTCCCCACGGCCAGGCAGTCGCTCAATCTGGCATACTCCGCGATACACGTCTGCCAATTCCACTCACATGGCAGCGGCCTGATCAATCGCCTCATCACCTTTGGCTGGGCGGCGACTGCTATGGCGAGCACGGTCTGGTCTCCGAGCGCAATCGCGGCAGCGAAACGCCTGCGTCCAATGGCGTGTGGCTCTCTGGGTCTATGGAGCGCGCAATACAACAGGGAGTGTGGAGGGTTCCCTTTGCAAGCCTCCATCTTGAACCCGTAGTATTCGCGCGGCGTCTGTAGCAATCCCTCCAGCACCCCGTAGTACGAACCCCTGGCCGCACCTCCCCGCAGCCGATCTAGCCGCTGCAGGCCAACGCCACCATTGAAGCCACGCGAGTCGTCGACCTGACCGAGCGCATCAGGGTGGGGGCTACTCCAATTTACCATCCACCTGTAGGCGCCTTGCTGCTCCAAGGCATAGCCGAGCGACAGGAGCGGGTCCTCGGCGCGTGAGGCCGACACTGCAAAGCCGTCGTATAGTTCGCACACGTCCGCCAGAAGCACCATGTCCGTGTCCAGGATAAGAACCTGCTGCACACTGAACGAGAGTAGCTCGTTGATAAAGAGCTTGGGAACGAGATACTTGGAGGCTTTCCCACCAAAGTCTGGGTTCTCTAGCCACCGGACCGCCAGGCTGCTCATCCGTTGCTTGAGGGCGGCCTTGGTCGCATCAATGACGTGGATGCGATCGCAGTGGAGGCTCGGCGCAATACGCTCACACCACGTGTGCAACGGCACGCGGGCAAGGTCCTTCATGCAATCGGTGCCTGCAAGCACGTGGAAGCGCAATCGTGCCGGCGTGGCCGTCCAGTTGGAGACTCGCATCATGGCCTCCAGCAGCGGCGACATGGTCGCCCTACCTCGTGCGACGTAGGCAATGTCGACGTTACCAAGTAGCGCGCCGCTCATTGCGACCTCGTCGACACCACGCAAGGCCTCGTCGACACCACGCGCCGTTCTAGGCGACGCGACGCGTGCAATGAGCGCGTCCTAGAACGGCGCGGCACGTCTCGCCGCCGTTAGAGCGCCACATGCACATGCACATGCACATGCTGCACATGCACATGTGCATGTGCATGCACATGTCACATGCATGTGGGGTTGTAATTGCTAATTCCACAACGGCGCGCGTCCAAAAAGAAATACCCCCACCTCGAGTGGGTTCTCTGTTCTGTTCTGCCGGTTGTATTTCGCTGCTACTAGTGGTGTGTGCCTGATTCGCTCAGGCGCCGCTGGTTTTCAAAAGAAACTACAATCGCAAAAAAAAATAGGAGCTAGGCCGGAGCAAAAAAAGGACTCTAAACCGAGCCACGCCATACGGCGCCTACGCCGAAGGGCCTCCGCAAGGTCGCGGTGCCCATTTCTACGAGGCTTGTCCGCGTGGCCTCGCTCTGTACCTCGAGAGGCAGCTGAAGCCGAGCTCGCGCCGCCCAGGCGGTCTGCTGCGCGCACATGGCCAGCTGCATCCGTCGGCGGCGGACGCGCTGCACTTCGTGGCGGGCGAGGCGGCGGCGAGCGTAACGTTGCAGCAGGAGGCAGGCGGCGGCGCGCCGCAAGCCCTCCACCTGCAGGGAGGCGGAGAGGCATCTAGAGGCAGGCAGGGGAACCCTGTGGCGCACAGGCACTCCGCACGGGGTGCACGCGAACGAGGGATGGCTAATCAGGGCGGCGCGCCTCCCTCGAGACGAGATCCCGCATCGCGCGCAGCGCCTTGGCGCGTCGCCTCTCCGCCTGTATCGCCGCCTCACGGCCCCGCGATGGGCCGCGCGCCTCTTCGCGCGCGGCCATCAGCTGCCGCCACCGCGCGGCCTCAGTGGCGGTCCGCTCCCCCCTCTCTGCCGCGGCGAGCTGTGCCTCGCGCCGCTCAGCCGACCTGGCGCGCTGCTGTTGGCGCAGCCGCCTCGCCGCGTTGTCCGCTCGGTGGCGGCAGTGCGTGTCCTCAGGCCTCGCTCGCCGCGTCGCGCTTGCACTGTGCGGCGAGCGCGTGGGGCAGCTAGTCGCGCCTGGTAAGCCCGGCCGCAGTGCCGACGACGCGGCGCCGGACGTTCCAGGCGGCGGCGTGAGCTTGTGTCGAGTCTCGCCTGAAGCGATCGGCGACGGCGCCTCAGGTAAGGGGGTAGTAGCCTCAGGCGGCGACAGCGGTGGCGGCGCCTCTCCCAGGTCCTCGCTGGCCTCCCACGCACCCTCTCGCCGCTCGTGCCCACGCGTCCGCTCCAGGTCGCGCCGCGCGTCCCCCCACAGCCGCTGCACGATCACCTCAGGCGGGGACAGCGGTGGCGGGGACCCCTCCAGCCCCTCTCCAGGCTCCCTCTCAGCGAGCCTGGAGGCAGCGTCCAGGCCTGGAACGCTATCCGACGCGGCAGTTTTGGCATGTCTCGCATCGGTTGGCTCGGCTGCCGCTGACGCGCGCGACGTAGCACCCTCCTCCCTGTGCAGCGCGTCGGACCTACCCAAGAATCGCAGGGCCGCTTGCCGTCGCTCGCTCACATCCAGGAGCAGCCGGCCGATCTCAGCGTTAGTGCCACTTGAGGGTGTCCACAACCTCGGCGTGATCGCACAGGCCGGCTGGCTGGAAGCCCACAGCCTCCACGCCCGGAGTGTGTCCTGCAGAGCGCGGCGAGTGCGCCATGCACACGCAGTCTCGAGCAGCGTGGTGTGGCGCGCAGCGCGGTAGCAGAAGACGACCCAGCTGGAGAAGGCGCGTATGCGGTCGCACTCAGCCCACTGCTCGAGCAGGTCCTGGGAGTCCGGCTCACTGCATGGACTGCGCTGCCGAGCCGCATGCGCAGCCCGCATGCGGGCTGCGACCCACCGGTGGGTCGACCTCGGTGTCGAGGCAGGCGCCAACACGGCGCAATCCGCGTACTACATGCTCTTAGTACGCGCAAACGTCACGAGCGCGGACATCGCACGCCTCGACTGGGCAGTACACTGTTACATGCACAGTAATCACCTGCATGCCCGCTTTTAGTCATACCTTGCAACTGCCGTAACGCCACTGGTCGTGCGCGAGGCACGCGCGCTCGCGCGGCGGCAGGCCTGTGAGCGGGGGCTGGCGGGTACCGGATTTTAGGATTGACTCACGTGTACAAGTTTGGTTCGCCACTGAACTTCCCACCAGCGCGCGCGACGCGGCGGGCGACTTGGGGCGACACCAACTGCGCACGGGCCGATGTCGACCACCTTTTCCGAGGTCGTGGAAGGCAGCTTTGGTGTCGGCGCGAGCCACCTGCGGCAGGCACTGCAGCTCGAGGTCGTGCTGTTCGCCTACCAGGTGGTGCACATCGCCCTGCAGGCCTGCTATTTGTACCAGGGCAGGCTCGACGACTACGACGTGGTCGTCCCGTTGATCTCGCTGGTCTTCTGCGCGCGGCGCCTGCTCACGCACTTCGCCTCGAGCCCAGACCCGCTCGACCTGGGCCCACACTGCTGGCTGCTGCTGCGCATGCTCTTCATGGCCCTCCTGTGCGTCAACGGAGGCTACTTCTTAACGGCGCTCGTGCACCGCCACTCGTTCTCCGCAGTCTTCAAGGTCCTGGCGGGCGTGGCGCCGACGCTGCTCAGCCATTCCGCAATGCGACTTGATGGAGTAAGTGGCCTCGCTGCTGAGCTGACGATGATCATCTTGCGTGCGTGCGAGTCGGCCTACTATGTGGGCTGCTTGCCGGTCCTCCTCCCGAAGAGCCCGTTCATGTACTGGGAGCGTCGCCTCACAGCAGGGCTCACGCTTACGGTGGGGCTCAACTCTGGGGTACTGCTGCTGGCGAAGCTTGTGGCCCTCAAGTACCCGCAGCTCACCATCCACTCGCAAGCTTTCCACGCGCAGCGACACGCCGGACGGGGTGGAGGGGTGAAGGGGGGGGCAGGGGTGGGGGGGGGGGGGGGGGGGGGAGGAGGAGGCGCAGGTGGACGCAGCAGCGGCGCGGCCAACGGCGGGGGCCCCCATGGGCGGGCGGGCGTGGAAGCATCGGGTTCGGCACCCTCTGCCTCCCTCCTCGCTGTGCCGGCGATGCCGTCCGAGTGGGAGGAGCAGCCGAGGCTGCTGCGGAGCATGGCACGCGCCCTATTGGCGGAGCCTGACCATGCGCACATGGCGCTCATCAGCGTAAGCCACGCCGCGCCGCCCGCGCCGCCCGCGCCGCCCGCGCCGCCCGGCTTAGCCCCAGGGGCCACGCCCGGCTGCTTCTGTGCCCATGCCCATGCCTATGCCCATGCCCATGCGCGCAGGTACAAGTCTTGACGACGCTCGTGCTTCTCGTGAGCTACCTGTACAGCTTCGCTTGGAAGGCGGCCGCGCTGTCTCTCGTGTGCAACTACGGCATCCTCGGCATGCTGCTACGCGTCCGCAACATCAGCCAACAGGCCATCGCTTGACCACCCGAACCCGACGACCAGCGCAGCAAGTCTTTTGTGCGTTGAATTTATTTTAGGCGTTGAACCAATTTAAAATAAAAAATGTCACATATAAATTAGTAGACCGCACACACACACACACATCTCACATGCACATCATCGCTCGCGACGCGCGCATCCGGATCTCTCCCCGACCCGCGCGCACGTCCGGGTCGTCCCGTCTCCGCGCGCCATGTCACAGAGTCTCAGAGAGTCAGACATCAGTGTCACGAGTCAGCCGCGCACTTCGGACGCCCGCGATGCGCGAAACAAACCTGTGGGGAAATCCACATGCAGAGTCAGAGCAAAAACACGCTTCCTATGCACAACTTTAGGCCGCCAAATTATGTAAACACACTGTAACGGAAAACGCGGCTTGAGGTTGAGCGTGGTGTGCTGCTCCGCTGCTCTAAAAAGCGGCTTTGAGCTCGTCCTGGTCGAGGCGGTCCGATTCCCCGGTCCGTCGCGTGCCGGCGTGCACTGCAGACGAGCCAGATAGAGCTGTGATATAGGCATGGATATAGGCGCCCAGACGCCAGAGGCAGAGCGTGTGTGTGGCGTGTTTTGCACGGTGATTATATTTATAATGAGAGTTATAAAAAAGAATGAGGGTGCATGAGGGCGAGCGCGGCCCTGAAGGCAATGGCGCGGCTGTTTGCGTCGGCTTGGGGTCGGCGCTATGCCAGGTCGTTTAGAGGGCCGGTGCGGCGGTCTGTCTGACCTATAGGGCTACGCGGAGAAGTACGCGATGCGGGCAAGCGAGTGGCGTGGGTTGGCGTTGCGGCTTGGGATGTGGGGCATGATTGGATGTTGACAAGTGCGATCTGTGATGGCGGCTTACGTCCGTGGGTTCGGTCTCTTGTTCTATATAGGTTGAGACTGTACCAACGGATCTTCGCTATGTTTGCTCAGTGGTGTTCGCGTGTATATATATAACTCTTTACGTTAGTAAGACAGAGAGTGAGTGAGAGAGAGAACCTGTCGCCCCCCGGTGCGCGCTGAGGCTGACATAGACACAGGACTCTGCCTGACCACCTGACAGAACTACACTGTCGGTGTCGTGGCGTGCCGTGACCTGACGTGCGCATTTCAACCTCGAGGGCCATCTTGCTCGGCGAAGACCTCGGCGCCGCCCTCCTTTTCGGTCGCGGTCCCGGTCCCGATCTCAGTCACTCCGCCTGGGGCGAGTGGCGTGTCGGTGACGTAGAGCACGGTGCTGATATTGGCCGCATCGTCGGTGTCGGCGTCGGCCGCCCACTCGTCGCTGCGAGGCGCCTTGGGCCTAACCTTGGGCTCACCGGTGGCGCGTGAGAGGCGCGTGACGAGCGCGAGCGTGGCGTCGCGAGGCCATGCCAGACTCGAGAGGCTGAGGGGGTAGACGGAGAGGCCGAGGATGCCGAGGGCGAGACAGCACGCGCGCGAGACCCGCAGGTCCAGCGCCTGCCAGCCTAGCATGCCACTCGAGAGCGCGACGAGCGACATGCCCACCGCGGCGCTGCCCAGCTGGCGGTGCCTCGCGTCGCTCCACAGCCACCGCTTGTTAGTAAGCAGAGAGAAGCGACGCGCGCGCAGCTGGTCACGCCACACGTGCGGTTGGGCGGCTAGGTAGGCGGCGAGCCACAGCACGAAGGCGGCGACACCCACGCGCGAGTGCGAGGTGCTCAGGTGTGGCCGGTGCAGGAGCAGCTTGTGCCTGTAGATGGCCACCATGCCCACCGCAGCCCCATAGAGCGCCAGGGCCGAGGTCGCAAAGTGACGAATCACGAAGAGCTCGGAGCGGCGCTTGCGCGCGGCGGCGGTGCAGGGCGTGGCCGGCCGCGACTTGCGCTGTCGGATCGAGCTGACTGAGGCGAGGCCGAGCGGCAACATCAGCGCCATGCATCCCACGTGCAGAGCCAGCATCGGCGGCACGACAGAGGTCGAGAGCGGCCGGAGGCACATGGCACACACGATGCCCGCAAACGCACACTCCCAAGTGAGACGTATTTCAGAGCGCGACAGAGGCTTCCGGGCAGCCTTTCCAGATCTCATTTGCAGCGCGGCTGTGGATGAGCGCGGCTGTGGATGGGAGAGCTTCGCCAGCCGGCGTGCGCACAAAACGCCAGAGGTGTGGATTCTTCGGCTCAGATGGGGCCTGAGCGAGCAACTGGTGGCCAGCGAGGTGGCCGGCGAGTAGCTGCTGGCCGGGAGCAGCGCGAGGAGAAGCATTGCGCTCGGCGCGGCGTGCGGTGCCTCGGCGACGCGCGTGGCTGGCCCAGTGATGAGGTCACAAGGGAATAATCCGCGGACCCACGGCGCCGCTCGTCAGGGGTACCGTGTTATCTCCAACCTAAGTAGAATTGACTTAGTTCAATTTGCCACCCAAAACACACAAAGGAGATAAATGTGACCTAATACCGCAGGGGGGGGGTGACAATCAGCGGACTACCCGACTTCACACCGCCGCCGCCCGTGGTCACTGTGGGGGGTCCAGGGCATTTCACGTGCTGGGTGATTGAGGAATAGTTGTATGCCTGTGCTGCACATGAGCAGGTGCTGCGTGCTGCGCAGACTTATCCTACGACTACAGCCAGGACGTGCGCTGAACCACGACGTGCCGCGCGCGCCCGAGCAGGTGAAACAACTCATGGGTGGGAGACGGCGATGCTTAGCTTTGAGATATTGGGGCTGTGCTTAGGTTAGAGATTGATATGACTTAGTTCAATTTGGGCAAAGTCCCGTCTGAAACTAAGTCAATTCTACTTAGGTTGGAGAT
>Ga0209302_10001688_pt1 | contig 12946 bp, 12 predicted proteins | sample ArcOceMetagenome_2_FD_187445 | JGI IMG/M metagenome (GOLD analysis project Ga0209302, IMG submission 187445) | Marine eukaryotic phytoplankton communities from Arctic Ocean - Arctic Ocean ARC135M Metagenome (SPAdes) (version 2) | ecosystem: Environmental > Aquatic > Marine > Oceanic | place... | reverse complement strand
GGGCGGTGGCGGTGGGGGGCGGGGGGCGGGGGGCGGGTGGTGTGGGCGGGGTCGAGGTGTGCCTCGGCGGTGGAGATGCGTCGTGCCGGGCGCGTGGCCGAGGTGGAGACGTGCTGCGAGGCGTCGGGCTGGCTGAGGCTGGCCAACATGCGATCATGCATGCCCTCGTACGAGCGGCCTTCGAAGTTACCCTCGAGGTTGTCGGGCGAAGTCAGTGGTGAAGTCAGCATCGGCGGTGTCAGGCCTGCGGGCTGCAGAGCTCCAAACGACAACGGCGCTGGCACCGCGCGTTGGGGCTCGCCGACGGGTGCTGTGTGGTTCGACTGGCGCTGCGCGTGGGGGCTCGCTGAGGTTCGCGCCAGGGTAGGACTGCGTTGGCCCTGGGCCCACAGCTGCGGCCACAGGCGCCGCGAGGCGCCTCCAGGTGATTCCTCCGAGGAGCGCCGGCGAAGCGACCGCCCCGCCTACGTGCCAAAGGTGACTGGGTAGCGGCGGTGGTGACAAGCTGTGTGCCAATGCGCTTCCCGGGGGGGGTGTCCAGACCATCAAGGGCAGCAACAACCCGAGCAGACTTGCTGGCCCCGACCACAGGCCCGTCCGACGAGGCACTGACTGAGGCCTTCTCACAGTGCGGCGGCACAGCACCGACGATAGTGGCCTGCGACTCGCCCACGGACGAGGACGAGCTGGCTGCCGCCGTCGCGCTCGCGCTCGCGCAGCAACGCCGGAGTGCGCGAGATCGTAGGGCTCCGATGCCTCCTCGATGGACGACTTCGGTCTCAGCGCTTGGTGGCAGAGCGGGGGGGGGGTCCCAGGGTGTGGAGGTCGGAGGTGTGGAGATGACCGAGTCGGGGCTGGAGCTCGCCGGCGGCTTGGCTCGCCGCAACAGCGGCATGCGCCGCTCGCAAGGAAGGCCCGAGCTCTCCGTTGCGCTGAGTCTCGTCAGTCACGCTGTGCTAGCCCAGCGGACGCCGGATTTGGCCACTTTGCGACCTGGGATTCCTGGTCCCTGGGGCGGCACTCGAGCGGACGTGTGATATGATCGACACAGGCACAGATAAGAAAAGATATCAGATGAGATCAGTCTGATCTATCTTTCAATGGGAATTTATTTTGCCTGAAGTGAGAATTTTCGTTAGACATTACGTGCGTATGTGGTTCACTAGTTGTATGATTGTTGGTTTGGATCGGTAGTCGCGGAGCGTTTCTGGGTGTGGATTCAAACCAACTGAATCTTTGAGGGTAACTTTTACAAACAACCGACACAGTCGCTCATAAAGAGAGAGAGGCGCCAGCTTGACCGGAGCCGCCGGCGAGCCACTCGAAGCGGCCGCCGCCACTCCAACCTCGACCACAATCCCCTTGCGCTTCTTGGCAGCAGTGCCCGACGAGGCGGGATCCGCACTGCTCGTCGGGCCTGCCTCTGCTGCGCCAATGCGCACTGCCTTCTCCCGCGCAGTCTTCGCCTTGGCGCGAAGGCTCTTGGCTGCCGCCTCCGCGGCCTTGGCCTTGGCCTCGGCCTCACTTGCCTTCGCTTCGAGCTTCGCCGCGTCGTCCTCGGCAGCCTTCCGCGCATAAATCTTGAACGCCGGGTACTGCGCCTCGAGATTGGCGAGCTCCTCCATCGGCCCGGCGCGCCGCACCTTCGCCTGCGCATCCGCGACCGACTGGCGCCACTGCTCGAAGCCGGGGCCTCCGTGCTTCCTACGAGCAGCCGCTAGGAGCAGAGTACCACAGCTGTAGTTTGGAGCGTAATTCTGCGTGTTCAGCGGCAGCTCCTTCAGCTCCTTCTCGGTCAGATGGTACGCAGTCTTCGCGGCAGCCTTGGACGCGCAGTACGTCGGCAGCTCCGCGGGCGGCAGCGCGCCCGGCCGCAGCGCACGAATGGCTTCCCTCAGCTGCGCGATGCGTTTGCCAGCGGCGACCGAGGCTGCAGCAGCGGCAACAGAGGCCCGGTGGTCAGCGAGACCGGCTGAGCCGCCATGAACTTCCTGCAGCCTGGTCTCCTCGGCTGCCCGCTTGGCAGCGCGCGCCTCACTTGGCTGCTCCTTGTTCCACACCGGATAAGAGTTCCCGGTTTTTTTTCACACATCTTTGAATTGGGTAGTCAAAATGCTTCTTCAGCCTCCGGAAATGAAATTCAACAAAGAAAAAAGCGGTAAAAGAAAGGAGGGGGTGTTGAGATCACTGGTGCACGTTTCAAGAGCTGAAAATGTATTTCAAATTATGTATCTGGTGCGTGTGTATCCTTCATTCGTGTGCTGTGAAAACTGATTTGAGGACTGCCATTCTTTTAAGGAGTGTCTTGAGTGGGGGTGCACATGACATAGTAGTGTGTGTTTGTGTGTGTTGAGGTGTCAGAGGTGTCGGAGGTGTCCACCCGGGGGTACTAGTTGCTAAAGTGGGGTACTTTGGGGTCAAATCGGCTAAAGCGTGCCGGGCACAGATGGGCACCAAACCTGCTAAAGTCGGTCGCCTTGGCCCCCGGTGTGCTAAAGTGCGGCGCGGCCCCCACCCCGCACCGACGGGCGCCTCCGCAAAAAGGTCTTCGATCCACGCGTCTCACAAAAAGGTCTTCGCTCCACAAAAAAAGGTCTTCGCTCCGCGGGCGGACCAAAGTTGCTAAAGTGGGGCCTCTCCGGGCGAGGGTCAAATCTGCTAAAGTCCGACCGACCCCTTATGTTTAGTACCCCCGGGTGGAGGTGTCGGAGGTGTCGGAGGTGTCGGAGGTGTCGGAAGTGTCGGACATTGACACGCTTGACACAGGCTTGACACCAATTGACACGCCCCACGCCGCATATAAACTGTCGTCTGAATTGGTCCTACGCCAATATCGCAATGCCAGAACCTGCTTCTCATATGAAGTCTCGACGCCGTGGCCTTTGCTCAGGTAGATAGTGCGACCCCACGGCACGGCTGCTCTTTATATTATTGGAGAGGATCTTGGCGCGAACTTGCGGACAGGGGGAAACGCGCGGACGATTATGGCCAAGAAGGCAAGGTCTAGAGAGGAAGCCCCTTAGCCCCGTCCCCTCTCTCGATTGCGTCGTAACGTCAGCGAGCGGCATGGCGTGACACACGAGCGCGTGCTGCATGCGGTCGCGTGGCTCGTTTCTCACGGCCGAGTGTGCGAGAGCATCGCACGAGCGTCCTAGCTACAGACCCGCCGCCTCCATCGCCCGCTTGGCCGCTTCTTGCAAAGTGCCACTCTCAGCCTCCTCCGCGTCGAGCTGCGCGTCCCAGTCCGCCAAGATCTTGGCGGCGATCTTGGCGGCGGCGCTCCTGCCGGCCTTGGTCTTGCGGATCTTGCGCGCGTGCGCGTCGTCCGCGGCGACGGCGTCGTGCGCCTGCTCCGCCCTGCGCTTCGTCTCGCGCGTCGTCTCAATCGCCGCATCGCACTCCTGTGTGTCGACACGGGCCGGGGTCACGGCGAGGGTAGGGGCCAGACCTTGGACTGGGGCTGGTGGTGGCGTGCCTGCAATTTCTTCTCCCACATCGGCACGCCAATGGGCTGCAGCGCAGGGTCGTGCCGCGCGCGCTGTAGCTCCGACTCACACGTCCCTCGCTGGACTTGGTTGAACTGCAGTAGTGGTAGGTAGCATCGGGAGTACGAGCTACACTGCTAGCACTATCTTCTTCTACTTCTACTACCATCGCTCACACTACTACTCCCGCTCGGCCTGCAGCGCCGCGTCCGCCGCCTGCAGCCTCTGCTTGATGGAGGCTAAGCGCACGCCATCTGTCGCATCCTCTTCGCCTCGCCCCGCCTCCGCCGCCGCTGCCTCCGCCGCCGCTGCCTCCGCCGCCGCTGCCTCCGCCGCCGCTGCCTCCGCCGCCGCTGCCTCCGCCGCCGCTGCCTCCGCCGCCGCTGCCTCCGCCGCCGCTGCCTCCGCCGCCTCCGTCTTCACTACCGCCTGCGCCGTCGCCTCGTCCGCGCGGCGTTTGTAATCCACGGCGGCTGCGGTTGGTAGAAACACCTTTGTTCCCTTCTTGAAGCGCAGGTTGTCGCTCATCTTCATCATCTTGAGCACGTCATCGAGCGTGGCACCGATCAGCTTTGCGAAATGGCGCGGAGTATCGTTCTCGCGCGCGAGCAAGAAGTAACGGCCGCTGGTGGTGACTTCGATCGTCTCGAAGTGTTTGGGCTGGCGAGGCGTCTGCGAGGCTGGCGCCGGCGTGTGCTCCTCACCCTTCCGCCACCTGGACGGTCAATGGTGGTGGAATCACTCTGGTGGTGGCCGCCCGGCACCAGAGTGCAGAGTGCCACCAAGCTTCCGTTCCGCCCCCAAGTGGCGACGGCGCTCCTCTCGGCCCTAGAGGGCAGCCCTGGGCCAGCAGGTGGGCTTCCGCAGCACTGAGCGGCCGCATCGGCTGCTGCGAGCCCGAGCACTTTGGCCCTGCTGTGTCACTGGCACGCCCCAACAGGCTTGCCGCCCGCCGCTGGGTCCTCTGTGTAGAAGTGACCCTTGCCGTGCCGCATGTTGTCGCAGAATTCGCCGACGTACCATCCCTTGGCCGTCCTTTCCGTGCCCATACCGTACGCATTCCCACCTTGGTGAGGGTGGGAGTGAAGGGTGCGGGAGAGGGCAGCGTTTAGGGTGAGGGGGGTGGGGGGGGTGAGGCAAGGGTGAGGGTGAGTTAAGGCGAGATTCAGGGTGAGGCTGAGGGCGAGGGCGAGGGGAAACCCACCGGCATGGTCTCCGTCGTACCAGCATTCGCCGCCCGCGTAGGTGTACTTGCCACGCCCCTGCTGCAGGTCGTCGAACCACGCGCCGGTGTAGTCATCACCTTCGACGTAGGTGAGCGTGCCCTGCCCATGGCGCTTGCCCTCCTTGAAGGCGCCCTCGTAGACAAGGCGCTTGTCCTCGTCGTCGTTGGCGTAGCGAAGCGTGCCTGCAACCATGTGAAGCATGGGGCTGCAACCGTGTGCATCCAGGCCGTTACGCGCTGCACGAGGCGAAGCGCGGCGCGGCGCACCTTGGCCATGCATCACCTCGTGCACGGCCCGTCCCTTGCCGAGCACCTGGGTAGTGCCACCCTCGTACGTCGCGCCGTCCGGGAGTGGGATGTACGTGCCAAATGCGTCCAACGTGCCCAGCGCGCGGGGCTCGGCAGCGGCCGGGGAGCCACCGCCGGTGGCGTGGGGTGAGACAGCCTGCGCCGTCGCCTCAGGCGGCATGTGCGGGACCGCGCCCTCCTCCTTGACGTATGTGCCGGGGGGCCAGGGCGGGACCGCGACCTCCTCCTTGAGGATGGCGGCGGACGGCACGGCAGGGAGCACGCCCTGACTCTCCGCCGACGCCGCCATTCCCGCCACTGCCTGCCCCTCCGGCGTACGCGCGACGCACAGCGCCACCTCCTCATCCGCGACGTCAGCGGCCGGGCCTGTCGCGGGGGCAGTCGCCAAGGCTGCGCCGCTCGACCCCTCCTCCGTGCCGGCAAACAGGAGTTGCCCCACCACTGTTTCGTGGGGGTTGCCGCCATACACTGGTGTGGCGGGCGGGCTGCTGCCGCCGTACGCTGGTGTGGGCGGCCCCTCCGGCTCGCTGCTACCGCCGCCATCCTGCTCCAGATGTGTGGCCGACGCCGCCTCCCCGACCTCCTCATCTTCTGCGACGATCAAGACCTCTTCCTCCTCCCCCTCCTCCTCCTCATCTGCCGCCGCCGCCGCCGCAGGAGGCGGCAGCTGCAGCTCATTAATGGGGTGCGGCGATGGCTCTGCGGGGCTGTGGGCAATCCTGGGAGCGGTCGCCTCTGTGGACTTGCTCGGGTCCAGCTTCGGCGGCTGGCCCTTGAGCTTGGGGAGTTTGAAGCTTCCGCCTTCGAAGTTGGTGTCCTGCATCACCTTAGCTGCCGCGCCAGTTGCCACCTTCCGGCCACCGCAAGAGAAAGTGGTTTTTCAGCGGGAAACTGAAAAGTGGGAAACTTGTCGCCAACACAGCGCACCATATTTCGACAACGGAAATCAGTAGCACACCGGCACCATGGGCATAGCACGGTACGTGATAACATTTTTTGTTACAAAATACGTATATTAGGTGTAATTGCGAACCTCTCAAAGGACGCCCTACCGTGTAGCCACCGGGACCCGCGGACCCACAAAAGGGTACATACGAGGGGTCGGGCAGCACCAGGTCGTGAGCTCGCGCAGCAGATCCCTCCCAGATCCAATCACGGGGGCGGTAGCACGACCTCTAGCCCGCCCCCGCGGGCCCAATCCACCCACGGCCCCCAGACGTCGGTGTCGCGCATGAGGGTCTGCGGGTGGCCGACCACCACCAGCCCGCTGCGTGCGCGCGTCAGCATGACGTTGACGCGCCTGGTTAGGGTTAGGGTCAGGGTTAGGGTCAGGGCTGTGGTCGGGCTTGTTCAGTATCACGTTGATGCGCCTGGCGTCCGTGAGGAAACCGAGACCGCCTCGGTGCATCTCGTTCGCGCGCACGCAGCTGACGACGACCAGCTCCTTCTCGCGCCCTTGGAATCCGTCGACCGTGCTCACCTAGGGTTGGGGTTGGAGTTGGGGTTGGGGCTGGGGTTGGGGTTGGGGCTGGGGCTGGGGCTGGGGCTGGGGTTAGGGTTAGGGTTAGAGTTAGGTTTAGGGTTAGGGACGCCGTGCCCACCTCGACCTCGCGCAGCGCGAGGCGCAGCGCCGCCGGGACGGCCGCGTCCTCGTCACGGTCCAGACCCTTGCGCGTGGGGGGGCTGCACGCCGCTGCGAGCAGGGACTGCAGTAGCCGCGCCTGCCATGGTAAGTAGGGCCGCAGTGAGTGGAGCCACAGCGAGTACAGCTCCTAGTAAGGATAGCCACAGTGAGTATAGACCGCAGTGACGGTAGCAGCCGCGCCTGCGCCTTGTACGGCGTGATCACCCCGATCTCATGCGGCACGCCCTTGCCCTTGCCGCCGCCGCGGGGTCCGACCGCCACCACAGCGCGGAGCAGGTCGAGCACAAGCCGCACCACGGCCTCGGCCTCGGCGCGGTTACGGCAAGACTTGCCTTCCCTCTCTTCGCGCGCGTGCGGCAGCGACAGCAGCGCCACCTGGTCAGGGTTAGGGTTTTGGTTAGGGTCAGGGTCAGGGTCAGGGTGAGGGTTAGGGTCAACGTCAGGGTCAGAGTTAGGGTCAGGGTCAGGGTCAGGGTAAGGGTTAGGGGCAGGGGCAGGGGCAGGGTTAGGGGCAGAGTTAGGGGCAGGACAGCAGCGCCACCGGCCGTGATCTCCACGCAGCGGGCCATGTGCTCCAGCCGGAGGGCGGCGGCGGCGACGGGCGGCGCTCGCTGCCGATGCCGTCACGCAGCCGCCCGGCGTAGAAGAGTCGGTTGGGCATCTGCGCGATGGCGGGGTGCATTCGGTATTGCGTGTCAAGCATGGCACAGCTGCTACCCGCATCGAGCAGCCTCTCGAAGAGTGAGCTCGCCATGCCACCGCGCTCGGCGGCCTTGGCCTTGATCGTGGGCGGCAGCTGGCGGTGGTCGCCCACCAGGCACGCGAGCGTGCAGCCGCGCTGCAGCGCGATGAGCAGCTCGACTTCGGAGCTCTGGGTCGCCTCGTCGACCACCACCACGTCGAACTGCAGCGGGCGGCCGCCCACCCTGGCCTGCTGCAGCGCGTCCATGCCCGAACCACTCAGCGTGCAGGCCACCACCTGCGCCTCGGCTAGTAGCCTCTCGCGCAGCAGCCACTTCTGGCCGCCCACGCCCTTGCCACCCCCCTTGCCCTTGCCGCCGCCCCCCTTGCCCTCAGCCTGGCCGCCCGCTTCGAAGTCGGCCGCCCTGCCCTCGAGCCGCTGCTCGATGAGGCTGTCGAGGCTCACCGTCTTCGACAGGTCGGACATGGCCTCTTGCGGCCCAAGCCTTACGAGGCGCGGCCGCATCACGCCGCCTGCTGCGGAGAGCAGGCCGCGCTCGAGGAGGCGCGCCACCAGCTCGTCGACGGCACAGTTGGACGGTGCGCACAGCAGCACGCGCAGAGTGGTGGGCGCGGGCGGCGTGAGCGAGGGCAGCTGGGTGGCGCCTCGGAGCGGCGGCGTGATCTTACTGCCACCGCGCCCACCGCCGCGGCCCGTGCGCACGAGGAGCGCCGAGAGAATGCCGAGGACGCTGTGCGTCTTGCCCGTGCCGGGCGGACCCTGCAGCAGCTGCACGCCACGCGCCGCGCCCGCGCACGCCCAGATGGCGGCCTGTTGGCTCTTGTTGAAGGTGCGCGCCACCGCGCTCTCGAAGGCCGCCGGCCATCGAAGATCACGCGCACCGCCGTGAGGCGCGATGGGTGCGCCGCCGCCGCCGGTGCCGGTGCCGGTGGCGCCGTGGGGTGGGTTGAGGAGCACGGGGAGGAGCGCCAGCCTTGGGCACGCGTGGAGGGCGGCGTCCATCCGCAGCAGGGTCACCGCCGATCCGATGCGCGTGAGCCGCAGCAGTGTCAGCGACGAGGGGGGCTCAAGCGGCGCGCCTCCGCCTCCGCCGCGACCTCCGCCACCTCCTCCGCCTCCGCCGCCTCCGCCGCCATCTGCCACCGCCTCGCGAAGCCACACGCCACCCGCCTGCGCACTCACCACGATGCCAAGCCAGCCAGTGCCCGCGGAGGGGTGCCCTTCAGAGGTCGCTTTGGAGGCCGCCGCCGGCTGCACGATGACGAGGTCCTCGGCGGCCAGCGAGCGCGCCGAGCGCGAGGAGGAGGAGGAGGAGGAGGAGGAGGAGGAGGCGCCACCGCCGTCGCCGCCACTTGGCACCATGAGCACATCGCGCAGCCCGCCGGGCGCGGGCTTGCTCTGCGCGACGCGCGCCAACAGCACAGGCACGCCACCGCCACCCCCCTGCCTCTGTAGCCGCCACGCCTCGCGCGCGTCGGCCGCGACGGAGGCGGCGGCCTGGTGAGGGTGAGGGTGAGGGTGAGGGTGAGGGTGAGGGTGAGGGTGAGGGTGAGGGTGAGGGTGAGGGTGAGGGTGAGGGTGAGGGTGAGGGTGAGGGTACCTCCAGCTTGAGGTACTCGGCGTTGGCGTCGACGTAGTGCGCGGCAGAGGAGTAAGTCTTTGGCAGGGGCGCCCTCGGCTTAGGCAGCAGCACCAGCTCCGGCTCCTCCGCCCGTAGCAGCACGTGGGGGCACCAGAGCAGCAACGTGTGCAGCAGCTCGCTGCGCTGATGACTCGCTTGCATCGCCGCGCTCTCGACGTCGCCGCCCGACCCCGCGCCCGCCCCCGACCCCGCGCCCGCCCCCGCGCCCGCGCCCGCGCCCGCGCCCGCGCCCGCGCCCACGCCCGCGCCGCCCGCCGCCCGCCCAAGGCTGGGCTGGCTGGGCTGCGAAGCGGGAGGCCGCAGTGGCGGTGGCGGCAAAGGGGGTGAGGGGTCGCGGCCAAGCTCCTTGCGCTTCTTGTCCTTGGCTGGGCTGGGCTGCTTTGCTGGGCTGGCTGGGCGCGGCTCGGCTGGGCGCGGCTGCTCGCAAGCCTCGTCGGAAGCGTCGGCGGCGGCGGCAGCGCTCCCCTGCGAACCTCGCTCCTCGCCTCGCTCCTCGCCTCGCTCCTCGCCTCGCTCCTGCCCGCCGCCAGCGCCTCTGCGCCCCTCTAGGCCAGCCGCCACGCCGGCGCACGGCCCCTCGGCCGAAGGCACAGGCGCGCCGTGCCTGCTCTGCGCCTGCGCTCGCTCCAGGTGCCTGAGCGCCTGTGCGGGCGTGGATGCGGCTGAGGGCGGAGTGGCGTGAAGCTACGCTCCTCCTACGGTGTGGTGCTGACCGGCTATGGGTCGCAGGGCGCAAGGCGTGCAGTCCGAAGGTGGCGAGAGGCACAAGGCAGGCTGAGGCCTCAACTCTTAAGGCCTGTATGGGGGGGGGGAGGCAATGACGGGGCAACGACCTGCAGTCTGGCTGCCATGCTCGCAGCCTTGAAGTCCGTACCGCTGCCCACCGCCAGACACTCGTCGCCCAGCCGGCACTCCACCCGCAGCTGCCCGGACACAGCGTCGAGCCCGGTTCGCTTGAAGCGCGGCACGCCCATGCCCACCTGGTTAAGGTTCGGGTTCGGGTTCGGGTTAGAATTAGGGCTAGGGCTAGGGCTGGGGTAAGGGTTCAGGTTCGGGTGAAGGCTAGGGTTGGTGCCCATGCCCACCGCCGCCAGCGCCTCGAGCAGCGCCGCCTTCATGCGCTTCCTCGGTGGCTGCTCCAGCTCCTCCCGCCGCGCCAGTGCGAGTGGGCCCGAGGCGGCAGCACCGCTAGTACCGCCGGCGCTAGTGCCACCGCCGCCGCCGCCAGCGTCCCTTGCGTCGCCGTCGCTGCAGCCGCCCCCCTCGGCCCGTTTCGGCTTACGCTTTCGCGTCGAGCTCCCCGCGGCGGCGCCTTCGGGGCTGGCTGCTGCCGCGGATGGCCGCGCTCCCTCCGCTGCTCCCTCCGCTGGGGCCGGCGCGTCGCGTGCGCTGCGCAGCAGGTGCCGCGCCGCCTGCACGAGCGTCAGGTACTGGGTCCCATCGCTACCGACGGAGTAGACCACCTCTCGCAGCCCGTCGGCCACGCGTCGTAGGCTGACGCACACGCCGTCAGTGAGGCCTGGCGCACCTGGTTGAGGTTAGGGCCGGGGTCAGGGTTAGGGTTGGGGTTGGGGTTAGGGACGGGCTCAGGGTTAGGGTTGGGGTTGGGGTTAGGGTTAGGGTTGGGGTTAGCTGGCGCACCGCCCTTACGCTGCAGGCGCCGCTGCAGCTTGAGCAGGTGCTTGGTCGACACCCGCGCGCCACACGGCTTGAGCACCACGGCAGCCCACTGCAGGTGACCCGTCCGGCCGGGCGACGGCGGCTGCGGCGACTGCGACGGCTGCGGCTGCGGCTGCGGCTGCGGCTGCGGCTGCGGCTGCGGCTGCGGCTGCGGCTGCGGCTGCTGCGCCTGCTGCTGCGCCTGCTGCTGTGCCTGCTGCTGCTGCCGCTGCTGCCGCTGCTGCCGCTGCCGCGCCTGCTGCTCCGCCATCTGCTGCTGCTGCTGCTCCTGCTGCTGCTGCTCCGCCTCCGCCTCAGCCGCCGCCCTCGAGCCCAGGCGAGGTGCAGCTCTCGCCTCCGCCTCAGCCGCCGCCCTCGCCGGCGATGCGGTCGCGCGCGGTCGCGCGGTGGCCGAGGCTCCGGCCCTCAGGCTCGATGGCGCCCTCAGGCTCGGAGGCAGCTCGCCACCGGCATCGCGGGCGGAGGCGGAGGCGGAGGCGGAGGCGGAGGCGGAGGCGGAGGCGGAGGCGGAGGCGGAGGCGGAGGCGGAGGCGGAGGCGGAGGCGGAGGCGGAGGCGGAGGCGGAGGCGGAGGCGGAGGCGGAGGCGGAGGCGGAGGCGGGGGGCCTCCATGGGGGAGGCGAAGGGTCGAGGTGCTTCCGCCACGCCTGCTTGAGGGACTGCGTGTTCGGCTCGCCCGGCTTGGAGTAGACCTGGTACTTGCGCCCCGTCGCCGTCTCGCGCAGCTCGACCGTCCACCCGGGAGGGAGCAGACCTCCCCTTCGATCTCCCCCTCGATCTCCCTCTCGATCTCCCCGCGGAGCTCCGCTCCTGCTCGACGCTGCAGATCCGCTCCTGCTTAGGGTTAGGGTTAGGGTTAGGGTTAGGGTTAGGGTTAGGGTTAGGGTTAGAGCTAGGGCTAGGGCTAGGGTTAGGGCTAGGGTTAGGGCTAGGGGTAGGGCTGGGGTTGGGGTTAGGGTTCGGGTTTGGGTTAGGGTTGGGCTCGATGCCGCAGATCCGCTCCTGCTGGCAGCTTCCGTGCTGCTTCGCTCGTCGGCGCACCTGCTGCTGCCGGCGCTGCTGCTCCGACTCGCCGTAGCCGCACGGGCGGCAGACGCACGGGCGGCACCCACGGCAGCGGCAGCAGCGGCGGCAGCGGCAGCGGCAGCGGCAGCTGGGCCAGGGCCAGGGTCAGGGTCAGGGCCGGGCCCGGCCTGGGCGGCGGCGGCGGAGCGGACGGGGGCGAGAGCCGGGGCGGCGGTGAGGTCGCGCAGATAAGAGCCGCCACCTCCGGGTACGAGATTCGGGTCGTGGCCAGGTGGGTGTGCAAACATCGCCCGGTGCTCGCGGTTCCGGCGATAGCACATTGCGCCATGGGGGCACGGCGGGAGCAGCGCCTGCGGGCAGTGTGGTGGCGGAACGGGCAGCGCCGGTGGCCGCACAGGCGAGCGCGGTGGGAGGATGGGCGGTCCGGCGACCGCGCCGTGGGCGCTGCGGCCGCCGTGCGATCCGAGAGGCGAGGCGCCGTCGTCCGGCGTTGGATCCGGCGCCGCCCGTGGGATGCCCCACGCTGGAGGCACGCTGGCCGGAGCTGGCTGCTGCGCGGCCGCGTGGCCCCAATGCCGTAGCAGCGCTTCCGCCAGCTCCGGCTGTGACACGTGCGCAGGATTCGGCACAAACCGTGCGAGGGCCGTGCGCAGGCAGTCCTTGGGCATCTTCTTCGCCCTGAGGAGCTGCTCCAGTGTGGTGCCTCCACGCAGCGCCTTCTGGCACATGAGGACCGTGCCCTCCAGGAGGTGCTCGCCGTGCAGCTTCGTGAAGCGCTTCGTGGACAACCACAGGTACAAGCTGCTGACCTGCCTCTCGTTCGCGTGGCAGAGCACCGTGCGAAGCAGCGCTGCCCGGCGCCTGGACTCCTCAGCGCTGATGGTGGGTTTCCGCTGATCGTTGGCGGCACCAGCTTGTGGCATAGCTGTGGCTCTTATCCGAGGCAGGACGAGAGTCTAGCAGCGTTTGTCACGGTGCCGTGAGCGCGCGCGAGCCAGCTCGCGGACCGCTGTTGGCGGCACGAGGACGGCCGAGGTCGCCGCCCGGCGGGAGACAAACTCCGACGGGAAGGCCCGGAGTTGACACCACAGTAGCTAATGGCCCGGGAAAGGGTGGGCCCAGAATCTCTTCACTACATGCCCCTTAGGAACCGGTGCCCGGTAAGTGGTGGGTTTTAGCGGCCGGGGGCGCTGGCGAGGTGGTGGGGGCTGCGGCGGGCCACGGGGGGGTAG
>Ga0209302_10001687_pt1 | contig 12950 bp, 7 predicted proteins | sample ArcOceMetagenome_2_FD_187445 | JGI IMG/M metagenome (GOLD analysis project Ga0209302, IMG submission 187445) | Marine eukaryotic phytoplankton communities from Arctic Ocean - Arctic Ocean ARC135M Metagenome (SPAdes) (version 2) | ecosystem: Environmental > Aquatic > Marine > Oceanic | place... | reverse complement strand
GATCCCCGCCGCCTGCGCCTGCTGCAGCGCCCGCTCCCCACGATCCCACGGCCACGCTCCCGACATCGTGGGTTCGGGCACAGCTGTCGGCGAGATATGCCGAATCTAAGAAGGACTGTTGCAGACTGCCGAAACCCTCCGTTTCTTGGGTCTGCAACCTCATTTGAGTTTCTTCTGGGCTGAGGCACAACGCAACCCGCATCACAACCCGTTCGCATCGTAAAGAACAGAGAAGATGTAGATGCAGATGTAGATGCAGATGTAGATGATGTGCATGTGCATGTGCATGTGGAAGATGCACAGGTCGACGAAGATCGGTAACGTAAACAAAGCCCCTGTAACGACTGTTGCATGTGAGGTGGCGGGGTGATTGATAAGTCACTCCGGCAAACGTGGAATAATAAAAGGCCGAAGAGTGTCCCACGGCGCCACCAGGCAAGCCGCACCTGCCGCCTCCAGGGAGGGCCAGCGGGACCGCCCGATGGCCAAATGAGCTGCTCCTGCAAGCCGTCCGCGTGCTCCGCGATGGAAGTCGGGTAGTCGGAGTCCACTTTTTGGTACTGCACCATTCAGAACAACCCTAGACGACACCATAACTCAAACCACGCATTGTACCGCCAACTTATCTTATCTTATCTCTCTTATCCAACTATCCGCGAAAACGTTGTCAGAAAGCCTCATTATTTCCGCGAGCAAGTTCGCAATGTTATATAGCAAGTTGGCGTCCCACGACGCATGCTGTCCTTGCTGCCGCTCCTCCACAGCGCCACGCAGGCCGGGCTGCGCGGCGGCGGCGGCGGCGGCGGCGGCGGCGGCGGCGGTGGCGGCTACGCCGGTGTGCAGCTCCCCACGCATAAGCACGATGACCTCCGCTGGGAGCAACTCTCGGTCTCGGTCGGTCCCAAGGTGGTGCTGCAGCCCTGCAGCGGCAGGGTGCGCGCCGGCAGGCTTCTGGGCGTGCTCGGCCCTTCCGGCGCGGGCAAGACGACCGCCCTCGGCGCGATCGTGGACGGCGTGCCGGCTGAGCGGCGCAAGCGCTTCAAGGGCTGGCTGGCGGGCACCTCGGCGCGGCTGGCGGGCGGCAAAGTGGCGCTCCTCTCGCAGGAACGACGCACGTGGCCACAGCCTGCACTCATGGGACTGCAACCTCTCCTCTCCTCTCCTCTCGCATCTCCTCCCTCACCTCCTCTCCACCTCCTCTCCACCTCCCGCAGGACGATTCCTTCTTCGGGCCGCTCACCCTGACCCTAACCCTAACCTCAACCCCAACCCCAACCCTACTCAGGACGACTCCTTCTTCGGGCTGCTCACCGTGCGCGAGACGCTGCAACTCGCCACAGCACTGCAGCCCACCCCGCAGCCCACCCCGCAGCCCACGCTGCAGCCCACCCCGCAGCCTGCCGTGCACCGCACTCGGGCGGAGGAGGAGGCCGCGCGCGTGGAGGAGCTCTTGCGCAGCCTCGGGCTCTGGGACGTCCGTGACTCGTGTGTGGGCGACCGCTCCCACCAAGGCATCTCGGGCGGCGAGCGGCGGCGGCTGGCGCTCGGCTGCGAGCTGCTGGGTGAACCGCACGCCCTGGTCGCCGACGAGCCCACCACCGGCCTGGACGCGTACCAGGCGGGCCGCGTGGTGCGCCTCATCCGGGACCTCGCCGTCGAGCGCCATCTCCCTGCGGTGGCCACGCTGCACCAGCCGCGCTCCTCGATCTGGCACGATCTCGACGACGTGCTTCTCCTCGCGCCCGGCGGGCGCGTCGTCTTCCTCGGGCCGACCGAAGCTGCCCTCGCCCACTTCAATAGCCTCGGCCACCGCTGCCCGCCCCTCACCAACCCGGCCGAGTTTCTGATCGACCTCGTCTCAGTTGACCACGAGTCGGTGGAAGCCGCGCGCCTCGACCTCGCGCGCATCTCCCGCCTCGCCGCCGCCTTCGCCGCCAGCCAATCCCGCGCCGCCGCCCTCGCCGCGCCCGCCACGTCCGCCGTCGCGCCCGCCGCCGCGCCCGCCGCGGGTCGCGTGGCGCGCCGCCCTGGGCCGCTGCGGCGGTTCGGTCTACTACTGCGGCGCGCGTGGCGGCAGAATGTGCGAGACGCGTGGGCTAACGGGCTGAGGCTCGGGGTGAGTCTCGGCCTCGCCCTGGTCTTCGGTGAGATCTACGGCTGCGTAGGTGAGCCGAGCGCGGAGACGGTGGCGGAGCGCGTGGCCGTGCTCTCCTTCGGCGCGATCAACATGGCGATGATGGCCCTGATGAAGACGCTCGACCTGCTCGGTCGCGAGAGGCATGTCGTGCACCGCGAGCGATCCCGCCGCCAGTACGGAGGCGCCGAGTACCTGCTCGCCAAGCTCATCGCCGAGCTGCCCCTCGACGCGAGCTTCGCTGCCGCCTTCGGCCTGCTGCTCAAGTGGCGCTGCGGGCTGCGGGCCGCCGCGCCCGCACTAGTCGGCCTGCTCTCGCTCAGCGCCGCGTGCTGCGCCGCCCTGGGCCTCGCCGTGGGGTCGCTCGTGCCCGGCCAGGACGCGGCGCTCGCCGTCGGTCTGCCAGTGATGCTCGTGCACATGGTACTGGGCGTCATCAACCCTGCGGGCGCCCAGGGGAAGGAGCAGTCGCCGCTGGTGCGGGCCGTCGCGCGCGCCTCGCCTCTCAAGTGGTGCATCGAGGGGCTATGCTGTGCCGAGCTGCGCGGACTCGAGCTCGACCGCGCCTCCCTCTCCAAGGCGCCGCGCATGGGCGGCCTCGCCCTCGTCACCTCGGGGGACCAGGTGCTCGAGCAGCTCGGGCTGGAGGGGCAGAGCTGCGGCCGTTGCCTCGCGAGGCTGGGAGCTGTGCTGGGGGGCGAGGTGGGCGTGGCGCTGCTCGGCCTCGCGCTGACGCGGCCCCGCTTCCAGCGCCTCGAGAGCAGGGGCGGCACCGGCCCAACCTTGGAGACGGACGATGGCTGAGAGGTGACTCTGGTCTCTGCACAAGCACATGATTCAATCTGTACACACCCGTAATGTTGATGATGGTTTTGTTTTGTTTTATGTGTGCGAATGTAGTCTTCGTTGAAAGGATATCAAACGAACTTCAAAAGGAAAACTAACGAGAGCTCTAGCCTGGGTTAAATCCTGACAGACACAGACAGAATAATGGTTTCTCGTATATACTACACGACACGTATACTGCGCAATGCCGCGATCTGGTGCCTGCAGCCTGTGGGCCCCTCACACCCAGAGCCAGAGACCACAATAGGCGCAATCCACAAATATGCACTTGCACAGTGTGCGGCGATGACGATACGCCCACCTATAAACCTAGGGACTCGGCCCTCGCGGTCCCGGTCGGCGCTGCTGACTGCAGTACGTAGCCGACGATCGGGCCTTGCCGTGCACCCCCGAAGGGTACTACACGGCCCTGCGGCCCCTGACTGGCGCGGCGAAATACGCGTGGGGCGCACTCGCACGTTGACGCAAAGATCGACGGTGAGCTTCGACTGCAAGTAGCCCGTGACAAAGTCCGTCTCATCGCGCCGACCGGTTCGTAGGGTAGAGGGCGTCCGAAGCACGAATGCCAAAGACAGGGTAGACAGGTGCTGGCATCTGCCTACCCCCTCCGACGCTCCCCCCGGCGTCTGCGCGCCCCCCCGACCCACCCCTCTGCGCCCTGCCCCTGCTCGCCTGGCAACATCGGACGATCGGACCTAGTCCAACGTACGCCAGGGGCAGCTGGCCTACCCTCGCCTCTCGTTCTCGTACGCGGTTCATCGATCATCCGAGCCGCATCTTCTTCCCGTGCTTGTTCTTGCCCTTCTTCCGTCGCCTCACTGGTTCGTCACTGCCGCCGCTGCCGCCATAGTCGCCCGCGTTGCCGCCGCCCGCCGCTGCCGCGCTGCCGCCGCCCGCCTCGCCACCGTCGTCGCCACCGTTGCCGCCCCTCGTTCTTGTTCTTCCCGCCCCTTTGGTCTCGGTCGCCGCCCGCCACTGCCGCCGTCGTCGCCGCCGCCGCCCCCGTCGCCGCCGCCCGCCCTCGCCGTCGGCCTCGCCTGAGTGAGTTGGCTAGGGCTGGAGGGCTAGCTAGGTAGGGCCACGCTGGGGTTCAAGTGCAGGCGAGCTGTGGTGCAGGAGCCGCGCGCGCGCGCGCCACTCGGCCAAGCAGCACGGCAGCAGCAGCACGGCTCGTCTGCCGCTGCCGCTCATCCCAGCAGCTCGGAGCCGGCGTCGATTAAGTAACGATTAAGGCGTCGATGATCCGCATACCGAGAGAAAGATCTCGATGAGGCCGTTCTCCACGTGTAGAACACGCTGGTCAACTCCGGAGGCCAAGCACGCCCCATGCCCCATGTCCTTGTGCAGCAGGGTGCCGTTGGAGTGCAAGCCAGCCTGCACACCGACCTCGCCGACGAGCACGAGCGAGCACGCCGAGCGAGCTGGGCTGGGCCAGGTGCACCACGATGGAGCTATTCATGACGGACAGGCACCAGCACCAGCCAGTAGTAATCATGGTGCTTATACTAACAGATAAGATAAGATTGTTGGGTTTCACGACGCTACACGACTCACGACGCTACGCGATTCCGCGATGCCTGGGCCCCTCACACCTAGACACAAGGGTACGGTTAACTAGCGATGATGATACGCCCCTACAAACCTAGGGACTCGGCCCGGTCGGCGCTGCTGGACTGCAGTACGTAACCGACGATCCGGGCCTCGCCGTGAGATATCCGCTTATCTTATCTTATACTTAACACAGCCCTATCTATCTCATCTTATCTTATCTATCTATCTATCTTATCTATCTTAGATAAGATAGATAGATATCTCTATCTTATCTTATCTTATCTATCTTATCTTATCTAGATAGATAGATAGATTGTTGGGTTTCACGACGTTACACGACTATCTTATATATCTATCTCTGCATTTCCTGTCGGTCGCTCCCTCCCCCAGTTGGCGGCTTGGGGCGGCTCACACTGGTAGAGCGTGTGCACTGGCCACCTCGTCGTTCAACAAATCGAGAACACCCCCCTCATCATTCCCGATGAGCATCCGAATAGAGCCGGCCGAGCTCCGCTTCCCCTTTGCGCTCAACACGGCCACCGTGCAGAAACTCCGCATCGTGGCCGTGGGCGCGAGCACCACCTTCAAGATCAAGACGACAAACCCCAAGCGGTACTCCGTGAGGCCAAACCTGGGGATCGCGTGGATGGGCGCGGCGGCGGAGGTGACGGTGCAGCTCTGCGCCTTCAAGGAGCTCCCTCCCGACCTCGCCAAGTGCAAGGACAAGTTCCAGGTGCTGAGCCTCGTGCTGAGCGACGAGCACTCGCAGCAGCTCGAGGCGCTGGGTTCGGAGGAGCGCCGCGCGATCGCGATCGAACCGGAGCCGAGCCCGGTCCAACCCGGGCCCAGCCCGAGCCCTAACAAGGTCGCGGGGTGGTGAGCTCGCCCAACCCTACCCTAACGCACCCTCACAGGAGCGGCGCGGTATGCTCAACGAGCTCTGGGCGGCGGAGGAGGCGCAGGCGGCGGCGGTCATCAGCAAGGTGCGCTGCTCTTTCTCACTGCCCTCGACGCAGCCGATGCCCATCCCGGAGGAGAGTGAGGGGCCCTTCTCTCCGGCGACCCCGGCGGCCGTGGAGACGCCAAAGGGCATGCCCGACGTGCCCGACTCAGCAAGCGGCGGCGCGGAAGCCTCGAGCAGCGCGCGCGCGGCGGCCACACCTGGCGCGGGGCCCGCGGGCGGCACCGAGCCCTCACCCGAGCCGAGCGAGCCGGCCGAGGCGGTGTCTGCCGCCAACGAGCAGCTGCGCGCGGCGAAGGCCGCGCTAGCTGAGTCTGAGGAGGCGCGGCGCGAGTCTGAGGCGGCGCGGCGGACGCTCAAAAGGCAGATGGAGAAGGCGATGCTCGAGCACGAGGACGAGATTGAGGCGCTCAAGCAGGAGCTCAACGAGCAGCGGCTCAAGCAACCGCCGCCGCCGCCGCTGCAGGCGGCCGGCAAGAGCAAGGGTGCGGTGGCGAGCGGTGCCGGGAGCTTCACGACAGTGCAGCTGATGCTGGTCGCGCTGCTTGGGCTGCTGCTGGGGGCTGTGGGCCAGCTGCCATTCGGTGCAGAGAGGCCGTGAAACCGGCGGGTTGGGGGCTAGGGCAGCAGTCCGAGCCCTCTCATCTTAACTCTGACCCTAACCCTGACCCTGAGCTGACCCTGACTCCAACCCTAAGACCTTAACCCGAACCTAACCCAGACCCTAGCCCTGGCCCTGGCCCTAACTCTAACCAGGTGCGCCCCAGCCCGTCGCTTCGGTCGAGCTGGGCGCTGGGTCCGCCACTGCCGCCGCCGCAGCAGCAGCCGCTGCCGCCAAGCGCGAGTTCGACCCCGAGCCCGAGCCCGAGTGAGGCCCATGCCTCGGGGAACCGCGCTCGAGCGCCTGAAGTGACCGGACGGCGTGGCGCGGCGCGATGCGGATGGAGTTGACACGCTGAACCTTCGACGAGCCTCGTGGGCCACATGCATGGTGTGAATTCACTTTGTATTCACTGTGAGTGACAGACTGAGAGCTGTGATAGCTGTGATAGCTGACACAATAAATTAGCCGCAATACGTAGCGCACCCACGTTTACCCCACTGTTGTCAGTCTTCTACCCCCTTGTGCCTTGAAACCCAGCTCCCGCAGTGGCCACAGTGCCACAGTGGGACACAGCGACACCTGAGCGACACACAACACGACCACTACCAAAAACAAAACTCCCCCGCGCTGCCACCTCTCTACGACCAGCCACGTGCCATACGTGTTAGTCCGACTACGTGTGATGAATTTTGATCGCGAGATATTCACCCCTTGAAACGACCCCGCGGACTCTGCCCTCTGGGCCATGCGTCGCACCAGCGCAGAAACCGCTGCGACGCTGCATGTCTATGACGTTAGCAGGGACCCACCGGTGGAGGGCGCGGGCCCAGGCAAAGCCACTCCGAAGGCGCACCGACCCGCGAAGCGAGTGCGAGTGAACGCTGCGGCGGCGACGCCCGTGGAGAATGAGCATTTCGTTGGCCACGTGATGGTGCTGCACCGGCCCATAGACGAGGCCTCCGCCTCGAGCGACCCGTGGGCCTGGTACTTCTCGGGCAAGACGCGTGTCTGGGAGATCCGCATACAGGGCCGCTTCAAGACCGCCCCTCGCGGCACCGTCTACGCAGGCTCTATCTTCGAGGAGTTCAACTATGCCGTGCAGCCCGCCCGCGCGGCAAAGATTCTCATGGGCATCGGCCGACGCCTCATCGATAAGGTGCTCGGCCTGGGCATGCACATTTCCTGGGGCGCGCGCCAAGGCCCCGCCACCGAGGCCGATGCGCCGCTGGCGGCGATGGTGGCCCCGCTCGTCGGCTTCGATCAGATCGTGCGCACTAGTGCGGGCGAGGAGCCGCCTGCGCTGCAGACCGACATTTGCGCGCACGGCGTGCGACGCAACGCGATGGGCAGCACGGCGGAGTGGCGCACGCGCGTGGCCGAGCTCACGGCCGAGCTCGGCACGCAGGACACCTTCACTTTCTGCAGCTGGGGCTGCTCGCGCTTCGTCAACCTGCTCGACTGGCGGTACACGGGCATGCTGCCGCGCTCGGTCCCGATGGCGACGATGTGCGACGAGTGGCCGCTCCATGTGGTCATGTATGCCCACGACGGCGCGGAGCGCGACGTCGAGCACCGCGAGTCGCGCAAGGTCTACTTCGTCGACCTCTTGATATGGAGCTCGCGTACGCCCGACAACCCGGTGCTCAAAGGGCTCTACGAGTTTGAGGAGTGATCGCGTCCCGACTCTAGGTCGACGGCCTCACTACGCTCGTCGCGCAGCGCGCCATCCAGGAGTGCGACACTGCGGGACTGGCGGCCGAGGCTGGTGCGCGACCAAAGGGGCGACTTACCCAACGGGTACACTCTGTACAAGCCGCTACACGCTGTACGCTATACACCCTCTATATACCCTCCGGTACTATCTCTTATCTTAGTGCCGTACCGTACGCCGGAGACGTACGCGCCTCAACTTTCTATTCGGTAAGAATTAAATCTGCCGTGTACTATCAATATATATATTAGGCTCGGCGCGGATGTCAAACGAAAGACTCAGAAGCTGGCTTTCTTTTCACCCTTCTCGATAAAACAAACACTTGGACGCGCACGGGCTGCCACTCCAGAGGGTTGCCACTCCAGAGGGCCAGGGGGCTGCCACGCCAGAGGGTTCCCACGCCATGGCGACGGCGGTGAGCAAGAAACGCAAGCCGTCGTCGGTCGCGAGCCAGATCCTGGCGGTGTGCAAGGAGCACGATGGCCAGGGTGGCGTGGCGCAGAAGGTGCTGGAGAGCAAGCTCGCCGAGAACGACGTGAAAAGCGCCGACATGCTCGCTGCGCTCAACGAGCTGATGAAGAAAGGCAAGGTCGTCGCATGCCCCGGCATGGACAAGGCGCTCGTTTTCCGGCTGCAGAGCGACGAGGACGCAGCCAAGATGCGTGACCTCACCGCGGAGGACCGCCTCGTGTACCAGGAGATAGAGCAGAGCCAGAACAAGGGTGCATCCACCAAGGACCTGCGCTCGAAGACTGGGCTGCAGGCGCCGGCGCTCACCAAGGCGCTGAAGAAGCTCGAGACGCGCAAGCTCGTGCGGCAGGTCAAGTCGGTCGCGAGTAAAAACACCAAGATCTACATGCTGATCGACCTCGAGCCGGGCCGCGAGATCACCGGAGGCACGTGGTACTCGGACGACCAGGAGTTCGACCACGAGCTGATCACGCACCTGCGCAACGCCGCCATCGGCCTCGTGCAGCGCGAGGTGCAGGCCACGGTCGCGCAGGTGCACGAGTTCATCAACAACTCAGGGCTGGTGCGCGGCAAGGTGCTGGAGCCCTCAGACATCGAGGAGATCCTCGAGACTCTCGTGAGCGACGCGCGCCTGGAGTGCGACAAACAGCTCACCGGCAGCGGCGGAGGCCGCGCTCTCTTCGAGAAGCTCTACCGGATGCGACCCAGCTTCGCCTTCATCGACGACGAGGTCCGCGCGTACACGAGCGTGCCCGACTGTGCGTGCCTCACTTGCTCGTCCAACTGGCGGGCCGGGGCCGGCAGGCAGCTGCGGCCGTGCCCTGCGATCACTGCGTGGCTGGCTCAGGCGTGCGAGACCAATGCCCACTGGTAGCACGCGCGGTGAGTGTGTCTTGATAAGAGATAAGATAAGGTTGTTCGGTTTCACGACGCTACACGACTCGCGACGGTACTGGATTCTGATAGGATAAGATAAGATAAGAGAGATCTCTTATCTTATCTCTCTTATAGCGATCTTCACCAGAATTCACCCCCTACCCGCTCACTGGCTGCGGTTCATGCGGGTGACGGCCCCGCGGCTGCTGCCGTCGCTGGTCTGGCTGCTCCTGGCCTTCGGCGCCGTCTCGTACACGCTCGAGGTCTTCTTCTCGCTGGGTCATCTCACGTGGGTCCTGTGCGCCGTCTCCTTTGGACTCAACGGCGTGAGCCTGATACTTCACCTGGTGCACGGCACGCTCAAGCGGCGGCTGGCCGTGGATCGCGTGATTGTGTGCGTCAACGTGGCCGCCCTCTCCGCGGCAGCGCTCACGCGCGATAACCTGCCCGCCAAGACCTTCTGGGCCGTCTCGGCTGGCGTGCCTCTCGTCTCGTGGTACTGCTTCTGGGCGTGCCACGCGGCGACGGCGATGCCCAGCGCGGGCGAGGCGCTGCGTCCGGCCAAGGATCTGGCGCAGTGCCACCCGGTGAACAAGCTGGCGGTCGTCTTCGTCCTGCTCGGCGAGTACTTCCAGTTCAACTCACTCCCCTTCAACCCTGACCTCGGCTTCTGGACAGACATGCCCAGCTTCTCCGCACTCTTCGAAGCCTCCTTCCTCATCTTCCAAGACGAGCCGCGCAACCACAGCCTCAATGCCTCGGCGCCGAGCGGCGTCGACGCCGCCGACGCCGGCGCCGGCGCCGGCGCCGACGGCGACGGCGCATTGAGCGTGTGGTATGCGCCGGGCTTCGAGGATATCTTCTGGTACTGCACTGCTCTAGGTGTCGGCTGGACGCTCTTCGCGGCGCTGTTCATGTGCCGCCTCACCGCGCTGCGCCGGAGGCAGGCGTGGTCGGCCGACTACACGATGGGCCACCCCGCCTACCTGGCGGTGCTGCTCATCCTCACCGACGCGCGCGGCTGCGGCCGCTGGTGGTGGCGCCGCCTCGCGCACTGCCACAGCTGCCTGCGCCACGCCTCGTGGAAGGCGCGCCGCGTGCGCCCCGCGCTGCTTGCGCCGCTCGCGCTGCTGCCGCTTGCGCTCTGCACCGTCGCGGCGGCCGTTGCTCTCGTGTGTCTCACGCTGCTGCTGCTGCTGGGCGTGGTGGCGTGCGTGGGCGTCGGGCTGTGCCTCGTCCTGGCCTTCCAGGCCATCACGCTGTTGCACTTCCCCATCATGATGCAAGTGCTATCGGTGCTGCACTGCGACTACTCCGCGGGAGGCGACACCGCGACGATGCACCGCCTCCCTTCGCAGCTCTGCTGGCAGGGAGAGCACATCCGCTTCGTCTTCGTGGGCATCGTCGTCCTCGCGGTCATCTACCCGATGATGATCCTCTTCGAGCGCCGCCGCCAGAGCGCCGCCGAGATCTCCTACCACGTGCGCTTCACGTCGTTCATCCTCATCGGCAAACTGCTGCTCTCAGCCGTCTCGACGCTCTTCGTCATCGACTCGCCGTACGCCTACCTGCTTGTCTGCTTCCTCCTCCTCCTCTTCTTCCTGCACGTCAACAACGAGCGAGAGCAGGACTCTCAGCCCGCTTGCTGCAACGTGCGCTCCGTTCGGCTGGCGCGTAGCCTGGTGCTCTGCACCGCTCTGTGGAGCTGCGGCGTGACGGTGGTCACTCCGGTGCTGCCGCTGCTGCAGCCCGCCCTGGCCGCCGTCCTCGTGCTGCTCCACCTCCTCTCGCTCGGCTACTTTGGCGTGCTGCTCTACTTCCCGCAGCACGAGCCCCGCTACCTCAACCAGGCACCGCAGCTCACCGCCGGCCAGACCGCCGCCGCCGCCGCCGCCGCCGCCGCACACGACGCGGCGTCGGCCTGCTTGCCAGCTGGTCGGAGGTGGGGCACGCCGCGTCGCGACCCCGCAGCCTACACCGCCGTGAGCCCGGTCGAGCTGCATTGCGCCGCTGCCGTGCAGAGTTCACCGTCCCACGGCCACATCGCGGCCGACGCGCGGCGCAACGAGGCGCACCACCAGCCACCGCCGCCGCCGCCGCCGCCGCCGCCGCCGCCGCCGCACGCTTCGCCGCCTGGCGGGCCACGATGGGAGCTCACGCCACTGCCGCTGTCACAGCTTGAGCTGCTGCCGCGCGACGCGGAGGGCGACGCGGAGGAGGGCGCGCGCGCGTGCGGCGAGCAGGGGTTGCGCGCGGTGCGCGTGGCGCGAGAGCCGGGCGCGCGCCCCGCCGTAGATTGGTTCATGTACGACGACGGCTTCGATGCGGAGACGCGCGCGCTCAAGCAGGAGGGCGACCGGCTGCTGCCCGTGGTGATGGCGGTGCAGGGTGGCGACGCGGGGCTGACAGCGTGCGACGTCGTCATCGAGGTGGACGGCGAGCGCGGGCTGAGTGCGGAGGACACCAAGCGGCGTCTCGAGCAGTGCGCGGGGCCACCGCTGCAGCTGCTCGTGCGCCGCGCCGCGCTGCGCAGCAAGGGGTGCAAGCTCGGCCCCCCCGCGGCGCAGCTTGAGGGCATGGCCGTGCGTACGCTGGTGCAGTGCCTCATGCTCTACCCGCAGGACGCAGCGCTGCAGTACGCGGGGTGCGCGGTGCTGCGCGGCCGACTCGAGATGGCGGCGGCCACGCCCGACGCGCGGCGGCAGCTCACGCAGCAGGCGAGCGCACTGCTGCTGCCAGTGGCCATCAACGCCCTCGAGGTGCACCGCTCGCACGCCGACGTGCAGGCTGAGGTGGCCAACATGCTCGCCGCGCTGGCGGAACACGATGGCGAGGCGCGCGCGAACATGGTCGCGGCGGGTGTGCTGCCCGCCGTGCGCGCCACGCTGACGAGCCGCCGGCTGGCTACGGACGTCGAGGTAGTGGCCGCAATGTGCGGCCTCTGCCAGGTGCTCGTCAGCCGGCGCGCGCTCGCCGGCTCGCGCCGCGCGCTGTGCGAGGCGCTCGCCGCCACCGGCGCCGTGGCGGCGGCGCTGCACGCGCTGCGGCGCCACGCCTCGGACGAGCGCGTGGCGATAGCGTGCTGCGCCCTTCTCTCCGCCTTCCATGATGTCTTCGACCGTGAGCCGACGCCGCTTCCCTTCCGCCGCGCGCTCGCCGACGCCGGCACGCTCGCCGCGCTGGAGGAGGTGCTCGAACAGCACGCGCACAACCCCACCATCGGCTTCGCGACCAAGTGGGCGCTCAAGGTGGGCCAGGAGGCGGCGGCGGTGAGCGCCGACCCACAGCGGGCCGAGGAGCGGCTCGCCGCCAAGGAGAACCAGGGCGGTGACCAACACAACCGGGCGAGGGACCGGCGCGGTCGGCGGAAGGGTGCGGGCGCGGCGTGAGTGCGGGCGCAGCGTGAGTGCGCGGAGCTGACCGGCTGGCGTGTGGCGTGCGGTCATGCGTGCGGCGAGCAGTGAGCAGTGGACATTTCAGGCGGACAATTAGTAGAGACCAGATAGTTTCACTCAGCGTGCGTGTCGTGTGATGCCATAGGCATAGCCCATCGCATACTGGTGTTTTCGACCTTATTTCGTGTTTTTTACTGTTTAGGTTGCCAGCAAGTTTTTTCCAAGTACGTGGTACGTACGCTTTACCTCTCCTCAGTAGACGTTGAGAGGTACCTAAAGGGGGTGTTTTCTCCGAACCCGCCTTTTTTTTACGAACGTGCCCACAGCTCCCCCATATGAGCTCACACATGTCCGGGCATCACCCAGCGACTGTGCGGCTGGCTGGGCGCTTGCGCCACGCA
>Ga0209302_10001685_pt1 | contig 12955 bp, 6 predicted proteins | sample ArcOceMetagenome_2_FD_187445 | JGI IMG/M metagenome (GOLD analysis project Ga0209302, IMG submission 187445) | Marine eukaryotic phytoplankton communities from Arctic Ocean - Arctic Ocean ARC135M Metagenome (SPAdes) (version 2) | ecosystem: Environmental > Aquatic > Marine > Oceanic | place... | reverse complement strand
GGGGGGGGGGGGGGGGGGGGGGGGGGGGGGGGGGGGGGTGACACCATGGGAACTGAGGCCCTCGGGCGGGACGCTTCGTGAACGCGCTTGGTTGCGGCGCGTCGCACCGCGCACACACGGCACGCCTCGACACTGCGCGCCACCCCTTCACGCTGCGTGGACAGGTATCTAACTATCCTTAAACTGCTGTGGCAGAGCGAGAGAGGCTCGAACAGCTCGGCCGAGGCCGATGCCGGACATGCTGGTCACGGTGACGCTTTACGACGCCGGCCCTCCAACCGCGCAGATAAGCGGACCAGCGATGATCAAGACCTTGCCCTCGCACCCATTGCAGAAGGTCTGCTCCACCCCTACAAACTGCCGACCTTGATAGGCCCACCGCTACGCTGGGTCTTTGGTAGTGACGGCACACTGGCACACTGCAGGTGACAGCAGCTTTCTGCCGCTGGCTCACGCTGCCCGAAGCCTCGGTTGAGTTCTTTATCAATGGGCAGCCGCTAGCGGGCAGCTCAACCGCGGAGCAGGCGGGCATCGCGACCGGAAATGCGATCAGCGCGCGACTGCTGCCTGGCACGCCGGTGCCTGTACAGGGGTTCCCGCAGCAGTTTACCATGCTCGACGTCATCGACTCCGAGCTTGGCGCGCTAGCCGATGCACTCTCTGTTGCTAGGTGACGGCTGTGCGCAGTAGTCGTGTGCTTCTTCATCGCGATCCAGCGATTCTCCCGGTCTCGTCACGGTCTCGTCGCTTAAAAAAACAGTGGGTGGTTGTGTATGAAATATTTTCATGGTCAGATTTTGATAATCAGCTTCTGCTAAACGGCACAGAAATTATTCGGCAGCACCCCCGCCGACTATTGTAAGATAAGATATCCGACTATTGGCTGAATTGTCCGTTACACCGCCCTCGTGGAGGACCCGGGTCGGTTCCCATGCCTGTCATGATCGCCGGCGGCAGCTCGTCCGGAGGCACGAACATCTCGTTTGGACGGGTGATCAGCAAGGAGCCCACCAAAGTCAGCCCGCCAATTCAGGAGGAGGAGGACCTGCGCTTCACCTTTGAGGCGCCAGGTGCCGAGGTCGACCAGGAGAAGCCATACTGGTGTGCACGCTGTCGAACTACCGCCCGATTTCCTCCGGCCTGTGCACGGCACACACACCTTGTGCGGCGCCAATCGTCCGAGCCTGCTTTGCCCCTGCCGCCAACAGGATGCAGGGAGACAGCGCCTTTGAGACGGAGGAGGCGCTGGCCATGCGTTCCGCTCTCAAACATGACGCGCGGGTGCGCACGGAGCTGCTGAAGTTCTGGCGCGTCTACGACAAGGACCAGGAGGGCCATATCAGCAAAGCAGAGTACCTCAACGTGCACGCCAAGCTGTGCCTCGTGCTGATCCCCGACATCACCCCTCAGGAGGCACGCGGCGCAGGCGAGGAGGACTGGGTGGCTGACGCGCACGGCGAGCCCCACATGAGCCAGGAGCACCTGTTCGACTGCGTCTTCGAGCTCTCGGACATGTGGTGCACGGGCATCTCCGCCGAGGAGTACGCCGCCTTCCTCCGCAAGCTCTTCAAGCGGGTGACGGTCAAGTCCGTCACGAAGACCAACGGCGCTGTCGTCACAGCGGCACCCTCGACGCCATCCAAGGGGCGGCTGGCCGAGTACCGGAGCTTCCGCGAGAAGCGCGCGTCGCAGATGAGCAAGGGCCAACTCATTGGCACGCCCGCCGTGCTCGCCGGTGTCGTAGTGCCGGAGGGTGTCGTAGTGGCGGAAGGCGAGGAGGGCGCGCCTGCGCCCGACGCTGCGGCAGAGGCTGCGGAGGCGGAGGCGGCGGAGGCGGAGGCGGCAGCTGTGGTGTCGTCGGAGGAAGAGGACGAGGACGAGGAGACGCGCGACGTCGTGTCGTACGCGTGGGCGGCCGACTCCCAGCTCTACCCCATGGTGCTCTTCGAGAAGGGCGACATTGACTGGGCGCAGTTCGGCGAGGCCAGCTCGCCCGGCCCACAGTCACCGCCGCCGCTGTCGGCGGCCAAGTCAGCGGCCAAGCGCGCCTCGTACTTGGCGTCGCTCTCGGTGTCCGTGCCGGACGGCGCGGAGGAGGCAGTTACGGGCGGCCCCAGCGCGGCAGTGCTGCTCGTGCAGCCTCGCACCCCGATGATCCAGCGGCAGCCCAGCGTCAAGACGCCCAAGAAACCCAAGCCCGCCCCGCCGCCCGCCGAGGTTGCCGAGGCGCCGCCCGCGGAGGAGCCAGCCGCCGAGCCGGCCGAGGCCGAGCCGGCCGCCGAGCCGACCGAGGAAGAGGCCGAGGCGGCGGCGGCGGCGGCGGCGGCGGCGGAGGCGGAGGCGGCAGCAGCGGCGGAGGCGGCGGCGGCGGCGGCAGCAGCGGCGGCGGCGGAGGCGGCAGCGCTGGCAGCGATTCCGGTACTCGACGCGCTAGCGTCGGCGGAGCCGGGCGCGCGCTTGTCTCTGACCTACACCGAGGCGATGGCGATGGCGGAGCAGCGCGTGACCGCAGCCATGGAGTACAGCACCAAGCACGTGCAGCGCGCGCCCACGCAAGTGCTCACCCTGCCTCCGGCCAGCCCGGGCAGCTCGGCGTCGATGAAGCACCTGCTCAAGCAGTCGCGGCCGGCGACCAAGAGCTCCCGTGCGGTGCTCCTCGGCACCCTAGGCTCCTCGGCAGAGATCAAGCCCTCTGCCCCCAACGCGCTGCCTGACGTGCCCGCAGTCGAGGCCCCACTGATTGCTCTCCCCCCCGTCACCGAGCCGCGCACGCCGCTCGAGTCGGACCGCGCAATCCTTGCGGCCGGCCGGCCCCTTGTCTGGCTGGCCGGACCGCCCGTCGCCACCGCGCCGCTCGCCGCCGCCCTCGCCGCCAAGCTCGGCCTGGTCGCCATCAGCCCGCAGCTCGCACTGCAGGCCGCCATCGCCGCAGGCGGGCCGCTCGGCGAGGGGCTGGGCACGGCCCTCTGCGGCGGCGGCCCGGCGGCGGAGGGGGCGACCTCTGAGGCCCTCGCCGCCATGCTCACCTCCCCCGCGGTCGCCGTCAAGGGCGCGGTCATGTTCGGCTTCGACGCCGCTGCCGAGTGCCGCACCGCGCTCGAGCGCGCGCCCAGCCACACGCTCGCGCTCAGCCTCGCGCCGGCGGAGCTCGCGGCGAGCCGCGCCGCGGCGCGCTTCGACCCGGCCACCGCCGCCTCCTACACTAAGGCTGCCTCGGGAGAGCTCAGGCCGCGCGCGGACAACCCGCAGCCGCCGCCGCCCGCGGAGGGTGAGGAGCCTGCCCCCGTGGCGGCCGTGGCCGAGCAGCTGCTCGTGCTGCCGCCGCCGCCGCCGCGGCCGCTGCGCGCCTTCGAGGAGAGCGCGGCCGCCACCGCGCTACCCGGCGCCACGGCGCTGCAGGCCGCCCTGCCCGCAGCGGCGCTGCTCGATGCGGCGCTGCTCGCGCTTGGCCACCCCGCGCCTCTCGTGCCGCCGGTGGCGGTGTCGCTGCCCGAGGAGGCCAAGGAGCTGCCCCTTGACGAGCAGCTCAAGGTGCTGCGCGACGCGGCGCTCGCGCTCGCCGCCGCCGCGAGCAACGGCACGCCGCCGCCGCAGACCATCTTCGACTCGCGCTTCTTCAACATGTGCCCCGTCAGCCTGAAGCAGGGCCGGCTGTCGCCTGGCTCGGCGCTCTTCGCCGCACTCTTCCTCGGCAAGCTCTACCTCATGGCGGGGGCTGACGAGCTCGCCAACTTTGTCGCGTCGCCCGCCGCCGTCCTCGTCACCACGCCCGCACTGCCTGCCTCCACACGGCTCGCGGTGCTCGGCCCGCCGCTCTCGGGACGCTCGGCGGCGGCGGCGGCGCTCGCGAAGGAGCATGGGCTGCCGCTGCTCTCGCTGCTCTCGCTCGCGCACGAGTGCGAGGTGCGCGGCGGGCCCATCGGCGCGCGCCTCGCCGCGGCGTTGCGCGTCGACGGCGCTGCGCCGCCGTCGCCGCGCCTTGTGGCTGACTGTGTGGCAGTGGCCCTTGGCGTGGCGCCGCACAGGGCGCTCGACGACGAGGCGGCGGCGGCGGTGGCCGCGCGCTTCGTTGCCGCCCTCGCCGCGGCCGAGCCCTTCGCGGTGGAGGGCGAGGGCGCCGAAGACCTGAAGCAGGTGGGCGACCTCTTTGCAAAGCTGGCAGCAGACGAGGAGCTGCCCGGCCTGCTCCTGGCGGCGGGAGGGCCGACCTTGGCCGCCACGGCCGCCGACGTGCTGGGCAGGCTCGCGGCGACCGAGCCTGGCGCCGCCCCGGACGAGGCCTCGCTACCAGACCTCGCGGCCTTCCTCTTCGCTGAGGGCGCCGCGGAGGAGCGGAGCCGTCTGCTGCTCAGCTTCTGCACCTCGGTCAAGACCAAGGTTCCTGCCAAGGCGAAGCTCGAGGTGGTCAAGAAGGACCTCGCCGCCGCCATCCGCTCCGATGCCGAGCTGCAGGCGCTGCTTCGTTTCCGGCAGCGCGGCCAGGTGAGCCGCCACGTACGGGCGGCGTTGTGCAACGCGGCCGCGGCCACCCCGGCGGCGCTCGACAAGGATGCGGAGGGCAGCATCAGCCTCTCGGACTTCCTCGCGCTCGTCCGCGCGCAGCCGCAGCACCCCGCGACGGCCGCGACGCCCTGCGGCGTCGTGCTCGACGGCGTGCCCACCGACGCGGCGACGCTGGCCGCGCTGGTCGCCAACGGCGTGGCGCCGCAGCGGGTGGTGCAGATGGTCGACGCGAGCGGCGGCGAGGCGCCCAAGGCGGCGCTGGCGGCGCTGCTTGAGAAGGGCGACGCTGCGTCGCTCGAGGCGGCCACCGGCGACGACGGCGCCACGCTCACCGTAGACAGCTTCGCGGCCTCGCTTGCCGCGCACGCGGAGAAGGCGGTTGAGCTCAAGCCGGCACTCGAGGCGGCAGCCATCGCGCTGGTCGAGCTACCGGCGGTCGAGCTGACACCGGAAGGCGGCAGCGTCTCCGACTTCCGTGCGGCCGCCCTCGCCGCGGCCGACCCCTTTGGGCCCGCCGCCAAGAAGATGGACGAGCCGCCCGAGGTCGCAGCGCTCCCCGGCTATGGCCCCGGCTCGCTCGGCGCCGCGGGCGCCTACTGCCCGGTCAGCCTGTGGCAGTCTGGCCGGCTGGTGCAGGGCAAGCTCGAGCTGGCAGCCACGTACGACGAGGGCGTCTACATGATGGGTAGCGAGGAGGACCTCGCTACCTTCCTCAAGGCGCCCGCCCTCTGCCTCGGCGGCGGCGGCGGCAGCGGCACGCTCGGCGCGCTCGGCGCGCCGCCGCCGCTACTGCTGCTGAGCGGCCCGGCTGGCTGCGGTCTCGAGCAGCAGGCGGCCGTGCTCGCGGAGCAGCGCCAGCTCCCGAGGCTCGAGCTCAAGACCATACTCGCGAGCTGGTCGCCGCCGCCGCCGCCGCCGCCGGCCGAGGGCGAGGAGGAGGCACCCCCGCCCGAGGAGCCGGCGGGCCCGTCAGCCGACGAGGTGGCGGCCATGGTGGCGGCAGCGCTCGCCGCGCCGCTCGCCAAGGCCGAGGGTGCCGTGCTCGAGTGGGATCCGGCGGTGCCGCTGAACGCGGCACAATGGGAGGCGCTGCTCAAGCTCAAGGTCGTGCCCGACGCCGTGGTCAACTTCGACCTCTCGGACGAGGAGGCGGCTAAGCGGCTCTACACTGCCACCGTCGCGCCGACCAAGGCGGACGCCGAGGCGGCGCTGCGTGCGGAGAAGGCGGTCGAGGCCTTCGACGCCCAGGTGGCCGAGGAGGAGGACGAGGAGGGGCCGCTGCACACGGCGGCGGCCGACGAGGTGGCCAAGGCGGCTGCCGCCAAGGGCCTCGAGGCCGAGGTGGCGCTCGAGGCGGAGGAGGTGGAGGAGCGGACGACGGCGATGTTGGAGGCGTGGGAGGAAGCGGAGGCGGCCAAGAAGGCGGCCCTCGCCGAGGCGAACGGCGCCAAGAAGGCCGAGCTCGAGGAGGGCCACGGCGCGCTCGCGGCGGCGGCGGTGCCGCTGCTGCTGCTGCAGGGCGAGCACAAGCCGAAGCTGCTGCAGCGCGAGCTGCTCGCGGTGCTCGCGCCGTGGACGACCAGGCGCGCGTCGCTCTTCTCCACGGCAGCGAGCGTCGACACGACCGAGGCCGCGCGGCAGCTCGCCTCGGGCGAAGCGGTGCTCTCCAAGTTCGGCAAGCACGACCCCGTGCAGTGGCTCGAGCACGGCACGCTCTCGGCGCCGCTCGTGCCCGCGCCGCCGCCGCCAAAGATCAAGATGGAGGGCGAGGAGGAGGAGGAGGCCGAGCCTTCTCCGGAGGAGGAGGGCGAGGAGGGCGACGCGCCTAAGAAGCCTAAGGGCCCCGAGCCCGAGGGCACCTTCTGCGCGCGCATGCGGCAAAGCATCTTTGTCTTCCGCCTCGCCTCGCACCGCGACCGCTTCCTCGCCCACCCGGAGCAGTACGCGCTCGCGCCGGCGCCGCCGCCCTTCGTGGCGCCGCGCGTGCTCGTGCTGGGCGGGCCCTACTCGGGCGCGCACGGGCTGGCGGACACGCTGGCGGCGCGGCTGGGCGCGGTAGCGCTCTCGCTGCCCGAGGTGGCCGAGTGGGTGGTGGCGGGCGAGTCGTCGCTCGGGCGGGAGGTGCGCGAGCAGTTGCGCGAGGGCAAGGCGCTCAGCGCGGCCGCGTGCGTCCGGCTGCTGCAGCTGCGGCTCGGCGCGCCCGACGTGCTCGCCAAGGGGTGGGTGCTGCGCGGCATCGAGGACGAGGCCATGGCGCGCGCGCTCCTCGAGGCGGGGCTCGTGCCGCACCGCGTCTTCATCGTGTCGCTGCCCACCGCCGAGGCGGAGCTCAAGGCGGCGGCCGCCGCCACGGCCGCCGCCGCCGCCGAGCTCGCGCCGTGCGCGCACGTGCCGCCCCTCGCCGCGGCGGAGGTCGAGGCGCGCCGCGCCGCCACCGCGCAACTGCGCCCCATCTTCGCCGCGCGCGGCCTCGTGCACGAGCTTGACGGCACGCGCAACGCGTGGGCGCTCTACGATGCGGCCGAGCGCGAGGTGCAGCGCGTGCTCGTGCTGCGGCGGCGCCATGCCGCGGCGGCGCCCCACGGCGGCGCCGCTGCCGTGGGCGAGCTCGGGTTGAGCCTGGACGAGTTCAGCGCGGGGGTGGGCGGCTTCGGCCTATACTGCCCCGTCACCTGGGCGTGCGAGCGGCGGCTGTCCGTGCCGACGCCGACCGCCGCCGACCCGCGTGCGGCGCTCCGCTACGGTGCGGAGTTCCGCGGCAAGTTCTACTCGCTCGCGGGCGCCGCGCAGCTCGCCGCCTTCCTCGCGCGCCCCACGGAGGCACTCGCCGGGCTGACGCTGCCCGCCAGCCTGCCCAGCCGCGTGGAGCTCACGGGCTACGCAGAGCTCGACGGCTTCTGCCCGGTCTCGCTCGGCCGCGGCGGGCCGGGCGGCGACTACGCCACCCGCATGGTGAGCCTGCGCGAGGGCACGCCCGAGCACTGTGCCGAGTACCAGGGCAAGCTCTTCACGATGGCCGACGCCGAGACCGCCACCGAGTTCCTCGCGACCCCGTGGAAGTATGCCGCGCTACGCTTGCCCACCAAGCTGCCGCCCAAGGCCACGCCGCTCTCGGTGGCCGGGCTGCCGCTGCATGGCTTCGTCGAGCAGACGTCCAACGTGGCGCTGCAGCAGGCCATCGACGCGCTGTGCCAGGTCATGCCCAAGTACCCGACGCTCGACGTGCGCAGCACCGCGCTCAAGTTCATCGCGGTATACCTCAAGGCCAACAACCCGAGGCTGCGCGCGCCGCACCTCAAGCACAAGTACGGCGCCAAGCTACACGACTTCACAGAGTGCTGCGGCATGGCCGAGCGGCTACTCGATCACGAGAGGCGGCGGCAGGCCGCGAGCGATGCGGGCACCGAGCCGACCGAGTCGACCGAGTACTGGGAGCTCATCAGCCTGTGGGACGCCGTGGGCCAGCGCGACCTGCGCGAGTTCATCGAGTGATGACGGATCAGCACTTGGCTTTACTGTACTTGTCTTGTGCGCGGCTGCGCAATGTTCCACGCTCGGTGCGCGGGCAATGTGTGTCGGGCGTACCGCTTTTCGAGTCGTCAACTGTGGGTGTGCGCGTGTGGGTGTAATCGTGTGCCTCGATTATTGGCGCAATATGAGAATAAACGCAACAAAACCGTCACGGCGTCAGCGCGTTCTGCGTTCTGCACGGTGCAACCGGTGTGCCAGTCATTGTGTTATGTGTAATATACCCCGTACAGCGAGCGAAATACCTTTTGTCTCGTTTATCTTATCTTAGATTTTGTGGGGAAAGTATTGTCAATGGATGTGTTCCCGTTTATATACTCCTAGTCCATGAAACTACTGTTTCTTCGGGCGAGCGCCTGCTCCTGTGCTCGCCTCCTTACTGCCCGCTTCCTGTCTCCATCCCACTCATCCTTGACACGCGGCACTGCTGCGTGCGTGAGCTCCTCTATGGTCCGGCTCTGGGCCGACTCGAGCCGTGTGGACGGGTCGCGGTTGCCCGGCCCCCAGGAGCTATTGCCTTGCGAGCCCCAGGGCTGCCAGCCCGGCCCGAGCCACCGCTTGTTGAGCACCTGCACACCCGTGCGAGTCAGCGTGTTGGGCCGACGGTGCGGAAGCAGATGCCAGCTAACATGTGGTAGCGGCGCTCTCGTGCCGAGAGCTGGGAAGGTTCGAGGACTAGCAGCACACTTGTTTCGAGCTGTATATCTCGCCCATACTGATTCCTTCGTCGAGCAGGCTGCGGGATGTGCTTCGAACGACGCGCTGCAGCCGCTCACTGCTCTCTCGCTGCTCACTCGCCAAGACCTCGAGGCTCGCTGCCTCAGCCTGCGCGCTGCTCTTGCCCCTTCTCGGCCCTCGGCGTAACGGTGCAAAGCCCGGCGACAATTCCAATTGGGCCAGCCGGCGCTCCGCAGGCAGGCTGAATTGGGCCAGCAAAGCGCTGCTGTGCGATTGGGGGCGCTCCTCTTCCATTGAATGGTCAGGGTTCCTGTCGATACCCGCGAACAGGTCGTGCATCGTTCGTTGCTCACGCAACTCAGCCAGTCGCGGTGTAGTCGGCGTCACCGGAGTTTTTGGAGCCTTCCCGGGTGGTTTCACGCGAGTGGCGAGAGCCAGGCTTGCTGCAGGCTTGCTCCAGAGCCCCGTTGCTCCTCCTCCTGCTCCTGCTCCTCCTCCTCCTCCTCCTTCGCCTCCTGCTGTTGTGGCTATTGTTGCTGCTTCTGCTGCTGCTGTCGCCGCTGCTCGCCTGCTCGGCTGTCGCAACGCCATTCGCGCGAACGTTTCGCTGTTGTTCGCCTGCGAAGTCGCGGCCTACACCCCCGTGGCGAAGTCGCGGCCTTGAAGTCGACACCTGTTGAACGCGTGTTGAACTTACTGAGCGATTTACATGCAGATGCATTGATAGGGCGTTCATTTATTAGACGGAAAACAACGGACACGACCAAGCATATCGGGAGCAGATCATTGGCAGCCGCGGCACGTGTGTTCGGGGGCGCTCGCTTGGCGAGCGCTGAGGCGATCCTTTTGCTCGGAATTTTGAGTGTACTTCCTACGAGTCTACGTGAGTTGTTTGTTGTTCGCGCGGTCTCGTCCGCTCTCGTCGGTCGCTGCTGAGCCTCCGTGACACTGCAGCTGACCATGCTCCAGCTCCTCGTACTGCAGCCTGCCCTGCTCGCCTCGCGCTCCTGCGCGCGGACCGCCACATCTTCGAGCCGTGCCGCTGCGTCCATGCTCCGCGGCGGAGCTGCGAGCATGCTTGCAGCGACAGAGACCAAGCCAGCCATCTACTTTGTCATGGGTGGGCCGGGCAGCGGCAAGGGCACCCAGTGTGAGAAGCTCACCCAGAGCTACGGCATGGTCCATCTATCGGCGGGCGACTTGCTGCGGGCTGAGGTCAAGTCTGGCTCAGCCGAAGGCAAGAAGATTGCCAAGATCATCGAAGAGGGGAAGATCGTCGTCTCGGAGACGACGGTCGGCCTGCTGCGCAAGGCGATGTCGGAGTCCGACGGCCCCTTCCTCATCGACGGCTTCCCGCGCTCCATGTCTAACCTGCAGGCCTTCGAGGCGGAGCTTGGCCCGTGCGAGTTCATGCTTTTCCTCGAGGTGCCGCACTCCTGTTAGAACGCCGCGCCCGCCCCACCCGTCGTCGGCCACCGGGGTCCACTCATGCGCGCGCGTGCCGTTGCTCGCGTGCGCGCGGGTCTCCGAGTCCTATACTTGCTATGGCGATACTTACAATGGCTCCACTCTACACGGGCGCAGGTGTCCGAGGAGGAGATGGAGAGGCGGCTGCTCAAGCGCGGCGTGTCCTCGGGCCGCTCGGACGACAACGCCAAGTCGATCATCAAGCGCTTCCGCACCTTCGTCAGCGAGTCGATGCCGGTCATGGACGAGCTCGAGCGGCGGGGGGTCGTACACAAGGTCAGCGCCGAGGCCGGCCCGGACGAGGTGTACAGTAGGGTGTGCGAGACCATCGGTCGGCACCCTCGCCCCGCGCTCGCAAAGGAGTAGGACCCTGCGCCGGCACTCCAGTCCGCGCGGTCGCGAGCCAAGTCCGATCCCCAGCAGAGTGCGCCTGGCCAACCGGCTCAGCTGCACGCAGGCTGGGGTTCGGGGTCCCGCCAAGGAGAGTCGATCCACAGATGAGATAAGTACGATGAGCTTTTTGTGCGCGTCCCGTTTCCCCCTCCCTGCGCTTGCCTCAGCCTTACTCATGCCCTTGTACTCCTCACAATCCTGCGCCATCGCCCTCCGGTCACGCAGTCCTATCTATCTTATCTTATCGATAAGATAAGATAAGATCAGATCAGATCAGATAAGATAAGATAGATAGGACTGATATGTTGCGCTGTAAGATAAGATCAGATCAGATCAGATCAGATTAGCGCTGTCACCAGATTTCACTCCCCACACGGCCACTTGTCGTGAACGTCGTGAACCGCGTTTGCGCCGATCGTCGGCGACATGCGAGCAGCCCCCTCCCTCCGGGCGGTCCTCCTAGCCGCGGCGAGCGTCGTTCGCGTTCAGTCGTCAGTCGACCCAGACCTCGTCGACTGGGCCAACAACACTGCGGGCCGTCAGAAGTGGACGGTAGAGCTCAACAGCACCAACAAGCAGAGGGTGGTGTGTGTGCACCACAAGCCGCTGCGCGTGCACCTGTCGCTGAGCGTGCTCGAGCTCTTCCTGGTCCAAAGGATCAGCACCAACAGCTCGTCGCAGCTCGACCTGTCTCCTGCATCTGAGGACACGTGGCTCGAGGGCGCGGTGGGCGGCCTAGACCCGCTGCAGCAGCTCGAGCGGAGCTGGGAGAGCGCGCGCCAGGAGGAGTCCTGGCTCAGGTCGCTGCGTACGGCTGCCTCCTGGGTGGGCACCGCGGTCACGACGGACAGCGCCGACCGGTGGTCGCAGGACTTTTCGCCGTTTTCGTCGTCATGCGTGGCGCTGCGGCTGCGGCCCGGCGTTGCGGAGGCGGCGGTGGAGGTCGAGGCGAAGCTGGTCGGCCCGATGCTCCTGAGCAACGGCCACCGCTCCGTCGGCGCCGACCAGGTCGAGGCGGCGCTGTGGCTCGGCCCGGCAGTGGCGGTGGCGGCGCTGCTGCTGTTCTGGCATGCGCCCGCCCTGTCGCGCTCGCTGCTCTTCCACTACGCCTCAGGCGCCACGCTCACCCTGCCCCCTACCCCTACCCCTACCCCTACCCCTACCCCTACCCCTACCCCTACTCCTGACCGTGACCCTGACCCTACCCTGCTCTTCCGGTACTCTACGCCTCAGGCGTGTCGATCGCGATGGTGCTCGGCGTCGCGCTGCTCGTCTACTTCGTCGTGCGCCGTGTGAGTCCTAGCCGCGGCGGCAGTGGCACGCTGCTCGCTCTCGCCACCGGCTGGGCGGGCACCCTCTACGCCGCGGTGCGCCAGCTGGGTTGGAGGCTCGTCGCGGAGCACTGGCCGGCAGTGCTCGCCTACCTCGGCGTCTTTGGTCTGCTCGGCTACGCGGTCACCTTCTGGAGACTCAAGGGGGGCCGCCCCGAGGCCTACCAGTCCGAGCTCCTCGCGCAGGCCATGCGTCTCGCCGCGCTGCTCGCGCTCCTCTTCAGCTCCTCCTCGGTCCGCGCCTCGAGCGCTCTGCTCCTCACCGTGCTGCTCGCGTGGGGCCTGCCCACCGCCCTGCCGCGCGGGCTGGTGCTCCGCGCGCTGCGACTGCTGGGCCGCGTGGGTGAGCTCTCGGGGCTCCCGCTGCTCGGAGGAGGAGGGCCCAAGGAGGTGCCCATGTGGTGGATGCCGCCGACGGCGAGCGGCGCGTATCTCACGCAGGAGCAATTCGAGCACCGCAGCGCCATCGCCACGGACAACGGGCTGCGGGAGCTCGTCGCCAGCCCCGAGTACCAGGGCTGGCTGCTGCGCAACCACCGCAGGATGCGACTCGACGACGACGAGGACGCGCAGCCGTGCTCCGACATCGACGACTGATCAGAGTCGCGGCTTCTCCTCGCCGCTAGTCCTTGGCTCCCCAGTCCCCACACACCCCAGGGTGGAGTTGTTGGGTTCTGGTAATACGGCAGTGTATGTCCCCAACGTTGAACGACGAGCGGGTCTCTAGATCGCGTGTGCGACGGTGTGAATGTGGCGCAGGCTGGCAAGTTCGCCCCGCGCGTCCGCGGCTCCGAGCCTCTCAAACTTGGCCGTGCTACCGAACCCTGCCTGCTTCGAGCCGCGCATCCCTCCTGTGTATCTTATCGCTCTTATCTGTGTGCAACTCTGGTCCCGTGTGCCGTCTGAGGGCTGACGGTCAAATCCACCGCGTGTTGGGCCGGTCCTACCCCTAGGACCGGCTAAACGTGTTACGGGAGCCGGTCCTGCACCTAGGACCGGCGTATGAGTAAGCGTTTTGCCGGTCCTAGGGGTCGGACCGGCGTTTTCTTTATCTT
>Ga0209302_10001683_pt1 | contig 12959 bp, 9 predicted proteins | sample ArcOceMetagenome_2_FD_187445 | JGI IMG/M metagenome (GOLD analysis project Ga0209302, IMG submission 187445) | Marine eukaryotic phytoplankton communities from Arctic Ocean - Arctic Ocean ARC135M Metagenome (SPAdes) (version 2) | ecosystem: Environmental > Aquatic > Marine > Oceanic | place... | reverse complement strand
GACCATTGATAATTTGCGCATCACGAACTGTTAAATCAAAATCTGCAAAACCATCATTGGGAACCTCATCACATGAAAATAATTCATCTGGAACTACTCCAGTTAAAGAAATTACTTCTAATACCATCTCGAAGGTACCAAAACATGTTGTAGTAGCATCTTCAACCCTAACCCAAATTGATTCTGGATTAATTATATTAGTATATGGACTACTTAAAGAAGGAATTGTTCCTGCTTCAGCATCTAAGGGGTCTAAATGATAAGTTACTATTAAGTTCGTATCGCCATCTTGAATAATAGGAGTCTGAATCTCTAAATCAAAATCTGTGAATCCGTCTGCTACAGCATCATCACACAATTGAAATAAAGGAACTTCTTGGAAAATTGGAACGGTATCTATTATTAAATTAAAAAATCCAATAGTGGCACAACCCTCAAGATTGACGGCACGTACCCAAATAGTTTCTGCACCTGTACTTGGATAATTATCAGGAGTTAGTATAGGATTACTAGGTACTTCTGCTGAGGCCTCTGAATTGTAATAAGTAAGGGTAATGTCAGAAAGAGTGTTTACAATCTCATCGTACTTCGAGGTTAAATCAAAAATCTCTGTTAAGTCTTCGTCATTATCACAAAGCGCATAATCCTCTATAGGATCCGTAATTGCTGGTGCAGCATTAACTGTAAGTACCAATTCAACAACATCGTAACAACCAAGAATTGTCTCCTCTAGTCTAGCAAATACAATCTGAGTGTCTATCGTAGTATTTTCAAAAGCAGTAGGTAAAGCAATAAAATTAGTATTACCTGCCTCTGCATCAACCACGTCCTCATAATAGGTCACAAAAGTATTTGGCTGACCATTGATAATTTGCGCATCACGAACTGTTAAATCAAAATCTGCAAAACCATCATTGGGAACCTCATCACATGAAAATAATTCATCTGGAACTACTCCAGTTAAAGAAATTACTTCTAATACCATTCTAAATGTATCGTAGCATAATAAAGTAGGGTCCTCTACTCTAACCCAAATTGATTCTGGATTAATTATGTTAGTATATGGACTACTTAAAGAAGGAATTGTTCCTGCTTCAGCATCTAAGGGGTCTAAATGATAAGTTACTATTAAGTTCGTATCGCCATCTTGAATAATAGGAGTCTGAATCTCTAAATCAAAGTCTGTGAATCCGTCCACTATTGCATCATCACACAATTGAAATAAAGGAACTTCTTGGTACTCAGGAGTTCCTCCTAAAACTAATTCAAAAAAGCCAATTGCAGTACAGCCATCTATACTCTCTGCACGTACCCATATTGTTTCACCACCACTTGAGTAATTATCAGGTGTTAGTATAGGATTTTGAGGTACTTCTGCATCAGACTCTGAGTTATAATAAGTCAAGTCAATAAATTCTAAACCATCTACGATCTCGTCATACTTCTCGGTTAAATTGAAGATTTCATCGCCACTTTGGTCATTATCACAAATAAAAAATTCAGTTATGGGATTCGCAATCGCTATTGGACGGCTTACTTGAAGTTGCAAAGGAACCACAGAAAAACAATCACCCACATCTGTAGCTAATCTAGCATATACGGTAACGGAAGTTGAAGGAAAAGCATTAGGAGGATCAATAAAATTAGTATTACCTTCCTCTGCATCTGCCTCGAGTATATAATAGGTCACAGAAGTATCTGGCTGATCATTAATAATCTGAACATCACGAACTGTTAAATCAAACTCTCCAAAATCATCGAAGGGATCGTCACAAATTACGATAGGATCTGGTTCTACTGCGGGAGAAAACGGAATAAATTCCACGAATATATCACCTGAAATAATACATTCTGTGGAGGTTCCTAAATAGGCGGTTGTTTTCAATATATACCGTCCTGTTTCTGTTATTGTTAGATAACTTTCAGTTGCTCCTGGGATTTCTTCTTCTACAAAAACAGAATTTATAAAGTACCATTGGTATCCATTTTCACCTAAAGAACCCGGTACTATTCCTATTTCTAGTTCTATGCCTTCACAAACTGCATTGCCCTCATCAATAAGTATATCTTCACCTAGATTTACACTTACAATAGACAAATCTATTTCCTGCAGAAATTCATTATTTCCTTCGTTAGTCTCAGATACGTTACCTATACCAGTACCATCATCATCCACTACAGCCTTAAGAGTAAAAATGTCAGGAAATCCGGGATCACCAATAGGAACGGTTAAGTTTATGGAACCACTCTCAGACTCTCCAATAGCCAATATAGAGTTGGTTATTGCCGTGTCCAACAAAATAGTTTCTGCAGTAGTTTCTGCATAGAAGGCAATATTTACTCCTGCCGGAAGAAACTTTGTACTATTTACATTAGATACCGTATAATTGATTTCAAGTCCACCATCATCACAAATAGCGACTACAGGGTCAAATTCAATGGTTGCATCTGGAAGTTCAGAATTAACACTAATAATAAGGTTATTTATTATAATTAAATCCTGATCTGAGGTTAAATTTATTTGGACCTCTGTATCATCTGGTTCAACGATTCCTTCAAGATCATAAACATCCAAGTCCATATTAAACAGATCATTACTTCCTGTGTAACTATTGGACCCGTTAAATGCATTGTTTAGGGGGTTTTGAGCATTACTAATCGGAACATCATTTATCCTAAGTGTTTCGTTGTTAGCAATTCCTTCATCTCCTTCCCAAGCTAAAAAACCAATTTTAGCAAGTTCGTCTGATGCTACATCAATACCATCAAGTATAATTTCTATATTATTACAGCAAGGATCACCATAAACAAGTTCATATCCATCAAAAAGGCTGATCTGATTTAAAGCTAAGTTAGGATCTTCATAAATAATGATAATGGACCATCCTCCAAAATCAGTCCCACTACCACAATAAGGTCCGCCAGGGCTCCCTTGAATATTATCTGTAATATCAAAGCCTGATAAGGTATATTCTCCATTTCCTGTAACAAATTCTGTAACATTTGTATAATAGGAAAAGTAATCCCTACCACCACCACCAAAATTTGCGGTAACTTGAAATTGTCTTGAGCTTCTTACTTCATTTCCATTTAAAAAAACAATTCTATCCGATGGATATTCAGCACCAAAATCAATTGATCCTGAACCTGCCCAATACAAATGTGCAGAAACGATAGATTGTGTGGACTCAAGAGTAAGATCTGCACTGCTTTCTGTTAAAATATTACACGGATTAGGTGCGGGATTTAAAGTATTTCCAATTGCTGTAAAGTCATAATTTCCATTAAACTGCAAAAATAAATCCATATCATACTGAGAGAATGACAGTGTAGGAGCCAAAAACAATAGGCAGTATATGAATTTTTTTAAATTTTTATAGAATAAATTTGAAGCGATGGAGGGTACTTTTTTCTTCATGCAGTAGGTTACTTTAATTAATATTTTATCTTATTATTGGACAACTTAAAAGTAAAAAACCCTACTTTTTTTAACAAATTTAACAACACCCTTTAGGTCATGTTTTCAAAAAATAATGATGGTTTAATTTTATAAAATATGGACGCACAATTTATTATCAATTAAATACACGTTGTCGTCTGTGCTAATTTTGGATTTAATACCACTATTTTTTTGCTTTTTTAAAATTAAATAAGCTTTCAAATATATTGAATACATTGCTTTTCTTTTCATATTTTTGTAAAAAATTAACAGATGCCTGAAATTAATATATCCGTACAACTTACAAATAATGAGAATATTGTAAAATTTGTAGCAAACTCTTTCCTAACGCAGGCAAAAAGTTATGAATTTACAAGTATTGATGCTGCTAAACAGAGCCCTATCGCTCAAGAATTATTTTACCTACCTTTTGTTAAAACCATTTATATTTCTCAAAATTTTATAGCCATTGAGAAGTTCTCAACCGATTTAACTCAATTAAAATGGGAAGATGTACAAAATGAAGTGGCCGAAACTATTGAAAAATATCTGAGTGCTGGAAAACCTGTTATCGAAGTCCCAGAAGAAGATGAAAAAAATCCTAAAAAAATTCCTATTACCATCTATGCAGAAAGCACACCAAATCCTGAGGTTTTAAAATTTGTAGCAAATAAATCCATTGCAAATACAATGTATGAATTTAAAACTAAAAGCGATGCTACCCATGCTCCATTCGCAAATGAATTGTTTAATTTTCCTTTTGTTAAAGAAGTTTTTATCAATAATAATTATGTTTCGGTGACGAAACAAAATGGCTATGAATGGCAAGAATTTTCAAATGAATTAAGAGATTTTATAAAAACTTATATTGAATCGGGAAAAATAATATTTAAGGATGAAATTCTTCAAAAAGAAGAACAAACAAACAAATTAACTGAAGAAAGGGAATATTCAGACATTGATAAGGAAATCATTTCTATATTAAATGAATATGTAAGACCCGCTGTTGAGGCAGATGGTGGAAACATTGCTTTTGACTCTTATATTGAAAGTACAAAAACTGTAAAAGTGATATTACAAGGTGCTTGTAGCGGATGTCCATCTTCAACGGTTACCCTTAAAAATGGAATAGAAGCAATGCTTACTGAAATGCTCAATGGGAAAGTCACTACCGTGGAAGCTATTAATGGATAGTATTTAATTGATTGAGGGCATCAAAATAAAGCTGTATTAAACAAGTTTATCTCTTTTGTTAATCATAAAAAAATAGGTGTAATGTATTACACCTATTTTTTATATATAATTAATATTAAATTGTTTTTTTTAATATTAATTGGGGGAATTAATGTTTTAATTTTTTTAAGTAAAAAAGGTTATCTAAACGATAACCTTTTTTTTATCACACTCCTTGAGACAAATATCGCAGACTGTAATAAAACGTTTAATTATGTTTATATTAATTTATAAAAATTAGCTTCTGGAATTTATTATTTATAAATAGTTCCTAATAGTGGAACTTTTAATAAGAATCTTATCTAAGAATAGTATTTTTAATTAAAAGGTATTTATCCCTACAATAGATGAGTTGTCAGCAATAAAATAACTGTGGAATTATTTTATTTTATAATGCATTTTTGATTTTTCAAAAACGTATTTTTGTTTGAAAATATTATTTTATGCGAACACTATTTTTTTTGTCATTTATAGCGACATTATTTTTTTCTTGTAATTCTTCAAAAAAAGAAACTTTGAAAAATTCTCATCAATATACCAACCAATTAATAAATGAAACCAGTCCTTATTTACTACAACATGCTCATAATCCAGTAAATTGGAAAGCTTGGAATACAGAAACACTTCAACAAGCAAAAGATGAGAAAAAACTAATGATAATTAGTGTAGGTTATTCGGCTTGTCACTGGTGTCATGTTATGGAAAAAGAGAGCTTTGAAGATTCTACGGTAGCTGCTGTGATGAATGAAAATTTTATTTCGGTTAAAGTAGATCGAGAAGAACGTCCCGATGTGGATCAAATTTATATCAATGCGGTACAATTAATGACCGGGAGTGCTGGATGGCCCCTTAATGTGATTACCCTTCCAGACGGAAGACCCGTTTGGGGAGGTACTTATTTTACCAAAAAAGCTTGGCTCAACTCTTTAGAAAAAATGCAAAAACTTTATGATAAAAATCCTCAAAACCTAATTGATTATGCCTCTAAATTAGAGGAGGGCATTAAAAGTATGGATTTAATTGAGCTAAACACCAATGAACTAAATTTTATTGATTTTCCTATAAAAAATACTATAAAAAACTGGAGTACAACCTTCGATAATAAATACGGGGGACCCAATCGAGCTCCTAAATTTATGATGCCAAATAGTCTTAATTATTTGTTGCGTTATGGCATTAAAAACAAGGATAAACAAATTCTAGATTATGTTTATTTAACCCTAGATAATATTGCTTACGGTGGGGTTTATGATCATATTGGAGGAGGGTTTTCACGCTACAGTACCGATATGAAATGGCATGTTCCTCATTTTGAAAAAATGCTTTACGATAATGCCCAGTTGGTAAGTTTGTACAGTCAAGCGTATAAAGCAACTAAAAACCCATTGTACGAAGAGGTGGTTAAAGAAACCTTGAACTATGTTAAAAGAGAAATGACCCATAAAGACGGTGCTTTTTATTCTTCTTTAGATGCCGATAGTGTTTCTGAGGATGGTGAACTTGAGGAAGGTGCATATTATGTTTTTAATAAAAAAGAATTAGAACTTCAGTTAGAAAAAGACTTTAGTATTTTTTCAGAATATTACAATGTAACTAATTATGGGAAGTGGGAAAAAGAAAACTATGTATTAATTAGAAAAAAAAGTGATCAAGAAATTATTGCTGAATTTTCTATTTCACAAGAAGAATTAAACCAAAAAAAGAAAAATTGGAAACAACTACTTCTAGCCTATAGAAATAACAGAGCAAAACCCAGATTAGATGATAAGTCCTTAACTTCTTGGAATGCATTAATGATTAAAGGGTATGTAGATGCTTATAAAGCCTTTCAAGTTCCAGAATATTTAAATGCAGCTCAAAAAAACGCTCAATTTTTAATCAATCATCAATTACAAAAGAACGGTGCTTTAAACCACAGCTATAAAGACGGAAAAAGCACTATAAATGGCTACTTAGAAGATTACGCAGCAGCAATTGATGCTTTTATAGCTTTGTATGAAGTTACTTTAAATGAGCTTTGGATTAACAAGGCTAATGAATTAGCAGCATATACCTTCGAAAATTTCTTTGACGCAGAAAAAAACATGTTCTATTTTACTTCAAAAGAAGATGAAAAACTTGTTGCAAGAAATTTTGAATATAGGGACAATGTGATTCCTGCTTCAAATTCTATAATGGCTAAAAATTTATTGATTCTTTCGCATCATTTTGACAATAAAAAATACTTATCCACTGCATCAAAAATGTTACACAATGTTCAACCAGAAATTGAAAGCTATCCAAGCGGTTTTTCTAATTGGTTAGATTTAATGGCTAATTTTCAAGATAACTTTTACGAAGTGGTAGTGGTTGGCAAAGATGCTTCTAAAAAAATAGCGGAATTAAACGCGCGCTATCTTCCAAATATTCTGATAGCTGGGAGTACTTCTGAAAGTAAAAAACCTTTGCTAAATTATAGGTATATAGACGGAGAAACTTTGATTTATGTGTGTGTTAATAATAGCTGTAAGCTTCCAGTATCAGATATTTCAGAAGCATTAAATTTCATTAAATAGAAAAAAATAAATGATTATATATCTACTGTTTTTATAATTGTTAAAACCCATTCATTTTTATAATTTTAACAATTTATTCACTAATAAATCACTGTATATAAAATATCTTCGCAAACTGAAAATTAAAACAATAAAAATTCATTATGAAAAAGAATTTATTAATAGCTTGTTCAATCATTGTTTCGATATATTCAATTAATGTTGGAGCTCAACCTTTAAATAACGACACCGATATCAATGAGTATTTATCTAAAAGAAATGTAGATGTTTATTTAGAAGCTAATTTTACTGGAACTCCATATCAAAACAAAGCATTTCAAAACGGTAGTATTTTAAAAAATGGCCTTGTTATTGCTCAAAACATAGGTTTGAGATACAATGCTGCAAAAGATTTATTTGAAGTTAAAAAAACAGCTGTATTTAAAGATGATCAAGCTAAAGTATTAATTGGATCTAAAGGTATTTCAATAAATTTAGAAAATGAAAAATATGTTTTTTTAATTCCCAATGAAAAAAATACAGCTCAAGGGTATTTTGTTGACCTGTATTCTGGAGGAAAAGCAGCTCTTTACAAAAAAATAAAAAAAGTTTATATCCCCGAACAAAAAGCTTATACGTCCTATAGCAACAACGTTGCAGCCAATTATAAAGAAAAAAATATTTTATATCTTTATCAAGAAGATGGTGTATTGGTTGAAATGCCAAATTCAAAAAAATCTAAAATAAAAATCTTTGGAGACCAAGCTAAAGAAGTGAAATTATTTATAAAAGAAAACAATATAAATATCAACAAAGAAGCTGGACTTATTGAAGTTATAAGTTACTACAATACTTTATAATTGCCATTTAATTAATAATTCAGCTACTTATAAAAATCGTAAATAAGCCATATATCGATAAGTTTATAGCTAATTGACCATTGTCATAATTTATAAAAAATAGTATCGTTATTTTGCATTTTCAAAATATTGATAATAACTAAATTAAAACACCCATGAAAAAGATTCTTTATAACGTAATTATAGTCTTGTTTATTTTTAGCACAATTACTAAAGCACAATCACAGAACCTAGCGTCACAGCGTCAAGTAGCTTTATTTACTGATAATCTTGATCGAAATAACACAAATAGCATCTATAATCCATCTAATCCTGAAAACTACGACGGAACTCCTTACTATACTGACAATTTTATATTAGGAAATGTTTATCTAGAAAATGAAGTGATTTTAAGCAATGTAGCTTTGCGTTACAATGCCATTGCAGATGAAATAGAACATAAAGAAACATTAACTAGCGACGATAAAGAAGCGAAATCTCTTGTAAAATCGAAAGATATTTATGCCACAATAATGAAAGACACCTTCGTCTTTATACCATTTAAAGGCTATTATTTAGTAGTTTTTGATGGAACTAATTTTAGCTTACTTAAAAAAATAACAAAAAAATATTTTCCGCCTAGGAAAGCTAAAAATACCTACGAAAGGTCCACTCTAGCGAAATTTGATGACCGATCAACTTATAACCTATATACAAAAAATGGAGAGATGACGGAACTTCCTAAATCAAAAAAGAAAAAATTAGAAGCATTTGGGAATAGCGAAAAATTAATAAAAAATTACATTAAAGAACAAAATCTTGACTTAAATAAGGAAAAAGATCTAAAAAAAGCCATCATGTATTTAGATGGAGTTCAAGGAGCAAGTTTGTAAATCTTATTAATTTTTAATAAAAAAAATTACTAATCTAATTTATTCTAGTATTAACCCGCTATAAAATCTTTTAAATAATAAGGCTCAAAATAGGCGACATCCTCAAAGTCGTTTGCATGATACTTTAGTTCTGAAAGAGCCCCCATTTGTTTTGCTGATGGCAGCTTATTATCTATAAAAATAGCGTTTTTATGTTTGCACAACGCTTTAAATTTTTCAACGCCATCACCGATAAAACAAACTTTAGTTGTTTTTAAATAATCATCATACGAGTTTTCGTCAAGCACCTCGGCTTTAGTTTCTCGTATTTGATTATTATCTGAAGAAAATACTGCAGCATAGACTTCCAAACGTCTTGCATCTAACATGGGTATAATACATCCATTTTCTACTTCAGCCTGATGTGCAAGCGCTTCTAATGTAGGTATAGCAATTAATGGAACATCTATAGCAAAACACAATCCTTTTGCTGCAGATACACCTATGCGAAGTCCAGTATAAGACCCTGGTCCTTTACTAACAGCAATTGCTTGCAAACTCGATTTTAATGTTCCGCTTTCCGCTAATACTTGATCAATAAATGAATGTAATTTTTCTGCGTGAGAATATTTATTGTTATTATCCTCTTGTAAAGCAATTATTTCACCATCAACAGCTATTGCAACAGAACAATTTGTCGTTGAAGTTTCTAAACATAAAATTACGGCCATAGTTGAGAATTATTTATCTTCTTTGCCTTCTTCTTTTTTATCTTCTAATTTTGATTCTACTTGATCACCGGACTTCAAAATTTTTGTAACCGTATTATAGGGTCCAGTAATTACCTCATCACCTTCATTTAATCCAGAAGTAATTTCAATATTGGAATCATCTTGAATTCCTGTAGTAATAACTCTTAATTTAGCTATATCTCCAATTTTAACAAAAACACATTCAAATTTTTCAGTCTTTGAAGAAATCGTTTCTTTAATAATTTTTTTACTTTTTGCACTTGAAGTATCTGTTTTAATTACTATTGCACTAATTGGAACTCCAATAATATTTTCTTTTTTATTAGTAATAATATCTACCGTAGCAGTCATTCCTGGCCGAAATGGTGAAGAGTTTTCAGGTTTATCTGCCGATAAATCTTTATAAGATTCGGGGAGAATTCTAACTTTTACTTTAAAATTAGTTACTTGATCTACCGACAAGGTATTTTCAGCAGTATTTGCAATTTCGGTTACAACTCCTTTAAATTCTCTTTTTAAATATGCATCGACTTCAACAATAGTAGAATCTCCAACATTTACTTTTACAATATCGGTTTCATTTACATCTACTTCAACTTCCATATTATTTAGGTTTGCAACCCTCACAATTTCAGTACCTGCCATTTGAGCGGTACCAACAACTCGTTCTCCTAATTCAACGGATAATTTTGAAATCGTACCGTCTCTTGGTGCAAAAATAGAGGTTCTAGCTAGGTTATCTCTTGATTGTTTAACACCGGACTCAGCACTTTGTACATTGTAATATGCAGACTTTACATTCGCTTTTGCAACTTCATAATCCGTAAAGGTTCTTTCCCAATCAGATTTAGATATTACTCCTTTTTCATACAATGATTTGTTTCTTTCAAAATTTAATTTCAAATTATTAAGATTCGCTTCTGCTTGGGTTAATTGCGCCTTTATATTTTGTAAACTCGCTTGAGATTGATTTACTAGTGCTTGAACTAAATCGGGGTTAATACTTACTAATAAATCTCCTTTTTTTACTTGTTGCCCTTCTATAATTGGCAGTTTAATAATTTCACCTGAAACTTCAGAAGATAATTTTATTTCAACTTCTGGTTGTATCTTTCCGGTAGCTGCAACAGTTTCAACAATATCAATCAAGCTTATATTGGTAACTTCAATTTGTTTAAAATTGCCGCTTTTTCCAAACCAACCTGCTTTTTTACCACCTATAAGCACTATAAGTAGTATGGTAACAATAACTATTATCCAAATGATGGTTTTCTTTTTCATATTTAAAATTTAAGCTCTGTAGCTGGGATTCCAAAAAATAATTCTAATACTTTTAGTTTAAAAATATAGTCATATTTAGAGCGATTTACTTCAATATTTGATTGACTGTATCTTAGTTTTGATTGGCTAAATTCAAATGAATTTGTTAAACCAACATCAAATCTAGTTTGAGCATATTCATAGGCTAATTCTTGAGACTCGAAAGAAGCAAGGGCAGCATCATATGATTTTTTAGCTCCTTCTGCGTCAACAAAAGCTTGATATACTGAAGATTCTAAATCTAATTTTGCTTGTTCTAATTGATATTCGTTTCTTTTAACATTAACCAAATTTCTCTTTACATTGTTTCGCGTAGAAAAACCGTTAAATATTGGCATGCTCATGTTTAAACCATAAGAGATACCATCGTTATCTGATAGTTGTTCTCCAAATGGTTTAGCGGAATTTTCAACTAAAATCGTATTTGGAATTTCTGAAAGAACTGCTTCACCAGTAGTACCTACATACCCAATTTGACTTGTTATCGTAGGGTTGTTTGGATCTAAAATTGAAGAAATTCTAGGAATATCAGTTTCTCTGGTATTGTAATTGAAAAATGCATTAATGATTGGCCAATAAATACTTTTTGAAATTTCTAAATCTTTTTGAGCGACACTCATATTTTGCTCAGCAATTTTCACCTCGTATCTATTTACTTTGGCAGAATTGATTACTTCATCTACACTCTTTCCAGTTAGCTCTGATAAAATTACAGAAAATTCTTGTTCTGCAATATCAAAATTTTCATAATCCTTAATTAATAATAACTGTGCTAAACTTACTAAGGAGATTCTAACATTACTTTCTGAATTAACAATAGTTTGTTTTTCTTGAGCACTAACTGCTTTTATTTCTAACAAGTCTCCAGCTGGTAAAACACCTGCATCAACTAATTTTTGAGTTCGTAAAATTTGTTCTTCAGTTACTTTATTTTGTTCAATAGCAACTTCTAGGTTCGCTTTGGTTAATAAAACTTGTAAATACCCATTCGCTACAAACAAAGCAATGTCATCTTTAATTTTACTTAAATTGTATTGTGATGAAAGTTGTAACATTGTTGCTTTTTGCAATTCTCTATGATTACGTAATCCACCAAATACAGTAACTCCTGCAGATAGGTTATAAGAAGAACTCCTTGAAGTAATATTTCTTAACACTCCAGTAGTTACATCTTGCGTAAGCCCTGTATTCCAGCTATTCCCAGCCGATCCATTTAGAGATGGCAAGAAGTTTCCAATAGCATCACTTTTTGAAATATCTGAATTTTCAATTTCTAATTCAGATTGTTTTACAGAGATATTATTCTCTATAGCATATGCTACACATTCTTGAAGCGTCCAATTTTTATTCTGTGCCGTAAGTGTTAATCCAGTAGTTAGGAATAAACACATAATTACAAACTTTTTCATATTGATAGTCATTGTTGAATTTGTCTTTGAAATGTTAAAAATGTTACAATTTTTGATAAAAAAAAACAATTATCATCCCCTGCCATAGTTAGCTGCAGGTTTTAATTGATTCCAAACTTTTATTTTATCACCTTCAGATATCCCTGTTATTACCTCAACATTAATACCATCACTAATTCCTAATTCGATATCTTTTCTTTCAAATTTCTGATCTCCAACTTCCACTTCTACAAAAGGGTTTTTAGTTGTTGAATCGTATTGAATTAAAGCTTCTTTTATAGACATGACACTATCAGCTCTTGCCAAAATAATGGATGCATTAGCACTTAGCCCTGCACGAATAAAAGTAGAATCTTGTTTGTTTAAGGTCCCTTTTATTTCAAATTGAATCGCTCCATTTTCGTCAACTCCTTTTGGAGCTATATAATCTAAAATTGCATCAAACTTTTTGTTTTCAATTGCTCCTACTGTAATTTCTAGGGGTAAATCTTCTTTAATTTTACCTACTTCACTTTCATCTACTTTACCTTCGAAAATCATATTCCCAACATCTGCAATGAT
>Ga0209302_10001682_pt1 | contig 12960 bp, 18 predicted proteins | sample ArcOceMetagenome_2_FD_187445 | JGI IMG/M metagenome (GOLD analysis project Ga0209302, IMG submission 187445) | Marine eukaryotic phytoplankton communities from Arctic Ocean - Arctic Ocean ARC135M Metagenome (SPAdes) (version 2) | ecosystem: Environmental > Aquatic > Marine > Oceanic | place... | reverse complement strand
GCGAGGGCGAGGGCGAGGGCGAGGGTGAGGGTGAGGGTGAGGGTGAGGGCGAGGGCGAGGGTGAGGGTGAGGGTGAGGGTGAGGGTGAGGGTGAGGGTGAGGGCGAGGGCGAGGGTGAGGGTGAGGTGGCCGGAGATGCCACCTGGCCTGGCCGGTACCACCGAGCCGCTGCCGCCACGGCTCGACGATCCATCGGCTGCGGCCATCCTCGCCCACCTGATACACAGCGGTGCAGCCTGGCATGCTTGTGGCTGCATGCAGGTAGCTGCAGCTCTTCATGCCTGTGGCTGCAGCTCGTCGTGCCTACGGTCGCAGCCCTCCATGCCTATGGTTGCAGCCTGTCATCCCTATGGCTGCAACCCGCACCTTGACCGTGTCCTCTGCGTACGCGGAGGCGGGTGCGCGCGGCGGTAGCGCGGCGGCAGGCGCGACCATGGCGGCAGGCGCGACCATGGCGGCAGGCGCGACCATGGCGGCAGGCGCGAGCGTGGCGGCAGGCGCGAGCGTGGCGGCAGGCGCGAGCGTGGCGGCAGGCACAAGCGCGGTCTCTTCGTCGACCGGAGAGGCAGCGAGCGAGGGGGATGGGGGCATCGGCTCGCCCTTGGCCGTCCACTTGAGATGCTGGGACGAGGTGCGCCTCTTCTTGGTAGGCATTTCCGACTCTGAGCCCGACGTCTGAGCTGGCTCCTCGAGCTGCGGCGGTGGAGGCGGCTGCTCTGTGGCGGAGTGTTGGTTAGGGTTAGGTTGGGCCAGCCAACGCGCGCGGTGCAGCGCCCCCGCCTGTATGTGAAAACGTTGCAGAGTCAGCAATCTCTCAAGCGAGCCTCTTGCCCGGACTGTCGCCGCCCGTTGGTGTCCCGGGCGACCCCCCGGCTATTCCTTAGCGGGTTCTCGGCGACTCCTCGGCTATTCCTTAGCGCGCAGCACAGCCGAGAGCCTGGAGATTCTCGGAGATCCAGCCCCAGGAGGCCAGGACGGTGGGCTGAGGGACCAAACCGAGGTGGCGCTCTCAACGTGCTGCATTCGCCTCAGGGTGTTTGAAGTGGCCGAGGACGGTGGATCCGATGGTAGTACGGTACGGCCGCTCCCGAGCCTCGGCCTCCTGAGCCCCAAGCTGCCGCTTGCTGAAGGACACGCCCACGAAGCCGCTCTGGCAGCTGGAGGAGCGTGACAGCTTGAGGTCCTCGGCCTCCGCCTGCGCCACCGCCTGCTCACACAGGAGGCATGCGGTTGCAGGCGCGGGATACCTACGGTTGCAGGCGCTGGCGCATAGGGTTGCAGGCTGCGCCGCCGCCTGCTCGGGCGTCAGGTCGTCCACGGAAGGCGCTGGCGGTTGCCCGAAGGCGGTTGCTGCTCGGTGGACGGACGCCTGGGCAGTAGCCTCCTCGTGCCCCACACTCGAGTCGTCGTACCGCGCCAGCGCGCGGGCACGCGCCAGCGCCTGGGTGACGACGAAATCCGAGGATGGTGAAGAAAACCGGCGATCCGGCGACTCAAGCCGGGCCCTCGTGCCCGAGAGGTAGCCTCTTCCTTCGCCTGAGCTAGGCCTGAGCTACCCCCTCCTCCGTTTCGTCCAGAGTGGTTTGCAAAATGGCCAAGCGCCCAAGGTCAGCTCCTTGGGATCAGGGCAGCGTGTGGCTACTTTCCAGGAGGGCACTTTTTACGAGCGCTCTAGCACCGCCGCCTCTGGCGACTTGAAACCGGCGAGCCTCTGACCCTTGGCCATCGAATAGTAGCTCCTGGGTTAAGGGAGACGGTTAAGGGTTAGGCTTAGGGTGAAGGCGAGGGTGAGGGGGAGGGTGAGGGTGAGGGTGAGGGTGAGGGTGAGGGTGAGGGTAGAGGTGAAGGTTAGGGTGGAGGTTGGGGTTGGAGGCTCGTGTTGGCGGGCACCTGCCCTTACTCCTTGGGCGGCTGAAGTTGCTGTCTGGGGCGCTCGCAGGAGTGGCCTTGCTGCTCGTGTACACTCCTAGGAAGCCCGTCTCTGACTCACCCACGGAGCGAGGCAGCTGGATCCCCTCTGCCGCCGCCTGCGCGACCGCCTCCGCCGACGTCAGTAGGCACTCCGGCGCACGGTGCGCCTGGGTGCCTAGAAGCGGGCCCTCGGCCAGGTGAGAGCCAGAGGCATCTAGGTCGGTGGCGACCGTTGCATCCACCGCAACGTCCTCCGCCACCGCACCATCCCACCAGCCGTCATCGTCGCCGTCATCGCCGTCGTTGTCACCGTCGTCGTCGTTGTCGTCATCGTCTTCATCCTCCACAACCTCCGCCTCCTCCTCATCTTCCCCCTCGTCCATCTCTTCCGCCTCCGCCTCCGCCTCCGCCGCCTCCTCCGCCGCCTCCTCCGCCGCCGCAGCAGCAGCGCTGATCCGCAGCGGCGCACCGCCGCCTTTGCTGCCGCTCGCCCCCCCACACCCTGACGCCTCCTCCTCCTCCTCCTCCTCTGCGTATCCCGACGGGAAGTTGACCAGGGCGCGCGAGCCGTGCAGCTGCCGGGCCTAGTTAGAGCTAGGGTTAGGGTCAGGGTTTTGGGTTGGGGTTGGGGCTAGGGGTTGGGGCTAGGGTTGGGGCTAGGGTTAGGGTTAGGGCTAGGGTTAGGGCTAGGGTTAGGGTTAGGGTTGGCAGCGGGCGCGCCCTCTGGTCGTACGCTAGTGCGGCGGCCAGGTCGTTGTCGTAGGTGCCGATGATGGTGTCGGAGCCGTTAACCTTGATGCGCGCCTGCACGGTTCATGCACGGTCGATGCACGGTGAAATGTATGCGGCATGCATGAAGCATGCATGGGGTATGCATATACATATATATGCATCGTGTCGGTATCACGGGCCCTGATGCAGGTCTGATGCAGGTCTTTCATGTGCATTGTGTAGTAACCGTTGCGTAGTAACTGCGCGCCTTCCACCGCCCGTGGCGCAGCGAGACGCCACGGAACTGTGACGAGAACCGACGCCCCCGCCCCGCCCCCTCCTCCTCCTCTAATGAGGGCGGGGATGACCGCTCCTCGTGCGAGCGCCTCCTCGCACGCCCCCCCTGCCCCACGTCCCCGTGGTAGCCGAGGGACAGCTCGGGCGACGGCGTGTCGGCGCGGTGCGGCGGCAAGGGTGGCGGCGCGGCGCACGGCGTGAAGTCGATGACCTGCAGCTCATCGGCACGGTCCTCACACTCCTCGGCGCGGCGCGGCGCAAACGGAGGGATCTTCGCCTGGAACGCAGCCCCCGTGCGCACAGCGGCCGACTCGAGGTTGGTGTCTCGAGCCTCGCCTTCGAGCCACTTCCAGGCCTGACGCGTGTGGTGGGTGCAGCCTCTGGTTGGTTGCAGCATCTGTGTGGTTGCAGCTTCTGGTGGTTGAAGCCTCTGGTGCACAGGGGCTGCACACTCTGATGCATAGGGTTGCAGCCTTGGATGCATACAGTTGCAGCCTCGGGTGCAGAGGGTTGCAGCGCCTGCCATTTAGGGCTGCAGCCTCTGGGGTTCCAGAGCCACGTCCATGCCTTGCCGTTCAGGCCGAGCGAGTTGGTGGGGCCGCCTTGCCGCCGCCCAGTCCGGTGGGGGCGCCCGGTGGGGGCGGCGGCGGCCCTTGCGGCGGCCGCCGTGCGCTCGACGAAGCGCGCGATGCAGAGCGCGGCGGCCTGGGTGCATAGGGTTGCAGCCTGGGTGCATGCAGTTGCAGCCTCTAACACCTAGGGTTGCAGCCCGCTCGAGCTGCAGCAGGGTGCCTCTGCCGAGCCGAAGTAGCCGAGATAGGTGGTCTCGTGCGTGGCCTTGTACGGGCAGTCTTGCAGCTCGACGGCCCTAGGCACGTGCTCGACCCCAGCGAAGCCGCTGTTGCCCTCGCCCTCCTCCGAGCGGGCCAGCATGAGGCCTTCCGCCTGCGCTTGCGCCACTGCCTCTTCTGCGCTGAGGCCGTGCTCGCTCGGCCGCTGCAACGCGCGCTCGAGCCGCGACCTCCGCAGACCCTTGGCTTGCGGTGCAGCAGGTGTAACCCACTCCGATCCGTGAGGCGAGCTTGGTCGTTCTGTCCAAGGCATGGCCCGCACGTCTGAGTGGCAGATCAGTCTAATGCTAGCTCGCCTAGGGCTCGAGGCCGGTGTGGCATACCGGCGAGCGCGCGGGCGCGGCAGAGGGCGGCCGCCTCCCCGGAGGCAAAGTATCCGAGGGGCACACCGCGCGCCACCGCCTCGAAAGGGTGGTCAGTCTTGCGCCCGCTACCGACGAGGTTGACCCCGACGAAGCCGCTCGGCCTGTCCAGAAGGCAAGGCTCGAGCGTGTGAGTAACTCTGTCAGAGTAACTCTGTCAGAGTAACTCTGTCAGAGTAACTCTGTCAGAGTAACTCTGTCAGAGTAACTCTGTCAGAGTAACGCTGTCAGACCTGCCTAGGGTCTTCTACTAGTCCGGGGTGCGAGCGCGTTGTGGCGTACGTCGTGTGAGAGCGAGGGAGCCTGAGCCCCGCCTCCGCGGCGAGCGCCACCGCCTCCGTCGCCGTCAGCAGGTACGGGCTGATCTGCAGGCTCTCGTCGGCTGGAGAGCGGCTCGTCGACCCAGACTGTCCAGTCAACCCAGACTGTGCGCGCTCCCGACCCGAGTCGCACGACTGCTTGAGGCGCGGGCCGCCGGGCCGCTTGGCGCCTTGGGTCGTTGGCCTCGAGGCTGACTTGGGGCCCTTGTGGCAGCGCGCCGCTGCTGCCGCCAGTAGCGGCGGCGGCGGTGGCGCTGTCGCTGGTGCGAGACACCTGTACGCGTGCCGGTCGGCATCGCTCTCCTCCGCCCTACTGCTGATGTGCCTCTCCCTCTCCCCGCACTCGCTCTCCGCCGCCGCCGCCTCCTCGCCTGCTTCCTCCTGCAGACTCTGCTCCTCCAGCCATGCCGCAAGGGCCTCGGGCGGCAGCTCACCTGGTCAAGGTTAGAGTTAGAGTTAGGGTTGGGGTTGGGGGTAGGGGTAAGGGTGGGGGTAGGGGTAGGGATAGGGGTAGGGGTAGGGGTAGGGGTAGAGAGGCCCTCGGTTAGGCAGCTCACACTCGACGACGAATATCTCTCCCGCCACCACCCCTGGCGGCACCACGGCCGTGCCACGCGTGCCTGTGACCATGATCACACTTCCGAAAGGCGTCCGGATGGGGACCATGGGTATCGGCTAGGCACCCGGGTGTCGCCATAGTAGCCTTAGCCGATTGGTCGTAGTAGCTAATAGTAGCGATAGTAGCCATGGTAGCCGTGGTAACCGTATTAGCTAATAGCTGCGATGGTGGCGATAGTAGCCGTGGTGTTCGAGGCGAGAGCGCGTGCCGTAGGGGGTCGAGTAGAAGAGCTCCATCCCGGGCTGAAGCCCCGCGGGCACGCGCACGCCCAACCGGTGCTTGCCTGCAATGCATATAGGGCTGCACGTTGGAGGCATGGGGCTACAGCGTCAACTATATAGAGTAAATTGTAGGCGGCTGGAAGCCGGGCGGTGCATAGGAGTTGCAGGCTGGCTGATCAGGGTTGCAGGGGGATCAGGGTTGCAGGTTTGGTGCGGCGAGGGTGCCTGGCGATGGCGACCGCTCTTCGGCAGGAGAGGGAGTGACGCGCAGGCTCACCCCACCTTGGCTCGCGCTAAGCTTCGCACACACCAGCCGATTCGTGCACCTGGTTGGGGCCAGTGTTAGGGCCTGGGCTATAGGGCCAGGGCTGGGGCCAGGGCTAGGGCTAGGGCTTGGGCTAAGGCTAGGGCTAGGGCTAGAGTCAAAGCTTGGGGGCTAGAGCTGAGCTAGGGCTAGGGCCAGAGGTCGGGTCAAAGCTAGGGCCAGAACCACGACTATAGGCTAGTCCGGCACGCACCTAAGAGCCTCTGGGATCCGTTCTGAGCCGTCGGAGCGGCGCGGCTGTCCGGGTACCGCGTGCTTGAGCTGACCGGTGAGGCGGCCCGGCGTCCAGGTTAGGAAGCGGGAGAGCTGAGCCTCCTCGCCTGGTTAGTGTTAGGGTTAGGGTTAGGGTTAGGGTTAGGGATAGGGTTAGGGTGTGGGGATAGGGTTAGGGTTAGGGTTAGGGTCAGGCCTCCTCGCCTGAAACCCCGCGTGCAAGCCCACGGAGCAACAGCCCAGCATCCATGCAGCCCTGCACCCCTGCAGCCCTGCAACCCCATATACTATATACAGTTCGAGCTGCGCGTGTCGTGTTACCGATGGCCCGGCGCGGCGTCATCGCGTCGCGCCGCTCATGGTATTCCGGAGAGGCCCGCAGCTGCTCTGGCGAGAAGCTGAGTTGCTGCGGCTCCGCCTGATGAGGGTTGGGACTAAGGGTAGGGTCAGGGATTCGGGCTGAAGCTAGGACTAGGGCTGGGGTTAGGTCTGCATGGGGCGCACCAGAGTGACGAGGAGCTGAGGCGCCGCAGCCAAGACCTCCGGCTTTACGGTCAAGTCTCGAGAGCCGCCTCCCTCCTGCGCCGCCGCGCCCTCTTGGCTCGTGGTCGGCGGCGGTGGCGGCGGCTGCAAAGGAGGCAGGCCGAGCTCGGTGCGTGAGTTCCCTCGTGCGACGGCCAGGGCGGCCTCCTCCGCGGTGACGGAGCTCGTAAGGTAGACGAGATTACCGGCGCGGTCGTTGGCGAAGGCGCGGTAAGGGGTGGTCGTGCTCGCCCTGTGGTAGAGTAGTGGTAGAGTAGTAGTTGTTGTTGTTGTTGTAGTAGTAGTAGTAGAGCAGTAGCTGTCGTGTGGTTGAGTAGTAGTAGAGTAGTAGAGTAGATTGGGTATCACGCGCTACAAATTACGCAATCGCTACAAGGTACTGTAGCAGGTACTGTGCTAACAAGTACTGTAGTTGTAGTAGAGCTACCTGTACTGTGTGCTACAAGGTACTGTGTGCTAACAGGTACTGTGCTAGCAGGTACTGTGCTAGCAGGTACTGTAGTTGTAGTAGAGCTACCTGTAGATTGTAGACCTGCTCGAATCATCGACCCACACACCCAGGTAGCCCGAGGTGTTGCTACTCGATCGCATGAGCTTGAGTCCCTCCGCTGCCGCCTGCGCCACCGCCTCTTCGGCCGTGAGCGGCGCGGCCTGCTTGAGGGTGGGCTTCTCCGCCTGCGCATCGGACCCCTCCTCGGAAAAGTACCTTGGGTCGAGAGGCGCAGGCTTGGGGTCGACCATCGCCGCCGCTGCCGCCGCCGCTTGCGACCACCCGAGCGAGGCCGCCGCCGCCGCCGCCGCCTGCGAGCCTCCCCTGAGCGAGGCCGCCGCCGCCGCCGCCGCCGCCGCCGCCGCCTGCGAGCCTCGCCCGAGCGAGGCCGCCGCTCCGCCCGTCAGGATGCACGGGCTGGCACGGGCGGGCACGGGGGCGCGCAGGACGGTGGCCTCGGTGTCGCCCAAGGTAGTGGGGGAGATTGGCGAGATCGGCGAGATTGGGTAGATTGCCCAGGGTGGCGCCGAGGTTTGGCGGGGATCTACTGGCCGGTCGGTGCTCCCTCGCCTCTTCTGCCTCTGGTTCTGGAACCAGACCTGCACCTGCCGCGGGTTAGGGTTCGGGGTAGGGGTAGGGGTAGGGGTAGAGCTCAAGGTTTAGGGTTAGAGTTAGGGCCTGCACCTGCCGCGGGTCGATGCACAGCTGGTGCGCGAGCTGCGTGCGTGCGGCAGAGTTGGGGAACTGCTCGGCAGCAAAGACCTAGTTAGGGTCAGGGTTAGGGTCAGGGTTAGGGTTAGGGTTGGGGTTGGGGTTGGGCTTAGGGTTGGGATTAGGGGTTAGGGTTGGGCTTAGGGTTGGGATTAGGGGTTAGGGTTGGGACTAGGGGTTAGGGGTTAGGGGTTAGGGGTTAGGGGTTAGGGGTTAGGGGTTAGGGGCTAGGGTTAGGACTGCTCGGCAGCGAGAACCGTCTCAAGCAGCTGCAGGTCATCCTTGGTCGGGAGGAAGCGGGTCCCTGGGCCCGTGCGTACGGCGCGTGCGTACGGCGCGGAGAAGGGCTGAGGTTGCCGGTCAACCTGCTGCCTCGGCTGCTCGGCGGCGAGGGACCAGCGAGGGCCGAGCGACTCCGTAGTGGGCCCACCCTGCGTCACAGGATGGCTGAGATCTCCAAGGTTGAGATCTCCAAGGGTCATTGGCCGGCTGAGGATCACCGCCGCCACCGGCTGACCTGCCGACTGCCCGGTGCCGCCAGCGTCGGGATGTTGGGCTGGTACGAGCAGCGGGCCCTGGTAGCCTAGCACGGCGGCCGCTTTGGCGGAGGAGGCAGCAGAGGCGTGAGCGTAGTCCAAGCTCTTGTAGTTCGGTTCCGCCTTTTTTGCTGGTACTGGCCGAACCACCTCGGCCGCCGTTGCGTCCGCCGCCGCCGCCGCCGCACCCGCTGCCGCACCCGCCGCCGCACCCGCCGCCGCACTCGCCGCCGCACCCGCCGCCGCACCCGCCGCCACACCCGCCTCCATCAGACAGCTTCTGCTGCTGCTGCTGCTGCTGCTGCTGTTGCCCAAGGCGAGCACGCCCTGTTGCGTTGGGCCAAGGATTGGCTCTGCGCAGGCGCTCGGCTGACCAAGACCTGAGTTGTGCACGCGCCGGCCAACGTTCTGCATGCGCCATCGCGCCGCCTTGCTGAGTAGATGTGCCCAGTGCTCCCGGACCTATAGGAGGTAGGGGTAGGGGTATGGTTAGGGGTAGGGGAAGGGATAGGGGAAGGAGTAGCGGTAGGGGGAGAGGGGGGGGGAGAGGGGAGGGGGAGGGGCAGGGGGAGGGGCAGGGGTAGGGGAGCAGATGAGCTCAGTCTTCTCGAACCTCCGACAGGCTCCGCCCCGGCAGGCGAGCGGCTATCTCGCGCCATCTGGGCGCGCCGTCGTTGCCGAGCTGGCTTTGGACGAGCTCGTGCAATCTCGCCTCCTCGGCCTGGTTAGGGTTAGGGTTAGGGCTATAGGGCTAGGTCATGGTTAGGGTTAGGGCTAAGGTTCGGGTTCGGGAAGGGTTCAGGTTAGGGCTAAGCTTAGGCTTAGGGTTCGGAGTTTTGAGTTAGGGTCGGTTGTCGACCTTGTCCCACTCTACCGGAGGCTGCTTGGAGAGCGGCACGCCTGACAGCGATGCCCTGAGGTGCCCTGAGGTGTGCGCCTCGTGCTGCCCCTTGGTAGAGGCGTGCGCCCCGCCACCGCCACCGCCCTGCTTCTTGTGGCTGCGCTTCTCGACTAGGGCCTGAGCATGCTCCCGATCACCCTCTCGCTCTCGCGGCGACAGCACCCTACCAGCACCCGATGCGACGTCCGTGCTCCGGCTGGACTGACCGGAGATCTGTCCGGAGATTGCCATCTCGTGGAGCTCCCGTGATGAGCTGGGCGTGCTGCGGCTCTGGATCTGGCTGAGCGTCTGTGGACGACTGTCGCGACGGAAGCTGCAAGGGAGGGTGCGGTGTGAGCGGCGTGCACGATGGTTGTAGAGGGATGAGAGGGACGGAAGAGGGGTGCAGGTCGTGTAGCGCGTAAGTAACCTTTTGTGAAAGAACTGCCCTCTGACCAGGGCGCGCTTGCGGAAGCCGTGGCTGTGCAACTCGCGGACGAAGACACGAAGGCTGAAGTTATCGAAGTAGGAGGAGAGAACGTCCCTCACAAAGGCATCAGGGTCACCTGGTTAGGGTTCGGGGATGGGGCTCGGGTTCGGGTTTGGGTTCGGGTTCGGGTTCGAGTTAGGCTTAGGATTGGGCTCAGGCTCAGGCTTCGGCTCAGGTTCAGGCTCACGCTTAGGCCAAGGCCTAGGCTTAGAGGCAGGGTTATGGTTAGAGGCCTCAGGGTCACCGATGATGATAGCGTCACCTTCCTCCGACCAGGAGATGGCGTGATCCGTCGCCGGGTTGGACGCGGCCTCGAAGAGCTTGGTGAGGAAGGCTGAAGCAAAGGCGGCGGTGCTCTTGGTACTCGTAGGGCCGCCCTCGTGGTCGGGCGCCTGCACGGGCATGGAACCGTCCTGATCTCCGTCCTGATCTCCGTCCTGATCTCCGTCGTGATCTCCATCTGTCCAAGACGAGGCTCGGAAGTCTGAGTAGAGCAGCAGACCTGCCTGGGGCCCTGCCTGCTCCTTCGGGGTAGGAGCCGTGTGTGGTGGCATAAGACACCTTGATCTGGCTCGGCGAGCACTGTTTCGATGCTCGCGAGGGGTTCCGACACGAGACCCAGCGGCCCTGCATCCTCGTCATCCTCGTCTGCTGCGGCGTCCATGGGGCACGCACCTAGTTGGGGTTGAGGTTGAAGTTAGGGTTAGGGTCAGGGTTGGGGTTGGGGTTGAGGTTAGGGTTAGGGTTAGGGTTAGGGTCAGGCCGCGTCCATGGGGCACGCACCCACGGCGTCGAACGTGTCGCCGTCATGAATCCGCGTGACGTTCACGATGAGCTGGTTAGGGGTAGCGTTGGGGTTGGGTTTTGGGGTTGGGGTTGGGGTTAGGACTAGGGTTAGGGCTAGGGTTGGGGTTAGGGTTGGGATTAGAATTACCTCTTGTGGCGCCCAGCCGCTCCTCGCCTCACTCCGTGTGAGCCGCACAGTGGCTCCCTCGGTCACGCGAATCCCACCATACACCTGCTGCCGGCGCATGATCGGCGCCGCCTTCGGCTTGGGCTTGAGCGGGGCGACACGTGCGGCGGCAGGCAGCGCCGACGCCATACCGGCTGCAGGCATACCGGAGTACTCGTCCTGACTCTCTTGCTTGAACTTGGCCTTCTGCAAGATAGAGAGCTTTCCCCACGCCACGCCGAGCGCCCGGCCCACCTCGTTAGAGGTCAGGCTCGGGTTGGCCTGGACGACTCGCGGCCGCTCGAACTTGCAGAAGAGCGTGTATGGTGAGGCGATCGGTTTAGGCTTGTCCGGCTTGCGCGGAGGGGGTAGCACCGTACCAGCCTGTGCAGGCCATTCGTTCCGCGTTAGGGATCTACCAGTACTACTAGTACTACTAGTACTACTACTACTACTACCACCACCACCTCCGCCTCGCGGCGCGATTGTTCGAGCACGCGCGTAAGCTCGAGGTCCTCCGCGTGTCTGGGCATTCCTCCCGGCGCCCACCGGACCTGCTTGGGTCAGGGCGAGCGTTAGGGCTAGGGTTGGGGTTCACGCTACGGTAAGGGCTAGGGTTGGGGTTGGGATAAAGCTAGGGCTGGGGCTAGGGTTGGAGCTAGGGTTAGGGCGGTGACTATGGCTAGGGCTGGGGCTTGCCTAGCCCTAACCTGCTGCGACGCGAGCTTCTTCTCGGACGGGGCTGAAGCGCGCGAGCTCTTGCGCCCCTCCACTGCTCCCGGCGCCGCGGTGGCCGCAGCCGAGTAGCAGCCGAGTCCGCGTGCGCTCGACCCGGCGCACCCAGCGGGCTCGGACTTTGCTTCGGCATGCGTCGCGGCAGTGGCCGTCGCGGACTTCGATTCGGCGGCCGTAGCGGGCCTCGCCGAGGCGGGCGCGGCGAGCGCGGCGGTTGACATCACGGCAATGTGCCGTGCCCGAGCTAGCGCGGCAGCCTCGGCCGAAGCGAACGAGCCGATGCCTTTGCCGAGGCCGTCTCCGAAAACCTTGCCGTCGGCGCGCGCATGGTACCTGCGTGGTAGAAGCGCAGAATCGTAGGGCTTTGGCCAAGCGCGGCAAGTGAGTCAATAGCCTCTCATCGCGATCCTGTTCTGTTCAAGCGTACCTTGCAAGTATATGCATAGAGCATCCCGGTGCCCCCGCGTGGTGTGGGAGCTGAGAGCGCTGTGCTGGCGAGCTGACACCCTCTGAAGGCTGTGTGGGGTGATAACCAGCGTACTGTGGCGGCGCCACTTCTCAGCAGGCTGCGATACGGATGCGTGGATGCCTCGTGGAAGGACACGCCGACAAAGCCATTGCCACCGCTGTCAGTGCCGCCGCCGCGGGGGCAAAGAGAACGGATCAGCGAGAGCCCCTCTGCCGCCGCGAGGGACATCGCCTCGTCCGAACCAAGGTTGAGTGGTGTGCGTGGAGCGCCGCTCGGGGCGAACCTGATCTCACGCGTACCGCCGAATGCTTTCGGGCGGGGCGGCAAAGGTGGGTCGTCGTTTTGCCGCAGCTCGTTCCAGTTCTCAGCGCTCACGAGATGACGAATGAAAGGCCGCTTGCGTGGCCTCGCCTGTGGTCGTGCAAGGGCACTAGCTCAGGATGAGGTCGCTCTAGAGGGCGGTGAGTAGCCTTACCCTAGTTCTAACCTCGTGATGCAAACTACCCTGTTCAGCCCTAACTTCGAGCCCAAGCCCCCCCTCGCCAAACCCTAACCCCTCGTTGGCTCTCGCCGTGATCTAGGCGTGCCTTTGTCTCGGTAAGTAACCAGGCGACTCACTCACTCACTCACTTACTATGCTTATTGACTCACCTGGTCTTGCGAGGCGAGCCACTCTGGGTGGCGCTTGCGCGCGTGCTTACGGACGCCGTCGCTCTTAACTGGTTAGGGGTAGGGGTAGAGGTAGGGCTAGGGTAAGGGGTAGGGGTAGGGGTACGGTTAGGGGTAGGGTCAAGGGTAGGGTTAGCGTTAGATCGCCGTCGCTCTTACGGTAGGCACGTGAGCAGCCAGGGAATGCGCACACGTACGCCAGTGAGCCTGTTTCCTTCTCGGGCTGAGCAGCTTCCTGGGGAGCGCTAAAGCCAGGGAGAGCGGCCTGGAGGTTGGCCTCGAACTCGAACCGAGCCTGCTTGGCCTCTCCGCGCTCTAAGAAGCTAGACGGCTCGTGGTCGGACGCACCCATTGCGCCCGGTGCACCCTCCATGGCCGCCTTTGCCGACGAGGGGGGCGAGGGGGCGGCAAAGGCGGCCATGGCCGAAGCCGAGGCCGAAGGCAAGGTCGTGCACGCAGTAGCCATGGCCATAATTGGCGCCTGGGGCATGGTCCCAGGAGATAGTCCCTGCAACTGCTGCTGCTGCTGCTGCTGCTGCTGCTGCTGCTGCTGGAGCTGCTGCTGCTGCTGCTGCTGCTGCTGCTGCTGCTGCTGCTGCTGCTGCTGCTGCTGCTGCTGCTGCTGCTGCTGCTGCTGCTGCTGCTGCTGCTGGAG
>Ga0209302_10001678_pt1 | contig 12977 bp, 16 predicted proteins | sample ArcOceMetagenome_2_FD_187445 | JGI IMG/M metagenome (GOLD analysis project Ga0209302, IMG submission 187445) | Marine eukaryotic phytoplankton communities from Arctic Ocean - Arctic Ocean ARC135M Metagenome (SPAdes) (version 2) | ecosystem: Environmental > Aquatic > Marine > Oceanic | place... | reverse complement strand
CTTCTTGCATTTCTGCTGCATATGCACTTCTTCTTCTTGCACTTCTTGGAAGTGTCGACGCACGGCGGCGACGGAGTGGGTGGCGGCGGCGAAGGGCTGGGCGGCGGCGGCGACGGAGATGGCGGCGTGGGCAGCGGCGGCGAGGGCGGCGGCGGCGGCGAAGGGGTGGGCGGCGGCGGCGAAGGGCTGGGCGGCGGCGGCGAAGGGCTGGGCGGTGGCGGCGACGGTGGCGGCGGCGAAGGGCTGGGCGGCGGCGAAATCGCGGAACGCAGCGTTCGTTGGTCCTGAAACCACTGTTGAATAGCCCTCGGGCGCATTGCTAGTGAGTGTGCGTGGTGCATGGTGTTTTTATACCTGCATACGGTAGTTGCATGTGTCACGCGTGTAACTAGCGAGAGTACGATGTATTTTGATTCGATGATTTTCTGTGTAGAAGTCGAAACACTTGCGGGCGCTCATAGCTTGTACTTCCAGCAGGGTGTGACGTTTAGTGTATGCAAATATGTATAGAGAGAGGCAGAGACGAAGAGGCCGGGGCGAGCCGTTTATCTATATTTTATCGTAGGAGGTAGATCCGACTGTTACGTGCCTCGCCTTTGGCTTAGCGAAGTCACTTGACGTGGCCAAGGTGCGCGTGTTCTGTATAAGAGGACTCCGTCAGGGTTGCTCGCTGTTCCTCGTCGGCAAGCCGAAAAACTTTAGGTATACCGCGCTTATCAGAAGCAACACACATCGCTACTGGCGCTGCGCCGGCCCCTTTCGCTTGGACATCCGCTTGAAACTTGTCTTCTAGAATCTTGGACTTCATGGTGTGCAAGACAGCCTCATGCGCGAAGTGGCAAGTCGCCTCGACCACGCGTTGGCCCGTGAGGTCCGCGTGGCACGGCAATGCGCTTCTACGCGCGGACCCCAAAGCGAAGATGCACCTTTTTTCTTTTGTGCGGAGGAGGGGCCGAACTTTGAATGGTTGCCCGCTGTTAACTCCTGTTAATTCCCTTTTGGTTTTTGTGTGTGCTGAGTTCTAGCTTACGGTTATGTGTAGGGCTAGTAGTGTAGTCTGTAGACTCTTGGATAAATTAAATGATATATTTCGTGGAGGAATACTTCAACGCCCGTGTCGCGGCACGAGTCGCCCCCGCTGCTCCTCGCGCTTCGCCTCGATCAGCTTGCTCTGCTGCTTCAGCAGCTGCGTCAGCGGCGCTAGCGCCGAGGCGAAGTCGGTCGTCGAGGAGGCGGGACGGATCGCGGCGGTGCACTGTGCCGCGTTGTGGGCGGGGCGGATCGCGGCGCCGGCAGTCTATCGCAACGTGGCAACGGGTACGCTTCCCTCGGTGGGCGAGCTTCGGTCGGTTGCGCCTCGCAAGCGGAAGCAGGCGTGACAACGGCAGCGGTGGCGGCGGGCGCGGCGGCGGGCGCGCGTACGACGGACGCCAAATCGGCGGGTGGGTGGCAGTTGGCGTGCCGGTGCGGGTCGGCGGCAGCCTGGTGCACCATGGGCTTGGAGAAGAGGCCACCGATGCTCATGTCCCACGGGTCAGCAGGTACAGCGGGCATGGCGGCGGCACTGACGAGCTCGCTCAGTGTGCCCTCCCTGCCCGTGAGCGGGTTAGTGTACAAGAGCACGGGCCGCTGCTGTGCGTCCTCGACCGCGGCGGCCTCTCTACGACGCAGTAGTGGCCGCTCTACAACGCCCTCGACCGCGGCGGGCGCACCATCCTTGGCGGGCGCACCAGCCTTGGCGGGCGCACCAGCCTTGGCAGGCGCGAGGCCTGTGGACCTAAGCTTTGCCCAGGCAGCTGCTTGCACGACAGTCAGGGCAACGCAGATGGGCACCATCTCGACGGGGCGCTCAGCGTCTCCCAATCGGGCTGTCTCGCTCAGGGGATCGCCTCCCGCCGCTGCCGCCACCTCTCGCTCTGCGCCGGGCTTGCTCACGCCGCCCAGCTCACCCGTGTCCTTCCTACGCGTGGGCTTCTTACGTTTTCCGCTTGGGCCTCCCGACACGACGGTGCCCCCTCTGCCCTCCTGGGCCCCTTTGCCTCCCTTGGCTCCTTTGCCCTCCTTGCCCTCCTTGGCCGCTTTGGCCGCTTTGGTCAACTCTGAACTGGCGCAGGGTGCGGCACACGCGGTGGCGCGTCGGCCGGCGGGAGAGCCGCTCGGTGCCCCCGTGCCGGGCGAGAGGGCCGGCAAGGGTGAGGCACACGCGGTGTCGCGTCGGCTGGGCGGAGAGCTGTCCCATCTCGGTTGCCCCTTGCCGGACGAGAGGGGAGCCCCCTTGCCGGCCCTCTCGCCCGCCGCGTCCAAGGCCTCTCTGCGCAGCTCCTTGCTTGGCTTCTTCAGCTTGGCACCGCCACCTCGGAGCTTGGGTGACGAGCCGCCTGCGCTGCTTGAGGAGGCCACCAGCGCAGCCGCTGAGGCCGCCACCGGCGCAGCCGCTGACACCGCCACCAGCGCGGCTGCTGGGGTCATCGCCGGCGCGGCTGCTGGGGCCGCCGCCATCGTGCTCGCGGCTGCCGTCGTCGCCGCGGTCCCCGTGGTCGGCGCCGTGTCCGAGATCGAGAGGTCGTGGGATCGAGAGGTCGTGTCCCACGGCGAGATCGAGAGCTCGTGCGCAGGCGGTAGGGGCGGTCCAGAGGCGTGTGGGACTCGAAAGGAGACGGTGAAGCGGATGACGCCCTGCGTGCTGAGGGGGATCGACATCTCGTGCACGGGCTGCGAGGTCCACGGCAGATCCGCCAGCGGCACCGCAGCCTGGCCCACAAAGTCGTCCAGCTTCTTCCGGCCCTTTTCCCAGTCGTGACACACTAGCTTGAGCTCGCCGGTGAGCTCGGGGAATGTGGTATTCCACCGCAGCCTCTGGTCCCAGACCTGCGCGGGAGCGCAGGAGGGAGCGTAGGGCACGCGCGGATGTGGCACGTGGCGAGGGCGGCAGAGGAGTGGGTGGGTGGCGACGAGGAAGGGGGCAGGCGCGTGTCACGGGCGTGGAGGGGGACGGGCGGGCAGGCGAGCGCCGGGCGGCGGGGCGGCGGCGAGCGCACGGGGTTGAGCGTCTTCTTGATGGTCCGACTCTTGAGCGTCTTCTCGACCAGCGCAAACCTCATATATGGGTCACTCGTACCGCTCTTCTTGTCCATCGCCATCAGCCCGGTGCCCTCGAGCAGGTGCAGCTCGAACACACCCTCCAACTCATTCAGCTGCTTCGTCGCCGCGAGGCTGACGCGCTCCACCGCCGCCGCCGCTGCCTCCGCCTTCGCCGCTGCTGCCGCCTCCGCCGCCGCCTCCGCCGCTGCCGCCGCCTCCGCCGCTGCCGCCGCCTCCACCGCCGCCGCCGCCTCCGCCTCCGCCTCCGCCTCCGCCTCCGCCTCCGCCGCCGCCGCCGCTCCCTCCGCCTCCGCCGCCGTCGCCGCCTGTCGCTGCTCCGCCTGCCTCGCCTCATCGATCCGGCTCAGCTCCGAGGCAAGCTGCCTGCGCCTATCCGCCTCCTCCTCCGCCGCCGCATCAGACTCCGCATCGGTTCGTGCCAGAAGACTTGCACGGAAAGCCTCCATCTCGGGGTGCCACTCCTCCTTGTGTGCCCGTATGTGGTGGCCGCGCGCCACTGCCTGGAGCCGGCGCGCCGCCACCGCCTCCGGCTCGGCGTGCATCCCAGCGTGTGCAAGCGCCGCTTCCACCTTCTCATCGGTGGCGCGCTCCTCCTTGAGGACGGCGCGCAGCCGCACATCACCCTTGCGCCATGGTGAGTGCAGCTGCACGCGCAGCGGCGCGCCGAAGACCCCGGCCGACGGTGCCGAAGGGTGCTGCGGGTCTGGGGCGCCGAAGGGTGCTGGGGCGTGGGGGAGAGCGTCGGAGAGCGGGGAGCGTGGGAGAGCAGGGGAGAGCGTGGCGGGAGCCTTGTGGCGAGAACGGGCGGACTTCAGCGAGCGTGGCGGGGTCGTCGCGGCGGGCACCGCACAGCTGCAACTGCTAATGCCACGGCGCCGTCCCACTCGCGTCACTCCATCCCACTCGACCGCGGCGGCGGGCTTGAGTCCTGCCGCCGCCGCGGCGTCGACGTCGCCACTCGCCACGCACTTTGCATGCTCGGCGCGCACCGCAGGGGTGGCGGCGGGGATGGCGGCAGCGGCTGGGGTGGCCGCAGTGGAGGGGGTGGAGGCGATAGGGCTGGTGGCAACAGCGGCGGGGGTGGAGGTGACAGGGCGGGTGGCAACGGCGGCGGGGGTGGTGGGGTTGGCAGCGCAGGAGGCGGGTTTGGCGAGGGCAAGGGCGGCGGGGGTGGCGGCGGTGAGGGCGGCGGTGGTTTTTGCTCGACGGACGCGTGATTTCTGCTGCAGAGGTGGCACCTTCGGTAGTTGCGACTGCAGAGGTGCAGCCGCCGCCTTCTCTGTGGGGGACACATCGGGGCGGCGCCCCAAGTTGGCCACGGCGCGCCCGAGAGCAAGGAGACCCGGCCCCGCCGCCGCCCAGAGCTGCTGTATTTGAGCGGCCACCGGGGGCGGCGGGGCCGCCGCACGCTTACCGCCGCCCGAGCTATCCTCGCCGCCCGGTGGCAGGAGTGGCTCCCAGGCCGAGTCTGCAGCCGGGCCAGCAGCTGAGCCTGCAGTCGCCCCGGGCGTACCGCCCTTGCGGTCCGCCGGTCCAACAGGTGCAGGTGCGCGGCGGCGGTGGCGGCGGAGGCAGTGACAGAGGCAGGTGAGCTCGAATAGCAGCAGCGCGAGTAGCAGCAGCGGGGGCACCCACCACTTACCGAGCCATCCGACGCCGGAGGCGGCGGCGAGCCCGGAAGCAAAGAGCTCGAGCTGGTTGTGGAGGGTACTCGACGGTGGCGAGGGTGGCGGCGGTGGAGGTGGGGGCGGTGGCGTGCGTGTAGCCCAAGACCACCAAGTCGATGATGAGGGCGGGGGCGGCGGAGGAGGCGGAGGAGGCGAAGGAGGCGGAGGAGGCGGAGGAGGTGGAGGAGGCGGAGGCGGCGGCGGCGGTGGCGGCGGCGGGGAAGGTGCCGGTGGCGAGGGTGCCGGTGGCGAGGGCGGTGGTGGTGCGGAGAGCGGTAGCGGCAGTAGCGGTGGTGGCTGCGATTGCGGTGCGCTAAATGGGTGGACTGACGGTTGCAAGGGTGGGGGTCGACGCGGCGGCGGGTTCGGTGGTGGAAGCAGCGAGGGTGATAGCAGTGGCAGCGGCGGTGGAAGCAGCGAGGGTGATAGCAGTAGGGGTGGTAACGGTGATGGCGGTGGTGACGGTGATGGCAGCGTTGTGGAGGCCAAGGGTGTAGGCAGCAGTGGCGGTGGCGGTGGCGGTGGCGGTGGGGGAGCAGGCCGCGGTGCAGGTGGTGGCTCAGGATGCACGCCGAGCAACGGCCGTGTCCCCGGCAGCACGAGGAAGAGGTACGCAGCTACTGTCGCGAGGGGCACGAGCAGCACACAGGCGGCCATCCCTCCGGGCCGAGCAGGCACGAGGCACGAGCAGTCAAAGCAGTCAAGTGCTTCCCCTAACCTGTCGTAGGCGGCGACCTCCTTTCTGGTGCTGTGGCCGCGCGCGACAGCACTGATGCGCAGCGCGGCGGCCTCGCGGCGGTAGCCGTGGGGAGGCTCCGCCCAGCTCGCTGGCGGGCGCGGCGCCGGGTGGCCCGGAGGTGAGGTGAGCATCCCCACGGAGTGCGCCGAGCTGTCGCTCATCTTCGCACCGGCCGGCAGCGGAGAGTGGTCGGGCAGCGCTGCGAGCCTAAGGGGCTGTAGCCTAAGGGGCTGTGCGAGCCCACCCTGGCTGCACACCGCTCGGGTGGTCGTGCTCGGCGCGGCGAAAGTCAAGCTCGAGCTCGGCCTGTCCCTGACGCCCGCCTCCTGTGCGGTCTGTGGCCGAGGGGCGCAGGGTGATCATGTGCTCGGCTGAAGAGGCGGGCGAAGCGGCGGGCAAGAGGCGGGGAAGCGGCAAGGCGGGTTTGGCCTCGAGCGGCGGGGCAAAGGCATACTACCTGGATCGCTCTGTCGAGGTAGGCCTCATAAGTGATCTCTTCTGACGCGGCACGCGCATTGGCCGCGTCACGATCCCGGCGGACTTTCGCCAGCGGGCTCTCGTCACGGTCCTGGTCGATGCGGAGCGACGCCGAGGCCGAGGCTGAGGCCGAGGCTGAGGCTGAGGCTGAAGCTGAGGCGGTGTTGCCGGCTGACGGAGCGGTCCACGCTTTGGCTGCACGCTCTGGCTGCGTGCTCTCTTGCTTGTTGCGCAGGCGCATCAGCACGAAGTCGACCACGTCAATCGTCCCGCTACCGTCGATGTCTGCAGCCCTGAACATATGTCGGAGATGGGTCGTCTGGGATGGATGCGCCAGAGCCGGATTGTGCCTGATCATTGCGGTGTTGAAATCCTCGTAGGATACCACGCCGTCTTCGTCGACGTCGAAGGCGCGGAACCGCAGGACCGCCTGCTCTACTTCGTACTTTGTCAGCTCGCCAAGCGGGCAAGAAAAGCTGCCATCGTCCTGCCACCAGGCCTCGTCGTGCTCCATGACCCATTTGGACATACGGCCGCCAACTCGTGGCCGGCTGCAAACTCGGCTGCCAGCTCCACAGCTGTCCGGCGTGCCACGCGTGCCGCGACCGCGCGTGCCGCTGCTTTTTGGAGCGGATTTGGCCCAGGGGGGGGTATTCAATAGAGGAAAAAATCTCAACATGCACATGCATATGTACCATGCACGTGTCATGTGCGTGTGCGCGTATTCATTTTTACTTATCGCGGGGTGTTCATTATCACTCCACGGGCTTCAGATACCGACGGAAGATCGAGACAGCCTCCGCATGGCCATGGAATCACGAAATGGCCACAAGTTGGTCGCACGGATCATGCTTCGACCATCAGAGGTCAGATCGATGACGTTGACGCAGGCGTTGGCCTGAGCCACTTGAGAGGCCTTCGCGAGGTCGCCTAGTAAAGACGCAATCAAGATCTTGTTGAACCGGGGATGCGCTACCACGCAGACGTGCCGTGCGGCGGTCGGCGCGTCCCCGATTAGACCGAGAGCACGTAGGCCCGTTGAGCCTCGTGCGGCCACCATCTCAGGACTCTCTCCTCTCTTGCCTGGCATGGCGCGGCTAGTGTCGCCGGTGGCCCAGGCACCGACAACCTCCTTGTACTCTTTCTCGACCGCGGCCATTGGCTGACCTTCGAAGTCGCCGAAGCACATCTCGCTAAACCTGTCCAGCCGCTGCCGCTTTGCAGCTGGGTGGCGCGAGGCAATAGCGTCAGCCGTGGCTGTCGCCTTTTGCAGAGTGGAGGACGCCACAACTTCCAGCGGCTGGCTGGATAGATATTCTGCGAGCAGCGTAGCTTGTGCGAGCCCATTGTCATTCAACGGATTGTTGGTGGTGCGGCCCTGGATGCGACCTTGCACATTAAAGTCTGTCTGGCCATGGCGCACGAGGTACAGACGACGCGAGCCCTCGCTGAGCGGCGGAAGCTGTAAGGGCGGCGCGGTGGCTCCCAAGCGTGTCACGCTCGCGGTGGAAACCAGCAGTCCGCTTAGGACGGCGCGTCGCGAGGTCCTCAGCAGGTCCACCTTCATAAACGACCGAGACCCGGGCCGTCACGTCGCACGCGCCAGGACAGCGCGATACGATTTATTTGCTGATGGACGAAGGATGAATCCGCTACACTCCTCCCCCGGATGCGACTATGAGCACATTCTCGGGCGTCACGGCGCCGTCCACATAGGTCACGAGCCGCGCGTCCTCTAAGCCTGCGTGCTCGCGCAGGAAGCGCACCCTCCCCTCGTCGAGCAAATCCTTCGCACGCCTGCCCGTGTCGGCGCGCGCCGAGCGCTCTGCCGCCTGCACGCCGCGAGAAGAGAGTCGGCAGAGCGCGCCAAACTCGGAGCGAGAGCGGCCCACAGCAGCGCTCTGCCGTAGGAAGTCGCGTGCAGGGTAGGCCTCCCACTCGCACCGGTGATGGCAGCAGGTGCCCAGCACGATGGCCAGTGGAGGATGCGGCGCCGCGCACGCCGCCGCCACCGCACGCAGCGCGTAGTCGGACGCGGCGCCGCAGAGATGCTTGGCCACGACCACAGTGCGCCTGCCAGGCGGAGACCGATGTGTATATGAACGGCGCCTCTATTTTGGAGGGGTGCGGCGCAGAGCGGTGACGGTGGCAGAGGCCTCCTTCGAGGCCTCCTTCGGCCGCGGCCGTGGCGCAGGTGCGCCTGCAGGGCTGTGTGCGCGCGCGCGCGCGTGCGTCTGCATACGCGCATATACACGTACCGGCCAGGCGCGAATGCGTCGCGCAGTCCATCGAGCTGCAGGTCCTCTAGGGAGAGCTTGACCTGGTTGGGGCTAGGGCTAGGGCTAGGGCTAGGGTCAGGGTTAGGGCTCAGAGTTAGGATTAGGGCTAGGGCTAGGGGTTAGGGACGGTTTAGGGTCCGGGTTAGCCAGCGAGAGCTTCACCCGCCGCATGCTGCCGAAGGCCTCCGCCAACTTTGGGTCGGCGGCGAGGCGGCCACCCTTGGACTTGCCCTTGGGCTTGGAAGCGCGGTCGAGCAGGATGAGCGAATCAGAGCGCACCTCCTGCGGATACAAGGACCGCCTTCGGGTACAAGGCCAGCGCGCCCCTTACTGCGTGCTTACTGCATGCCCCTTGTGTACTTGCGACGTGCTTGCTTGCGTGCCTACTGTGCACTTGCTATGTACCTCCGGGTACGCCTCGGCGATCGCCAGCGAGAGCTCTCCGTTGCCGGCGCCAAGCTCGACCAGGCAGTGGCCGTGGCCCAGCAGGTCGAGCGCTGCCAGCTGCTCAGCGATGGCGCGCCGCTGCAGGCGCTGTCGCTCGCGCTCACGCTGGTTGGCGCGCGGCTTGGTGCCACCGCCTTCCTCGTCATCGAGCAGCGCAAGCGTCGCGGGCGTGTGCAAGAGGCCAGGGCACTCGGTCGCGTGCGCAGCTACGAGGCGGGCCTCCAGCGCTGGCGTGAGCGCGCTCGCCTCGCCGCGCCCGTCGCGCTCGTCGTCGTCGAGCCGCTCACCCGAGTTGACGGAGCGGCGGTAATACCCGGACGACTCGAGCGCTCTCTGCTCAGCGAGGACGGGACACTTGACGAGGTGACCAGCCACCTTGCCGGGCTTGAGCGGCGTCATGCAGCCGGGCGTCGGGCAAAGCACGAGGTCGTCACGGCGTGGCGAGCCCACGGCGTGGCGGCCGGCGCGCACAGCGGCGAGCGGTGGCGTGGGCAGGCGGCGAGTCGGCGCGCAGGCTGCTGCCGCAGCGAGAAAGGCTGCGAGCACGAACATCACGCTCGATCGATGGCCGCCAACAGAGCGTGCTTGCTCCAAGACTTAATCGAAGTACTAACAAGCACTCACCCCGCCGCTCTTCAACGCGCCGGCTACCCTGAAGGGCGGCGCGTTGAAGAGCGGCGAAGCCAAAATCTCAAGCCCCACTCGCAAAACCTACAGGTTGTTGGGAAGGGTAGCGTTTCGCAGTTTGGCTCCAATGGCGCCGCTCGAACTTGCCAACACGGCGCGCGTGCCGCGAGGAAATGCACATGAGGCTCCTCAACCCGACGGCCACGGCCATGCGCCGCCTCAGCACGGCGGCGACCAAGTCGGTGCGCAGCTGCGCGTCTAACCCGTGAGCAGTATCGCCTGGCTCTAGCCCGACTGCACACGCCGCAGATGCCGCTGGAGACGAGCCTGGGCGCAAATGGCATCATGACCATCACGTTCGCCAACCAGAAGAAGCTCAACGCGTGGACGCAGCCGATGATGGAGGGGTTCTTCGACTGCCTCCAGGAGGCGGGGAGGCGCAGCGATGTGGCCGGCGTAGTCGTGACGGGTGAGGGCAAATACTATTCTGCCGGCGTCGACCTCAGCAACGTGATGAAGCCGATGCTGCCGAGCAACCTGGTCATCTACCTGAGGGACAGCAACCAAAAGGTCTTCCAGACCGTCATCGACTTTCCAAAGCCAATCGTCGCAGCGGTCAACGGCCCGGCGCTCGGCGCCGCGGTGACGACGGCGACGCTGATGGGTGCGCCGCCTGCCTCCTCGCGCTGCCCAGCCTCCGCCGCCCAGCCTCCGCCGCCCAGCCTCCGCCGCCCAGCCTCCGCCGCCCAGCCTCCGCCGCCCAGCCTCCACCGCCCAGCCTCCGCCGCCCAGCCTCCGCCGCCTCGCCTCCCCTTTGGACGCGGCAGACAGCATCGTCGCCTCCGAGGTCGCCACCTTCTCGCTGCCCTTCGCCAAGCTCGGCGTGCCTCCAGAGGGCTGCTCCTCGGCGCTCTTCGTCGAGCACATGGGCGAAGCCACCGCCCAGCGCATCCTCGGCCCCGAAGCGTGGATACCCACCGCGGCGCAGGCCATGGACGTGGGCTTCCCCACCGTGGACGAAGTGGTGCCCGGCGGCAACGCCGAGTGCGTCGCGCGCGCGGTCGAGGTAAGTAACCAAGTATGATGTGCCGCGCCGGCCGTAGCTCGTGATCACTTATCTGCTACATTGTAGCGTGCTAGCTCACTCACTCACAAACTTACTAACGTACTTACTTACCGTCAAGGTGTGCGCCGCGCGCGTCGGGGCGGGCGGCGGGCGGCGATTCGACGCCAAGGAGGCAACGCGGCTCCGACTGATCAACGCGCGCGAGAGTGCTGACCTGGCCAACGCCTTCGTCTCCCCCAAGTTCATGACTGCCATGTACGACTTCAACACCAAGCGGAAGAAGACACAGATCGCGACCTTCTTCATGGTGGCCAAGGCGACGCTGCCGCTGTGGAAGCCCGCAGATGTGACCCCCAACCCCACGAACTAAGAGTTTCAGAGGTGCCAGAGAGTGTACGGCTTTATCCATGGAGGAACGCCACTTCCATGAGATGGCACTGGGCTTTCACTTTGTTGATACTTTATCGTATACGGATTGTCACCCAAGCCCGCGGCCAACGCCAAGGGGCCGATATAGACATATACGCTTTAAAGCCCTACGGCGTAGTCTACTTTTTCGCCGTAGTACCGTACGCACTCATATAATACATAAAGAGTGCGGTCTACCCCGCCTTAGAGATAGATATGACGACCATGGGACACACGCAGGCCTCATTGTGCGATCGTTCCTGTCTCTCCCCCCTTCCCCCGTAAGGGGCCTCCCGCAGCCGCAAAGGGCAAGTCCCGCCCCCCTCTCCCCACCTGGTCTTTCGTGCTCCGTCTGGTCCGTCACCTCTGTTCTTTCTGTTCTGTCGGGTTGGTTGTATTCTCACCGCCACTGGTGGTGCCCAACCTGCCTAGTCCGTAGGTATCGGGTGGTGTTGGTTCTATATGTGGTTCTATACAATGAACCACTTTCGCAAACAAAATAATTTCATCCGCTGGTTTTCCCAAGTTGACGATAAGTGCACAGGGCGCGGCGAAATGGCCGCATCTCCGCTTGGTGCGTCCTTGCTGGGGCTGGACCAAGATGTGCTCGGGGAGGTGCTTCAGAAGGTGGGCGCTGCGGCTCTGTGCCAGCTCAAGGCAGCGAGCGTGGCGTGGCGCACCCACGCGCGCCGGGAGCTGTTCAACCGGCTGTGCTGTCGCGAGGGGCAGCCTGAGCCCGCAGGCGTTGCCAGCATCACCGACCTGGACGTCCAGGTCCTAAATGGCGCTGGAAGGCCGTGGGAGGTGGTGGTCGCAGGTCGCCAGCTGCCGCAGCTGGCACGGCTGCACGGCTTCGGCCTCGTGGTGGATGTGCAGGCGGTGCGGCAGGCGGTTTGGGATCCAAATGAGATGCGCGGGAATGGCCCCCTTGGCGGTGCGGCCCTGCGCAGCTGCATCCAGGGCGAGGGTGAGCCGCCACACGAGCTGCTGCTCGCAGCTGTGGCCTGCGCGGCGTCTGGGACGGTGCGCGGGGTTCCCGTGCAGCGGCTGCGGGACGACGATGCAATCGATTATATGGACCTCGAGGAATCCGGCCTTGGCGTCATCTCGGCAGAGCTGCTCAGCCTGATGCTGCCGGCCGCGACCTCTGTGCGCAGACTCAGGTGTGTCCCTCAGACAAGGCCCTTCACCAGAGACATCAACCTGCTTTCCCCCCGCTGCACTGTAGCGCCCACTTTCTTGTCAGCGCCCGTTGACACCTCCCTTCCCGTGCTGGCAGTCTTGCTGTGAACCACCTCGGGCCCGAGGGAGGAGCCGCTCTCGCTGACGGGCTTAAGGGCAACTCGACGCTGCAAGTGCTCGAGTAGGCTGCTTGGGGCTCGAACCGGCCCTAAGTGTTCGCCTTTTTGTCAACGCCCATTGACACGCCTGCTTTCCCATGGCAGTTTGGGTTACAACCAGCTCTGCGGCATCGATGGTGATGGCAAGGGCACCTACATAGCCGAGGGCATCACCAAGCTGTGCGAGGGGCTCAAGGGGAGCGCCGTGACCTCGCTCAAGTGCGCTGCCCCCTCAAGTGTTTGCTTCTGTGTCAGCGCCCGTTGACACTCACAGCATTTGCCTCTCCCATTGGCAGTGTCGACGGGCACACGCTTCAGATCGACGAGCTCAAGGGTACGAAGCCGGCCGAGAAGATCGACCTCTCGTGCAAGGGGCTCGGCGTCGCCTCCGCCATCATCATTGCGAGCTGCATCCAGGGAAACGGCGTGCTCAAGGAGCTGAAGTGCGCCGCCGCCCCAGAGCATTTGCTTTCTTGTCAGGGCCCATTGACACGCCTGCTCTCTCACCATCCCCACCCCACCCCTCGCTCGCAGTCTCGGATACAACTACATCGGGGACGAGGGCGCCTCCGCGCTCGCTGCCATCCTCAAGGAGACACAGATCACCAAGTTGAAGTGCGCCGCCACCCCAGAGTGTTTGCTTTTGTGTCAATGCCCATTGACACGCCTACTCTCACCATCCCCACCCCACCCCTCGCTCGCAGTCTCGGAGGCAACATGATCGGAGACCAGGGCGCCTCCACGCTCGCCGCCATCCTCAAGGAGACGAAGATCACCAGCCTTGGGTGCGCCGCCACCCGAGTGTTCGCTTTCTTGTCAGCGCCC
>Ga0209302_10001675_pt1 | contig 12983 bp, 9 predicted proteins | sample ArcOceMetagenome_2_FD_187445 | JGI IMG/M metagenome (GOLD analysis project Ga0209302, IMG submission 187445) | Marine eukaryotic phytoplankton communities from Arctic Ocean - Arctic Ocean ARC135M Metagenome (SPAdes) (version 2) | ecosystem: Environmental > Aquatic > Marine > Oceanic | place... | reverse complement strand
GAAGGCAGTGCCATTTATTCTCGCTCGGCCAAATCACTGCGACTGACGCCAGAGATTAAGGCGCGGTTCGATATTGAGGAAGATGACGTCAGCCCCGTTCAACTGATGACCGCGCTGCTAAAATCTCGAGTTGATTTAATTTGGAATGGCGGCATAGGTACCTATGTTAAATCGTCTTCGGAAAACAATGCTGAGGTCGGCGACAGAGCCAACGACGGACTCCGTGTTGATGGAAAAGCGCTGCGTTGCCAAGTATTTGGTGAGGGTGGTAATCTGGGTATGACGCAGCGCGGGCGAATTGAATTTTGCCTCAAAGGTGGTCTTTGTAATACTGACTTTATCGATAATGCGGCAGGCGTTGACTGCTCGGATCATGAAGTAAATGTCAAAATCCTGCTCAACCAGTTGGTGGTCAATGGCGAGTTATCCGTTGATGAGCGCAATAGCTTTTTAGTCTCCATGACCGACAGTGTGTCGGAGCTGGTGTTACACAATAATGTACGTCAAACTCAGGCTATCAGTTTAGCGCTGCATCGCAGTGATCAGCAGTATGCTGAGTACCAGCGATTTATGGCCTGGCTGGAGAGTCAGGGCAAGCTCGATAGGGAACTTGAGTTTTTGCCTACCGACGACCAGCTAACCGATCGGCTAAATCGACAGCAACCGGTCTGGACAAGGCCAGAGCTAGCTGTATTGACCTGCTATTCTAAAGTGATGTTAAAAGAAGCTCTGCTAGAAGCAGACCTTTTGAGCGATCCGGTATTGGCCCGTTCAGTTGGCAGAGCCTTTCCGCCGGCGCTGGTTGAGCGTTATGGCACTGAGGTGTCGGAGCATCAGCTGCGTCAGGAAATTGCCTCGACACAACTGGCCAATGATTTGGTTGACCGGGTTGGCTTTGCTTTCTTTTTTCGGCAGATGGAATTTACCGGTGGATCGGCAGGAGATGTGATCCGAGCCTACACGATTGTTATGGGCACTCTTAATATTAATGGCCTTTGGGAGCAGATAGAGCAGGCGGATTTGCCGGCCAAGGTGCAATTAGAATTGCTGCATATTTTGATTCGCCTCGCGCGCCGGACTACCCGTTGGGTGCTGCGTAATCGCCGGCTAAATATCAACTGCACCGAGATGATTGAGCAATTCAGCCAACCGATGCAAGACTTACTTTGGCATTTGCCAGAGCTACATGAGGCGGAATGGACCAACCTATGGCTCGCAGAGAAGCAGGTCCTCAGTGATCTTGGGGTTGAGAATCAATTGGCAGGACGGCTTGCGGCCTCCGACAGCATGTTTATGAGTATGGGTATTGTCGATACAGCCTTGCACCTAAATCAGCCTATTCATCAGGTGGCTGAACTTAACTTTAAGCTAGGTGAATACCTGTCACTAGATTGGTTTATGGCGCAGATTGTTGATTTGCAGCCACACAATCGCTGGCAAGATTTAGCCCGAGAAGCCTACGTTGATGATCTCGAAGGTCAGCGCAGACGTTTATCGGCCTGTCTCTTAAAGGCGTCGACGGTAGCAGATACGGGTCTATTATTGAGCAATTGGCAGGCTCAGCACCCTCAGCTTATTCGCCGATGGAAATCAATGGTTAAGGATTTAAGGCACAGCGGAACGCCCGACTTCGCGATGATTTCTGTGGCCTTGCGGGAACTCTTGAGTTTGGTGCAATCATCGGTCGATGCGGCACTAGAGACTGATTCAGTTAACGACTAGGCAGGATCTAGTCAATTACCACGAGCTTGTAACAAAGATGCTGCGAAATCTCGGTAGAAAAAGGACAGCTAAAAAAATGACCGCGACGGGTAAGCCATTGCGGTCATTTGGTGGGTCCTTATAGGGACCTGAACCATGCGATAGCCTGATTCAACATGATTTTAGGTCTATTTTATTGTTCAGTAGACGCGCTATTTACCGAGAGCATCAATGAGAGTGGGCCCGGTCACAAACTAATGGCCTTTTGTTGGAATGCCTGTTGATTGAAGCCTGCCCAATAGTCTGCGCGTCCTTCTCGCCAGCCACGCGACCAGTGGAATGACATCACGGAATTGTCTTGATAGGGACAGGTCGACAATGAACGGCCCTGATTGGCAGCCTGATAACCTTTTACGTATGAGCGATGTTCTAGGTCTCTCTTCTGTTTTCTCACTAAATTCTCCTGTTTTTCGATTTCAAACACAGATACAACCGACAGGCTGCACTGCTTCAAGTGTTGCTTAAAGAAGGACGCAGAAAGCTGCCTACGCAAACTGCGACGGTTATTTATCAAACAAAATAGTTTAAAGAGCTATATCATGTGCGCCTTAAAAAGCACTGTTTCAGTTGATCAAATACAGCACTCTATGTCGAATACCTTGTTGTTCTATCGGCGGGATGCTTTATTCCACAAAGTAATCAAAGGACATTTTTGTGACCCAAGCCCATGAGCATAAAGACTGGCTAGCTACCTGCCCTAAAGGGCTGGAGCTATTATTAGCTGAGGAACTGCAGGGATTGGGTGCCGTTGGTTGCAAGGAGACTGTGGCCGCTGTCCATTTCCAAGGCTCCTTAGAGTTGGCCTACCGTGCCTGCCTTTGGTCAAGATTAGCCAATCGCATACTGATGCCACTACACAGCTTTATGCTTAACGAAGCGGAAGATCTGTATCAACAGTGCAATGATATCGAGTGGGAGAGTCACTTTTCGTCGCTGCAGAGTATCGCGATCGACTTTATCGGTACCTCGCGACTGATCGATAACACCATGTATGGCTCACAGCGTGTCAAAGATGCGATCGTTGACCGGATTCGTCGTGTCGAGGGTGAACGTCCCAATGTCGACACCAAAAATCCCAATATTCGGATTCAGGTTCGCCAGCACAAGGGTAGAGTGTCGGTGTCCCTAGACATCTCGGGAGAGAGTCTGCATCGCCGTGGCTATAGAACCGGGCAGGGGACGGCGCCGATCAAAGAAAATCTCGCGGTAGCGCTTTTGCTAAGGGCTGGTTGGCCTGAGATAGCCGCTGAAGGCGGCGCACTGTTAGACCCTATGTGCGGTAGTGGCACTCTAATTATTGAAGGGGCCATGATGGCCGCAGATATTGCGCCGGGTATCCTGCGCGCCAGTTACGGTTTTCATCATTGGCTGCAACATGATGCTGAACTATGGGAGTCGATTTTTGAGGAAGCTCAGCAGCGCAAGCTTGTCGGGTTGGAGAACCTATCGCTAGACATCCGTGGCTACGATGCCAATCCGCGGGTACTTGAGTACACCACTGCAAATATCGAGAATGCAGGTCTAGATGATCATATTCGTCTGGCGCACAAACCGATCGACCAGTTTGGTAAGCCAACCGCTGAAAAAGGGCTGCTGCTGACTAACCCTCCCTACGGCGAGCGGCTGGGTGATGTTGACGAACTGATCCCTCTGTATCAAAAGTTGGGTACGGTTCTGCAGAAGAATTTCCAAGGCTGGCGGGCGGCTATCTTCACCGGCAACCTCGACTTGGCTCGCGAGACTGATTTGAGTCCCCATAAGCAGTACAGTCTATTTAATGGAACTCTTCCCTGTAAATTGTTAGTGTTTGAGGATATGCGTTCAAAGTCTGCCCAGATAGCGGCGCGCCTGCAGCAGCCGGCTCCAGCTAGAGAGTTGACCGATGGCACGGTGATGCTTGTCAATCGGCTAAAGAAGAATCAGCGCAGACTAGAGCCCTGGTTAAAGCGCAATGGTGTGAGCTGCTACCGGCTCTATGATGCGGATATGCCTGAGTACAGTGTGGCGATCGACTTATATGAAGGAGCGATTCATGTGCAAGAATACGCGGCACCAGCCACCATTCCCGAGAAAGATGCGAGGGAGCGTTTTGCCGAGGTCAAAGAGGCCGTCAAGGTTTTTGCACCAAAAGCGGGTCGCAAGGTTTTTTATAAAGAACGTCGACGTCAGAAGGGCGATAATCAATATCAGCGCATGAGTGAAGAGCCGGGCGAATCCATTGTGGTGAGCGAGGGTCGGGCCAAGTTGGAAGTGACCCTTTCGGACTACCTGGATACAGGGTTATTTTTAGACCATCGTCCAGTGCGCAAAATGCTTGGCGAGATGTCTCGTGGCAAAAAATTCTTGAATCTGTTTTGTTATACCGCTGTGGCGACTGTTCAGGCCGCACTTGGGGGTGCATCAGAAACTCTGAGCGTGGATATGTCCAATACCTATTTGGATTGGGCTGGACGCAACTTCCAACTGAATGATTTGGATGCCAATGTTCATCAGCTTGAGCGGGCAGACTGCTTGCCTTGGCTTAAAGAAACTACCTACAACGATTATTTTGATTTGATCCTGTTGGATCCGCCAACATTTTCGAACTCTAAAAAGATGGAGGAGGTATTGGATGTGCAGCGGGACCACGCTGAGTTGATACGCGACACCATGACCAAACTGGCACCCAACGGCCTATTAATTTTCTCGAATAATTTCCGCAAATTCAAGATGAATGAGCTTATTACGCGGCAGTTTGCCGTTGAGAATATTACCGCTCAGGCGCTGGATATGGATTTTGAGAGAAACCCCAAAATCCACAATGTATGGAAGATCAGTCGGCGTAGCACCTTTGGTTAAGCAGCTTATTTTGTACACTGGACCTCAGTGCCATCTCTGTGGACAGGCCAAAGCGGTCCTCGATCCATTGTTAGCGAGGAAAGGCTGGGATCTAGTTGAGGTAAGTATTGCTGAAGATGACAGTCTCACTGAAGCCTATGGTCTGCGTATCCCAGTGGTGGCGATGCCCAATGGCGACGAAAAAGGCTGGCCATTTACCGCATTCCAAATTGAGCGCATGCTAGCGGCAGTTATTTAGACGTTAAATTGCGCCACATATTTATCCAACGCGTTGGCAAATTCCATCCTATCACGTTGAGCTAATGGGGGTGGTCCTCCGCCAACCTGCACACCGCTATTGCGCATGCTGTCCATAAAATCACGCATATTGAGACGCGCCTTTATGTTGGCCTTAGTGTAGAGCTCACCACGCGGGTTCAGCGCTTTACCGCCCTTATCGATGACATCTGACGCCAGCGGAATGTCTGCGGTGATGACTAAGTCATCGGATTCGACTAGTTCCACGATATGGTTGTCTGCCACGTCAAAGCCAGAGCTTACTTGGATAGTTCGCACCGTCGGAATTCTGGGAGTGGTCAGAGGCTGGTTGGCGACCAGAATCAGTTCTATGCCAGTGCGCTGGGAAACCCGATAAAGGATGTCTTTAATGACGGATGGACAGGCGTCTGCATCCACGTAAATTTTCAAAGTACAGGCCTCAAAATCAAAGTAGGGCGCCTTTATAGATTGATCCTAACTGCATTTCAAGTAGGCAGTTGGGGCTATGTCTAGAATGAAAGAGCCGCGATAGAATGATATCGCGGCTCATATGCGTCATGTTGCTAAAGGGTCAATTTATACCATTATTTCAGATCAAATCTATCGGCCTGCATCACCTTTACCCATGCGTTGACGAAGTCATTGGCAAATCTTTCTTCTGCGTTAACAAAGGCATAACTTTCAGCAATAGCACGCAGCTCTGTATTTGAACCAAAGATTAGATCAATTGACGTCGCTGTGTAGAGCAACTCTCCCGTTTTACGGTCTACGCCTTGATAGAGCCCTTCGCTGTCTGACTTTTTCCATAGCGTGGACATATCTAGTAGGTTGACAAAGAAATCATTGTTCAATGTGCCTGGATTATTTGTAAATACGCCGTGCGCGGAGCCGTCTGTATTAGCATTAAGAGCACGCATACCGCCGACCAATGCAGTCATTTCTGGTACCGTCAGGTTTAGCTGATCAGCCTTATCAACCAACATTTCTACAGGAGAGCGATAGGCTTCACTGGCATTAAAGTAGTTGCGAAATGCATCGGCTTTTGGCTCGAGTAATGCAAAGGATTTAATATCGGTATTAGCCTGGGTTGCGTCTCCACGGCCAGACTGGAAAGGGACTTGAAGCTTGATACCCGCGTCTTTTGCTGCCTGTTCAATTGCAGCGGCACCGCCCAAAATAATCAGGTCGGCAAGAGACACTTTGTTATTGCCGAAATCGTTTTGAATTCCGATTAGCTGGCCTATCACTTTAGACGCTTCCTGTGGATTATTTACCGCCCAGCCTTTCTGGGGTGACAGTGCGATTCGCGCACCATTTGCGCCACCGCGTTTGTCACTGGCGCGGAAGGTAGAGGCTGAAGCCCATGCGGTGCGCACCAGTTCTGACACGGTTAGGTCAGAGGCGAGAATGCGTTTTTTAAGCACTTTGATCTGGTGGCTAGTCAAAGGTCTGGCTTTTGGTGCGGACACTGGGTCTTGCCAGATAAGCTCTTCAGCTGGCACTTCTGCACCCAGGTATAGTGCTCGTGGGCCCATGTCGCGATGGGTTAGTTTAAACCATGCTTTGGCAAATGCTCGCTGATACTCGTCAGGGTTAGCCAGGAAACGCTCGGTAATCTTTCGGTACTCTGGGTCATATTTAAGTGCCAGATCTGCAGTGGTCATAACAGGTGCATGAAATTTACCCTCTACATGGGCGTCAGGCACAGAGTTATGCACAGACTCATCTGTTGGGATCCATTGAATGGCACCGGCCGGGCTGCGCGTCTGTTGCCACTCAAAGTTAAGTAGGTTGGACAGATACAGCGAAGTCCATTGTGTTGGAGCCTGAGTCCAGGCGCCTTCCAGACCACTGGTTACAGTATCCTCTGAATGGCCTTTGCCACAGCTGTTTTTCCAGCCGATACCCTGAGCTTCAATCGCAGCTGCGCCCGGCTCTTTGCCAACACATTTGCCGGGATTATGGGCGCCGTGCATTTTGCCGAAGGTATGGCCGCCAGCAACCAGAGCAACAACTTCTTCATCATTCATAGCCATACGATTAAAAGTGACGCGAATATTTCTCGCAGACGCCGCTGGGTCCGGAACACCTCTTGGCCCCTCCGGATTTACGTAAATCAAGCCCATATGAGTTGCGCCTAATGGGCGCTGCAGCTTTCCGTCTTTGCTGTGGCGATCGCTGGCCAGCATTTTAACTTCGGGCCCCCAATAAACCACATCTGGCTCCCAGTCATCTGCACGTCCTCCGGCGAAGCCGTAGGTCTCAAAACCCATATTTTCCAGCGCCACATTGCCCGCCAGAATCATTAGGTCACTCCAAGATAGAGCTTGGCCATACTTTTGTTTAACCGGCCACAATAGTCGCCGTGCTTTATCCAGATTGCCGTTATCTGGCCAGCTGTTAAGTGGGTCAAAGCGCTGCTGTCCACCGTCACCTCCGCCGCGACCATCTAATGTTCGGTAGGTGCCAGCGCTGTGCCATGTCATACGAATAAAGAAGGGGCCATAGTTACCGTAGTCTGCTGGCCACCAGTCCTGAGATTCGGTGAGTACAGCATTGATGTCTTGTTTAGCCGCTGTCAAATTCAGGGCGCTGAATTCTTTGGCATAGCTAAAACGCTCACCCATTGGATTTGAGCGAATATCATGGTCGCGCAGTGGCGAGAGATTGAGTTGATCTGGCCACCAGAAGCTATTGGTTTTTACCTGCTCACCAGCGTTAGTTTGAAGAGCGACTATTGTTGCTAACATTACTGCAATTTTCATTATTATTGTATGTCGTATTTTCATGTTAACTCCTTAAACCTATTGGTTATCTTGCCTAAGTTACCCAGCCGAAAATTCTACTCCATTTTCACAATAAATCGTAGCGACAGGTCAATAAAGACAATAAAAGCAATAACTATAATAGTGTTGTGCTATTTAATGGTGCTATTAAATGGCGCTTTCTTGCAAGATTACCGCACGGCTTAAGGATTCACTGCGCCCTTGTAACTGCTGCTATTCAGGGTAAAATGCGCGCTCACCAAAATATAACGCATGTGGCCCCTCGTATGGGTCACCACTGAAAAGGAAAGATCTATGCCCTCAATTACCCTGCCTGATGGTTCCCAGCGCGTTTTTGATAACCCCGTGTCTGTCGCAGACGTGGCTGCTGACATCGGTGCCGGTTTAGCCAAAGCGACTCTTGCAGGGGTCGTTAATGGTGAGGTGGTCGATGCCTCTTATGTCATGACAGTCGATGCGACCTTGGCGATTGTCACTGATCGTTCGGATGAGGCGTTGGATATTATTCGTCACTCGTCCGCGCACTTGCTGGCGATGGCCGTTAAGTCGTTATTTCCCTCCGCTCAGGTGACGATAGGGCCGGTGATTGAAGACGGCTTTTATTATGATTTTGCCTTTGAGCGCGCCTTTAGCCCAGAGGATCTAGAGGCTATTGAAGCGCGCATGACTGAGTTAGTTCAGGCCGATCACAGTATTGTCCGAGAAGAATGGGATCGAGACGAAGCGGTTGAGTTCTTTACAGGTATAGGCGAGGTCTACAAAGCTGAGATTATTGCGAGCATTCCTGCAGGTGAGCCTATTGGTCTCTACCGCCAGGGTGATTTTATCGATCTCTGTCGTGGCCCTCATGTGCCCTCTACAGCAAAACTGCCTGCCTTTAAGTTGACTAAAGTTGCCGGAGCCTATTGGCGTGGCGACAGCGACAATGAGATGTTGCAGCGTATTTATGGTACGGCCTGGGCTAGTAAGAAAGAGCTCAAGGCCTATATCAACCGCATCGCCGAGGCTGAGAAGCGTGACCACCGTAAAATCAACAAAAAACTTGATCTGTTTCATATGCAGGAAGAGGCGCCAGGTTCGATCTTTTGGCATCCCAAGGGTTGGAGTATCTACAACACCATTGAGAGTTATATGCGCGTCAAGCAGCGCGAGCAAGGCTATCAGGAAATTAAAACGCCTCAGATTGTTGACTTTAGTCTGTGGGAGAAATCTGGTCATGCCGATAAGTTCGGTGATGACATGTTTACTCTGCAAACCGAAGACCGCAATTACGCGGTTAAGCCGATGAACTGTCCCTGTCATGTGCAGGTGTTTAATCAGGGCTTGAAAAGCTACCGTGACCTGCCTTTGCGGCTGGCAGAATTCGGCTCATGTCACCGCAACGAACCCTCGGGTTCGCTGCACGGTATTATGCGCGTGCGTTCGTTTACTCAAGATGACGCACATATTTTCTGTACCGAAGAACAGATTCAGCCGGAAGTCGCCCAATTTATTGATTTTCTCCATCAAGTTTATACGGACTTCGGTTTCGACGAGATTATCTATCGGCTGTCCACGCGTCCGCCGAGTCGTGTCGGCTCAGATGAAGATTGGGACCGTGCAGAGAAAGCGCTGGCAGATGCACTAGATGCCAAAGGTCTCCCCTGGCAAGAACTGCCCGGTGAGGGCGCTTTTTATGGGCCAAAAATTGAGTTCTCGCTAAAAGATTGCATCGGTCGCGTCTGGCAATTGGGGACAGTGCAGGTAGATTTTTCAATGCCGGGTCGTCTCGATGCACAGTATGTTGCTGAAGATGGTAGTCGTCAGGTTCCGGTGATGTTACACCGAGCCATTTTGGGTTCATTTGAGCGCTTTATCGGGATTTTGATCGAAAACTACGAGGGCGCATTTCCGTTCTGGTTGGCACCCGAACAGGCGGTTGTCATGAATATTACCGACTCTCAGGCCGATTATGTGCAAGAAGTGACTAAATCATTGCAAAATAACGGCTTTAGAGTGATTTGTGACTTGAGAAACGAGAAGATCGGCTTTAAAATTCGCGGTCATTCGATGCAACGGGTGCCTTACATTCTCGTTGTTGGTGATAAAGAAAAAGAATCGCGCACGGTAGCGGTCCGAAATCGGGATGGAAAAGACCTTGGCAGCCTGTCACTAGATCAGGTTTTAGCTATGTTTTCCCAAGAATCGGAACAACGCGGGCGTATTTTTGACACAGAAACGGAGTAGCTTATTAAAAAAGACAGCAAGCGGGCGCGTCTTAATGACGATATTACGTCCCCTGAAGTGAGATTGGTCGCGTCAGATGGTAGCCAGGTAGGTGTTGTTAGCATCACCGAAGCGATATCAGCGGCCCAGAAAGAGACGCTCGATCTAGTGGAAATTTCCCCTGATGCGGAGCCTCCAGTCTGTAAAATAATGGATTATGGCAAACACGTCTTTGATATTAAGAAAAAGGTTGCCCTGCAAAAGAAGAAGCAGAAGCAGACTCAAGTTAAAGAGATGAAATTTCGTCCAGGGACCGACCAAGGCGATTACGACATTAAGTTACGTAATCTGACCCGCTTCTTGGAAAATGGTGACAAGGCTAAGGTGACGTTGCGCTTTCGTGGACGTGAAATGGCCCATCAGCAACTCGGTATGGATATGATGAAGCGTATTGAGGCAGATTTATTAGAACTGGCTCAAGTTGAGCAGCATCCAAAGATGGAAGGTCGGCAGATGATTATGGTGCTGGCGGCACGAAGTAAAAAGAAGTAGGTAGAACGTAAGATGCATGAAAAGTAGCACCAGCAACAGGATGTATATAGCGCGACCCGCGCTCAGCCAAACGTTTTTGGCAGGCTGTCCGGGCGTCTCTTGTTGATTTTATAAACCTCTAAATAATGGAGAACAGCAATGCCAAAAGCAAAAGTACATAGTGGAGCGGCAAAACGCTTCAAGAAAACGGCTTCAGGTTATAAGCACAAGCACCAGCACAAGAGCCATATTCTTACCAAAATGACTACTAAGCGCAAGCGTCAACTTCGTGGTACCAGCATTCTGAATGCTGCGGATAAACCCCGTGTCGATCGCATGTTGCGAAACGTTTAAGTCACTTAACTAAATTTTGGTAGGAGCATAATATGCCTAGAGTAAAACGCGGTGTCGAAGCGAATCGCCGACACAAGAAAATATTAAAGCAAGCAAAGGGTTATTACGGAGCGCGGAGTCGCGTCTATCGTGTAGCTGTTCAGGCAGTGACTAAAGCTAAGCAGTATGCTTATCGTGACCGTCGTGTAAAGAAGCGCACCTTCCGCAGACTTTGGATAGCCCGAATCAATGCACAGTCTCGTGTAGAGGGTTTGAGTTATAGCCGTCTAATCAACGGATTGAGCAAGGCAGGCATCGTGCTTGACCGTCGAGTACTTGCCGACTTGGCAGTCCATGACAAGCCGGCATTTGGTGCGGTCGTCAACCATGCCAAAGCCGCCCTTGCTTAAGCAGGACCTTGATTAGAATATAGGGTTAGTTAAGAGCTTTGACTGTTTGCAGTTTGCAGGTAATGACAAAGCTAATCGAATAGGGAAGGGGCTATGGCTCTTTCCCTATTTTTTTATCAGTAATAAGATAGCTAACACAGAGTGATGTGGTGACCGATAATGATTGAACTGGAACAGATTGCTAACGAAGCCAAAGCCTCCATCGCAGCCGCGACCGAGTTGTCGGTGTTGGACGATTTGCGTGTTGAATACCTAGGTAAAAAAGGTCGCCTCACAGGACTGCTTAAAGGCTTGGGAGCGCTATCTAACGAAGAGAGACCTGCTGCAGGAGCCAAGATCAACGAGGTTAAGCAGATATTACAGGCACAGATTAATGAGCAAAAAGAGCGCATGGAGAGTGCTGCGCTCAATGCCAAGTTGGTCGGTGAGACTATTGATGTGACCCTGCCGGGCCGCGGTGAAGAGATGGGTGGGTTGCACCCAGTGACTCGCACCATGGAGCGTATTGAAGCATTCTTTACCCGCATTGGTTACGTTGTTGAAACTGGCCCTGAAATCGAAGATGATTATCACAATTTCGAAGCGCTCAACATTCCGAGCCATCATCCGGCGCGAGCCATGCATGATACTTTTTATATCGATCCCACCACCGTACTGCGCACCCACACCTCCCCTGTACAGGTGAGGACCATGGAAAAGCAGCTGCCGCCGATTCGCATTATTTGTCCAGGTCGCGTCTATCGCTGTGACTCAGATATTACTCACACCCCAATGTTCCATCAGGTTGAGGGTTTGGTCGTCGATAAAAACATCAGCTTTGCTGACCTCAAAGGCGTGATTGATCAGTTTCTCAAAGCCTTTTTTGAAGCTGACTTGCCGGTGCGTTTTAGACCCTCATATTTTCCGTTCACCGAGCCATCTGCTGAGGTTGATATTCAGTGCACCAATTGCGGCGGTGAAGGGTGTCGCGTTTGTAGTCAGACCGGTTGGTTAGAGGTTATGGGCTGCGGCATGGTACATCCTAATGTATTCGAGAGCTGTAATGTAGACACCGACCAGTTCACCGGTTTTGCCTTTGGTATGGGGGTCGAGCGCCTTGCCATGCTGCGCTATGGCGTCAATGATTTGCGATTGTTTTTTGAAAATGATCTGCGTTTCCTTAAACAATTTTAAACTGGGGTAACCTATGAAATTCAGTGAATCCTGGTTGCGAGAATCAGTCCATACAGCGATTACATCCGACGATTTAGTGGCTCAGGTCACGATGGCGGGTCTTGAGGTCGATGCTGTGGAGCCTGCAGCGCCGAGTATCTCAGGCGTGGTAGTCGGTGAAATTATCTCGGTAGAGCAGCATCCAGACGCGGACAAGTTGCGCGTCTGTCAGGTTGCCAGTGGCGGTGAAGTGGTGCAGGTTGTCTGTGGCGCACCTAATGCCCGGGTTGGTATTAAAGTGCCTTTTGCCACCGTGGGCGCCAAACTGCCTGGCGACTTCGGTATTAAAAAAGCGAAGCTGCGCGGTGTTGAGTCTTTCGGCATGCTCTGCGCGCAAGCTGAGCTGCAGTTGGGCGATGATGATAATGGCCTCTGGGAGCTGCCTGTCGATGCGCCAGTGGGCGTCGATCTTGTTCAGTATCTAGACCTTGATGATAATATTATTGATGTTGATTTGACGCCTAACAGAGGCGACTGCCTGAGCATTCGAGGTTTAGCTCGAGAAGTAGGGGTTCTCAATCAGGCTGCCGTCACAGAGCAAGCCTGCGAGCCTGTCGATGCGGCGATTCACGATGCTGTCGAGATAACCTTAGAGGCTCCAAGCGCCTGTGCGCGCTATGTGGGCCGGGTTATTAGAGGTCTTGATTTG
>Ga0209302_10001674_pt1 | contig 12989 bp, 6 predicted proteins | sample ArcOceMetagenome_2_FD_187445 | JGI IMG/M metagenome (GOLD analysis project Ga0209302, IMG submission 187445) | Marine eukaryotic phytoplankton communities from Arctic Ocean - Arctic Ocean ARC135M Metagenome (SPAdes) (version 2) | ecosystem: Environmental > Aquatic > Marine > Oceanic | place... | reverse complement strand
CCCCCCCCCCCCCCCCCCACACACACACCGCACCGTACCCCACCCACCCACCCACCCACCCACCACGATTCAGGTGGCTTCTGGGACGTGGAGCTGGTGCGTGCCGATGGCACGGCGCAGACCTCGGGCCCGCCGGTCTACAGCGTGCGCGCGCTGCAGTTCGACGCGGAGCACAGCGTGGGCGCGGAGCACCTGCGCCCGGCGCACGTGTGGGACGCTGCGCGCAGAGAGTGGACGTCGCGGCCGCCGCCGGGCGTGCACATGCCTGCCACGCCCAAGGCGAAGAAGCGGCCCCGCACCGAGGCCGGCGCGCCGTCGGAGGGGCACGGCCCGCCGCGCGAGAAGGCCTCGCACTTTGCCCTCGGCACTCGGCGCAAGGGCAAGGACGGCAGGCTGTGGGAGGTGCGCCGCACCAGCCCGACGCTGCCGCCAGGCGAAACCTCCGAGGTCACATCTCGGCCACACCTCGTACACCGCTCGGATGCACTTGCAGCTCGGACACACCTGCCGCCCCGTGCCCCACCTGGCGCCTCCCCCGCGCCCCACACCCGCACCGGCGTCGCGCCGCCCACACCAGGTGGACACTGGTCCCGGTGCCAACGACATCTGGGTGCCCTGCGAGCGAGGTCCTCCGCAGTCGCCGGCGCTGGCTTCTCCGCCCCCTGGCACCGCCGCCGCCGCCGCCGCGCCGACGAACGCCGTCGCCGCCAACGGCCAAGCCGCTACTACTACTACTACGGCCTCCGTGCCGGCACCCGCCACCGCTGCTGCCGCATCCGTGCCAGCACTCGCCCCTGCTCTCGCCCCTGCTCTCGCTCCTGCTCTCGCCCCTGGCGGAGCAGCGCCCGTTCCGGCACCCGTCGCCGCTGCGCCCGCGCCCGATGCCGACGTAGTTGGGGTGGTTGCTGCACCACCTGCTCAGCCGGTGGCTGCTCCCTCGCAACCGCCCGGTGCTGCGGCCGCCGCCCAGAGCGCGACGCCGGTGCCCGTCGTCGACGCTCGACCCGCCTCTGATCCAACCTCTGACCCTGCGTGCGGCGGCAACGGGGCTTGACGCTCGACTCCACTTCTGCAAGTGATTGCCGCCGCGGGGTCCGAGGAGCAACGCGTTTGGAGCGAGGGCACGTCTGGAGCATGCTCGGAACCGAGGTGTCAGCTGTGCCTGTGCGCTCGGGCACTCTGCCAAAGATCACCTACATGTTTCTTTAGGCCCCCCGACGACGGCGCGGAGCGCATGGGGTTCAGTTTCCACCTTCGCGACGGGTCCCAGCTCCTCTCTATCAAGCTGCCATCGGCCTGGTGCGACTCCACTGTTGGCCGCCTCCAGGCTTTCATCGCTGCGAAGCGCGGCCTGGAGGGCTGGTCCTGCCACCTCGTAACGTCCCGTGGACCGGCGGACGCGCTGTTGCTCGTTCGCGCCGCGCTCGTGCGTGGCGAGGAGGTGGTGTTGGCTCGAGGGCCGAGTCCGAGGCATGGGGCGGAACCTACCACTCGTTGCACGCTGTGGATGTGGGGCCGAGCCGTCGATGGCGCCTCGTCAGTGCCGATGGCCGTGCGGCTGTGGCCCCACCGGATCAGTGCTGTCGCCCTTGGGACGGAGCATGCCCTCGTGGTGACCGATGCGGGACTGGTCCTTGCTTGGGGCTCCAACTCGCACGGCCAACTGGGCACGGGAGGGGATGGTAAACACACGGTGGCCACGCAGCCACGCATCGTGCAGAAGCTTGCGGGCACGCACTGCCGTGCAGTCGCGTGTGGAGCGCACTGCTCGAGCGCCATCACGAGCGCCGAGGGCCTCTTCACTTGGGGGCAACACCAACCCGCGAACTCGCCGACGCAGCTGGAGAAGTCGTGGGTGAATCGCCACGGCGCGACGACCTGCGGGCAGTGGGCTCGCGCCGTCGCCTTTGGCGGTTCGGCAGCGCGTGAGAAGCGGCCGCCTTGGCCGTGCGCCCCCAGGCGGGCTTCCTACGCGCTTGCATCGCCTAGCCAGATTTGATGAGAGCCTCGGCCCGGGCCCGGCTGCTCGCCACTCTGCCGCCCTCCACCGGGTAGGCGCGCACACGCTACTGCTCGCGGCCCGTGACGGCGGCGAGAGCGGCGGCGGCGGGGTCGTCTGGAGCTGGGGCTATAACGAGAGCTACCAGCTAGGCTGGCCTGCGGCGGCGGGCTCCGAGCGCGCGGCGGCGGCGCTGCGCTCGGGCTTCCAGAAGCCCTGCCAGCCGCTCGAGCTCGGCGGCGACGTGGTGGCGGTGGCGTGCGGCGCCGCGCATTCGGCCGCCGTGCTCGCGGAAGGCGTGCTGCTCCTTTGGGGTGACAACTCGCGGGGCCAATGCAGCGGGGGCGGCTCGGCTGGCGCGGCAGCGCTCGGCCGGCTGGTGGCGATGCCCGAGGCGTGCGGCGTGTTTGAGAACGAGCCGGTGCGCAGCGTGCTCTGCTGCGGGAATAATACCCTCGCCCTCCTCTGCTCGGGCCCGGGCCGCGCCTACTTGCTCGGCGGCGGACGTACCCAGCAGGATCCCTGCGCCGTGCCAGACGACGGCAGCGACGGCGACGGCGACGGCGACGGCGACGGCGGCGGCGACGGCGGCGGCGACGGCGGCGGCGACGGCGATGGCGAAGAGGCGCGACGGCGGGGCGACACGGGGAGCCGTGTGGACGCGGGTGGCGGCGGCAGCGCGTGGGGGCTACGCCTGGGCGGGCTAGCGGAGGGTAGGCGGCTGTTCGCGGAGGGCGTACGCTGTGGCGCGCTGTGCGACGACCACGTCTTGCTGCTGGGCGACGACGCCGGCGCCGCGACGGTGCGAGGCTTCGGCTACAATCGCTACGGGCAGGCCGCCCCCGGCGACGAGCGGCTCCGCGTGGCGCAGCCCACGCCGCTGTCGCTGGGGCTGTTCGGTGCGCAAGTGCCCGTCGCTGTCGCCGTCGGGGGCGGCGCCTCGGCCGCGCTCACGGTCGCCCCGGAGACGCTCGCCGCCCGATGCCGCGCCGCGCTGCGCATCGAGCTGCGCGCGGGCAACGCGGCGTGCTGCGCCGAGCTCCTTGCGCTCCTCACGCGGTGCGAGGCTCCGTGGCTCGCGCCGCTCGCCGCGTGCGTCAGCGAGTGCGCCGCGGCGCAGCGGCCCGAAGTCGAGCGCGCGTGCGCCGCCGCGGGTTTCCGCCTCGACGAGGCCCTCGAGGCCCTCGCCAAGTTACCTTGACGCGTTTGGTTTCTATTGGACCTACCGGTATTTAGAATGTTTTATCTTATCTTATCTTAGAGTATCTTAGAGTATGATTAGATGGTCGTCTTTTGTGTACTTGCTGTTTTGTCTTACTTTATCTTAATCTTATCTCAGAGTATGCCACTTTTAAAGGCTTCAGAGTTCAGTGTATGTTCAGATGTGGTCCGTCGAGATTTGAGAACAGAGAAGCGAAGCATGACTAAAGCCGCGGTACACTTTCTAGGCGTACTCTGCCGTTTGCGCACCCCGGTCCTGCATGCACCGGTCGAGTACGGGGTTTAGCCGGGGCGGGGGACCGCGTACACGGAGCGCGCTGTGCTTTAGCCGAGCCTTTCCTGTGCTATAACAAGCCGTAGTACCAACTACCATTTTGCATGTTTAAAATGAAAGAAGACATGTTGGAAAGACAACTCAGACTAGGTGACTACAAAACTGGGACTACAACAATAGCACTATCACATCCATTGACCACTGATAGAAGAGTCGTGTCGTTTATCGATACCCTGGCCCCTGCCCCCGCCCCTCTTTTCTCATGCCGAATGCATGCCACCATCTCTACTCCTACTTGTGCACTCCCTCTCGCTCGTGGACGCCCACGAGTATCGTCTTGAAGAGCATCACGAGCTGCAAGTGGTCGATCGCCTTGCCCGACTCGAGCGCGATGACGTCGAGCTTCTGGCAGCCAATGAAGGAGATGACGAGCTCGGTGTCGAGGAACTGCTGCACCATCAGGAAGACGCCGTTCGTCTCGTGGCAGTGCGCCACCTTGTGGCGGATGTAGTAGGCGGGCGAGATCTTGCGCACTAGCTCCTGGTAGACGAAGCCCTCCTTGAGGGTGCGGATGAGCGTGGGCGGGCTGCGGGAGACGGGGATGCCGACGCGCGTGAGCCACGAGCAGCACTCACGCCAGGTCATCGCCTTGATCATGCGCCACTGGTGCGGCGACTTGGGCGGCGACTTGGGCCCCTTCCTCGCAGAGGTCTTGGTTACCGCGCGCCACTGGTTGAAGCCCCTCCTCTTGGCGGGGCTTCGGAAGGTGTTGAGCAGCCCGGCCAGCCGCCGCCGCCCCGCGGCGAAGGCGAGCCAACTGTTGAGCGCGAGCCGCTGCGGCCGGTTGATGATGCCCATCACCGCGCGCTGGGCGGACGAGCCGCGCTTGGACGTCCTCGCGATCCACGAGTTGAGCGCCGCGCTGAGCTTGCCGTGCTTCCAGCGGTGCACCTGCGCCTTGAGCTGCCTCAACATGGCCGCGTTCGCCTTCAGGAAGAAGAGCGCCCTCGAGAGCGGCTGGTTCTTCCAGTGCGCCATCGCGCGCCGCAGCGGCGCGTTGCCCTCCGCCGCCGCCTTGATGGAGTTGTACGCCTTCTTCAGCGGCAGGTTGCGCAGCGTGAAGGCCGCCGCCTCGAACTTGGCGCGCGCCTCCGCGCGCCGCTCCGCCTCCGCCGCCCAAGTGTTGAGGCACTTCTTGGTCGCCGCGTGCACCATGGCCATGAGGGAGGCGCGCATCACCGCGCGCCGCTCCAGGTGGCCAAGCCAGCTGTTGAACCCCTTGTTCAGGCCCTGGTTCATAAACATGCCCATGGCGCGCCGCGCCGCGTAGAGCGCCTCGAGCCCGCCCGCGAGCTTAAGGAAGGACCTGCGCAGCCCGGCGTTACTCCAGTAGGCGAGCGCCTTGTAGGCGGCGCCGTTGTAGGCCGAGTTGCTCGCCCACTCGGTGAAGGACTTGCGCAGCGCCGAGCTGAAGGCGGAGAGCATCCTGCTGAAGGCCTTGGAGTTCTGCACGCGGAAGGTATGCCAGCGGTCCCACGCCTTGCGCTTCTGCCCCCCAAAGAGCCGCGCCACCGAGAGCATCGCGCGCTGGTTTCTACCCACGAACTCCTTCCAGCTGTTGAGGCACTTTTTGGTCTTGTGCCCGTCGCCCAGCACGTAGAGCGTGCCGCGCATCTTGCGCAGCTTCTCCTCGCGCTCCTCGGCGGAGCGGCTCCAGCGCACGAGCGCGTTCTTGGCCTCCAGGTTGCGCAGCGTCGCGATGCTCTTGGCCATGAGCTCGGCCTCGTGCATCTGGTTAGGGTTAGGGTTGGGGCTAGGGCTAGGGTTGGGGTGAGGGGTTAGGGTTGGGGGTAGGGTTGGGGGTAGGCTTAGGGTCGGCGGTAGGATTAGGGTCGGGGTCAGGGTTGTTAGATGCTGGAGGAAGGCGACCTTGTGCTCCCACGCGCGCCAAGCTCGCGAGAGGTCGCGGTTGAAGAGGTGGGCCAAGCACATGCGCTTCTCCTGGAGCATGTCCAGGTAGGCGCCCCACGCGCCCCAGCACTTGGAGAGGCCGGCGTTGACCATGTGCGAGAGCGCGCGCCGGCCGGCCACGAGCGACTCGAGGTAGGACAGCCAAGAGTTCCAGGCCTTGCCACGCGGCGTGATCCGGAGCACGGCCTTGCGCGCGAGCGCCTGCGCGTCCTCTCGCGCCTCCACAAAGTCCATCCACGCGGCGAGGCCCCTCTTGAGCCCGCCGCCGCGCAGCCCGCCCAGCGCCTTGCGCACGAGGCGCAGCTCCTCGACGTACTCGGCCCACCGGCCGAGGCCGTACCGCAGGGCGCCGCTCTTGCCGCTGAGCGCGTCGTGCATCCGCTTCGCCTGCGCGGCGCGCGCCTCGACGTACGCGATCCACGTGCCCACCGCGCGCGCCTGCGCCCCCATGACCAGCCGCGCGAGCGAGCGCTTCATCATCTGCAGGTCCTCGCAGTGGCCCTTCCACGTGTTGAGCGCCTTGCGCTTGGGCCCACCAAAGCCCGCCAATATGCCGCGCATCCGCCGCTTCTGCTCCATGGCCGCCTCCATGGCCTCCTGCCACGTCTCGAAGCACTGGCTCAGCTGCCGGCTGAAGAGCCGCCGCAGGGCGCCGCGCATCGTGCGCTCCTTCTCGGCGTACTCCTCCCACGCGCTCACCGCCTTGACCAGGTTGCTCCCCGCAAAGTGCGCGAGGGCGCGCCGCGCGCTCGTGCGCGCGGCCACCATGTTGGTCCACGACTTCCACCCCTTGGAGAGGGCGAGGTTGAGCATGTGCTTGAGCGCGCGCTCCCGCGGGCCGACGCAGCCGCTGAGGTACTCGCCCCACTGATTGAGCGCCTTGGTCATGGCACGCCCCTCGGGCGAGAGCCGCTTGAGCGCCGCGCCCACCCGCCTCTGCTGCTTGGCCTTCTCCCTGACGAAGGCCTTCCACGCGTCGAGCCCCTTGCGCGAGCCGCTCTTCAGGAAGCCCGCCATCGCGCGCCGGTTGGACTCGCGCGCCTGCACCATCTCCTCCCACGAGCCGAGCGCGCGCACGAGCTGCATCGACTGCCAGTGCTTCATGGCGCGCTTGAGCGGGTAGAGCGCGCGCATCTGCGCCGCCCACGTGTTGAAGGCCTTGCCGCGCGGCGTCATCTTGAGCACGGCCTTCATCGCCAGCGCCCGGTCGGCCGCCTGCGCCTCGACGTACTCGCGCCACGAGCCGAGCGCGCGCGCGAGCGGCGCGTGCATGAGCGAGCCGGCCGCGCGCCGCATGAGGAGGCTCTCCTCGTAGCGCGCCTGCCACGACTCGAAGCACTTGCTCAGCTGCCGGTTGAGCAGCCGCTTGGCCGCGCCGCGCATCACGTAGAGGCCCTCGAGCATGCTCGACCACTGGTTGAAGGCCTTGAAGGCGGGGCTCGTCATGCGCGCGATGGTCTTGGCCATCTGCGCGCGGCTCTCCGCCTGCTCCGCGAGGAAGCTGCGCCACTGGTTGACCGCGGCCTTGGCCTCGCGGTGCTTGAGCGCGCCGACGGCGTTCATCATGACGAGCCACTGCGCGGTGGCCTCCACCCACGAGAGGAAGCCCTTGGAGAGCTCGCGGTTTGCAAAGTGCGCCAGCGCGCGCAGCGCGGGGTCGGGCGCTCCGAAGACCTTGTCCGTCCAGCTGTTCCAGGCGGCGCGCAGGGGCCCGTTCTTCATGCCGCTCAGGCCGCGCTCCATGGTGGCGAGCGCCTCGAAGCGCTCCTCGGTCCACATGACCCAGCCGTTGAAGCCCTTGCGCAGCCCGCCGTTGCGCATGCCGCTCATCGCGCGCGCGGCCACGTCGAGCAGCTCGAGGTACTCGAGCCACGCGCGCAGGCCCTTGGCGAGGCCCTGGTTCATCATGTGCGACATGGAGCGGTGCGCGCGCAGCATGGCGTCGTAGATCTCCACCCAGCTCGTAAAGGCCTTGGCGAGCGGCCCGTTGATCATGCGCGCGAGCACCTTCTTCATCGGGTGCGGCGGCGTCTGTAGCCAGCTGTTGAAGGCGCGCTGCAGCTTGGCGTTCATGAGCGCGCCGAGGCTGTCCTGCATGCGGTAGGTCTGCTCGACGACGTAGGCCCAGTTGTTGAGCGCCTTCTTGACCTTGGCGTGGAAGAGCGCGCCGCCCGCGCGCAGCATGAGCTTGTGCTGCTCGGAGCACGCGATGAGCTTGTTGAGCGCCGCGCGCTTCTTGCGCCCCTCGGGCGACATGGCCATCATGATGCCGCGCATCTTGTCGCCCTTGGCGCGCAGCTCCTCCGCCAGCGCCTGCCACGCCTCGAAGCCGCGCGACTTCTGCCGGTTCATCATGCGGTTGACGATGCCGAGCATCTTGCGATACTTGATCGCCTCCTCCCTCCACTTGTTGAGCGCCTTGACCACGGGCTGCATCAGCATGCGCCGCCCCTTGGCCTGCAGCATGGCCAGGCGCGCCGCCGCCACCTCGACGCCCGCGCGCCAGCCCTGGAAGCCGTTGCGCATCGCGCGGTACGTGGGGTTGAGCGAGCGCAGCGCGTCGCGCATGGTCACGGCCTCCTCGTAGCGCGCCTGCCACGACTCGAAGCACTTGCTCAGCTGCCGGTTGAGCAGCCGCTTGGCCGCGCCGCGCATCACGTAGAGGCCCTCGAGCATGCTCGACCACTGGTTGAAGGCCTTGAAGGCGGGGCTCGTCATGCGCGCGATGGTCTTGGCCATCTGCGCGCGGCTCTCCGCCTGCTCCGCGAGGAAGCTGCGCCACTGGTTGACCGCGGCCTTGGCCTCGCGGTGCTTGAGCGCGCCGACGGCGTTCATCATGACGAGCCACTGCGCGGTGGCCTCCACCCACGAGAGGAAGCCCTTGGAGAGCTCGCGGTTTGCAAAGTGCGCCAGCGCGCGCAGCGCGGGGTCGGGCGCTCCGAAGACCTTGTCCGTCCAGCTGTTCCAGGCGGCGCGCAGGGGCCCGTTCTTCATGCCGCTCAGGCCGCGCTCCATGGTGGCGAGCGCCTCGAAGCGCTCCTCGGTCCACATGACCCAGCCGTTGAAGCCCTTGCGCAGCCCGCCGTTGCGCATGCCGCTCATCGCGCGCGCGGCCACGTCGAGCAGCTCGAGGTACTCGAGCCACGCGCGCAGGCCCTTGCTCAGCCCGCGGTTGATGAGGTGCGCCATGTACCGCTCCGCCGCGCACATGCGCTCGTGCCGCTCGAGCGCAGCGGCCACGGCATCGGACCAGGCGTTGAAGGCGAGCGAGGCCTTGCGGTGGAAGAGCGCGCCCGCCGCGCGCCGCATGAGCGCCATCTGTGCGACGGCGCCCGCCCAGCTGTTGTACGCCTTCCGCTTGGCGCGGCCCTCGGGGGACATGTTGCTCAGCACGGCGTCGAGCCCCGCGAGTCGCGCGGCCTGCGCCTCCGCGACGGCGCGCCAGCCGCGGAAGCCGCGGCTGAGCGGCGCGTTGGCCATGCCCGCCAGCGCCTTGCGCCGCAGCCGGCGCTCCTCGATGAACTCGCCCCACGTGGCGAGGCCGGCGGCCATCTTCTGGTTGGCCCAGCGCATGAGCGCCGTGTGCATCGGGTTGGGCGCGAAGGCCATCTCCTGCCAGCCATTGACGGCCTTCTTGAGCGAGGCGTTGCGCATCATGAAGCCCGCCTGCCGCATCTTGGCGCCCTGCTCGGCGCGCTGGATCCAGCTGTTGAGCCCCATGCGCATCGCGCGGCCCTCGGGGGACATGGAGCTGAGGGCGCCGCGCATCCGCTTGCCGCGCGCCGCGGCCTCGAGCGTGTTGTCGCGCCACTGGTTGAGCCCCGCGCGCACCTTGGAGCCGCGCATCGTCTCGACGATGGCCTTCATGCGCGTCATCGTCTCGCGGCGCGCGCGCGAGACGTAGATCCACGTGTTGAGCACGCGCACCAGCCGGGCCGAGAGCAGCCGGACGGCCGCGTGCAGCATGGTGCGGTAGGCGGCGAACTGCGCCTTCCAGCTGTTGAGGCCGCGCGCCAAGGCCGCGTTGAGCCAGTGCCCCAGCCCGGAGCGCAGCCGCAGCAGGAACTCCTTGTAGTCTGTCGACCAGCGCCGGAAGAAGGCGTACATGGTGGCGTTGAGCCAGCGCGCCGCCACCTGCTTGGCAGGCGACATGAGCTCGAGCTGCCGCCTCCACGTGTTGAAGGCGTTGCGCGTGCCGCCCAGCCAGCCCGAGAGCGTCGCGCGCATGCTCCGCTTCCGCTCGTACTCTGCGCGCAGGTGCGCCTCCCACGTGTTGTACGCGGTGACCACGGCGCGGTTGCGGAAGCTTTGCACGGCCCGCAGCAGCCGCCGCCGCCGGAGGCTCCCGTCCTGCGTGGCCGCCTTCATGCGCGCAAAGGGCGACTTGAGCCGGCACATGGAGACGCTGCCCGTCATCAGCGCCACGCGGTGCCACCGGCGGATGGCTCGGCGACCGCGGCCTTTGAGCAACGGGCTGGCGCGGCACAGCGACCACCTGCGCCATTTCGTGAGGCCCAGCTGCTGCTTCTGCAGCGCGCACTTCTTCTGCATGACCGAGATCAGATCCGTGCGCCACGTGCGCCGCTTCCACTTGCCCGCCGCCAGCCACAGGTCAGGGTGCTTCCAGCGGTGCATCACCTGTCGCGCGCCGGGGCAGGTAGTGAGGGGTGGAGCTCCTGAGGGAGGGGCTCTGGCGTGGAGCCGGGATGCGTTGGGTCGGCGCACGACACGCGCATGCGGAGGCACAGGGCGGCGTGGGCTTGGCTGAGGGTGAGCGCTCGGCTTGCTCGTCGGCTCAGGGGGCGGGCGCACCTCGACGAGCTTCCGCTCCCACAGGGTGAGCACGTGCTGTACCTCGTCACTCGTCAGGCCCGGCTTCCAGCACGAGCGCAGCAAGTTGTTGCGGAAAAGCGCGGCCCATTCCTCCTCCGCCATCTGCGGCGCCGAGAGGGCGAGCGGCGTCTTCTTCTTGAGGGCGGCTCCCGTCAGGTCCTTCTTCGGCTTCTCGTGCGGCTGAGCTTTCACTGGCGTCTGCGGTTTCGGTGGTGCGCCGCCAAACAGGTTCTTCTTCGGCTGCTTCGATGCCGGTGGTGCGCCTTTCTCTGCGAGGCACAGGCACAGCGAGCGTCAGCAGGAGTGCCCGTGCATGGATAGGCGCCTTTCGACGGGGACGTCGACGAGCACGCCGTCTGGCGCACTCTCTACCCCACCCCCCTCTCTGCCACGAACCGGCTCTGCACGGAAGTGCACGCACCGATCTGGACCTGCCTGCGTGCTAAACCCACGGTGCACTGTGCCAGGCGCGGCGCACCGGTCTTGGCAGGTGCGATGAAGGGTCTGCCCCTCACATAGTAGACCTCATGCTTCTTAATCCCCTCCGGCTCAGCAGGAGGACCCTTGCCAGGCTCGGCGCCCTCGCCCATCCGGAAGAGCGACTCGACCGTGCCCTTCTTCTTGAAGATCGACATTTGCCCAGCCTATCGGACCTGGCGGCTGATCGCACGACAGCTCCACCCGCACAGCGATCGCCACCAACAACACCTGGCGCTCGTGCTGCGACTTTGGCTTTCAATAAAACGAACTTCTCGATTTCTTGGGTGTTAAAAGCGGAAGGAGATTCTAAATTCTCAGAAGGCACGGGGGCCAATCTGAGACTACAGTATTCTCTCGTCCGACACGAGACTGCTGCTGCCGTACAGAGGCTTGTAGCACTCGGGCATGAACTCGCTCTCGCCTCCTGCGGGGATCGAGTAGACCGTCGTGTCGCACTGCGCGAACGCCAGCATCTCGCCCTCCCACTCGGCATCGTTCGGGTTGGGGTCGTCAAGCGCCGTGGCAAGTATCAGCCGGAGCCTAAGGCGCGAGGTGGCGCGGATGCGGTTCGGGGGCGGGGCGTGGGGCGGGGTGGAGGCGGGGCGGAAGCGGTGAGGCGGCACACTTGCGTCCGGCGCGCACGGTGTCGGCCGGCAGCGCGCCGCCATCGACGCGCGCAGTGATGAAGTGGTAGCCCTCGCCGAGCTCCGCGATCTCGGCACCTAGGCGCTCAAGGATGGTGGAATCGGCGACCTTGGGTGGGCATCAGAGCGCCACGGGAGCCGCTCCTCGGCATCCACGCGGCGAGGGCTCTCCTCCTCTCGGGACCCAGAGAGTCGCCCTGGGCCAGCGATTAGGCGTTTGGAGCGGTAGGTAGGTAGTAGGTAGGTGGCCGCGTGTGCCGTCGCGAGCGAGGGCATTTCCTTACACGTTTTGACTCAGCTGCGGCGCCCGCCTCCGCGAGAACCTGCATGATCGCCCCCAGCGCCTCCTCTACAGGCTGGCCGCCCCCACCGGGCTGATCGGCCATCACCTGCAACGGCTCCCACACGGGCGGCGGCGGCTCCTCCGCGGTAGCAGCCTCCTCCGCGGCGGCTTCCTCCGCGGCGGCGCGGGCTCCTCGCGGGTGCCTCCTCGCGGGCGGCGGTGCGGGCGGCTTGAAGTCGGAGCCGAAGGAGAAGAGGCGGAGCGCCTGCGAGCAGGCGGAGAGTTCCCGGTCGCCTAGCCGGGCTGCGACTGCAGGCTGCGACGCCACGTACCCAGGCTGCAACCCCGCGTACCCGTGCAACCCCGCGTACCTAGGCTCCAACCCTGCTATCTCTAGACTATCTATGCGCCTTGAGCGGGGCCTCGCCCCACGCCATCCACTGCCCGCCAAGCGGCACCGAGTTGAGGCCGCGGTTGTGCCATACCGTGCCCGACGCTCCGCTGACGGTCGTGATCGACGTCTCGAGGCATGGCAGCAGGTAGCGCGGCACGCCATCCTTGCTAGCGGGAGGCTCAGGCTCAAGAGCAGGCACACGCGTAGGCGTACGCGCGGGCTCAGGCTCGGGCTCGGGCTCAGGTTCGGGCTCGGGCTTAGGTTTACGGTGGATGGGAGAGCCCAACAACCCTCTCCTTTCGAGTGGCACGGTGCACCTTGATTACAAGACTCACTGCGAGGTGCGAGGAGGGCAGCGGCAGGTCCTCGGGGAGCCAGAGCTGCTCGAACGAGATGGGGTCCACCCAGCCGGCCTCCTCATCGGCGCCACCGGCGCCGGAGAGCTGAGTGACGTGATCGACCGATGCCATCCAGACCGGCCACCTGCACATCGAGAGCGGCAGCTGGCCGCCGCCACCCCTGATAGATGAGATCTTAACCATATTGAGCGTTGCATCTGGGACGACGAGGCTCAGGGTTGCGGTCAGAGAGGCCAATAACGCCATGCGACTGCCGTCGCTCGCTCGCGGGGAAGCTCCTAGACGGAATAATCAGTTACACCAAATTTCGGTTCGGTTGGCGCCCCCCCGACCAGGTTGCAAAAAAGGGTAGTTCATCCATATAAAATATGTGTGGGGAAATGCCGCGGAGCGGCCCGCCAGAGGCCGCGGAGCGGCCCGCCAGAGGCCGCGGAGCGGCCCGCCAGAGGCCGCGGAGCGGCCCGCCAGAGGCCGCTCCCACAGGCCGCCTCGCCTTGAGCCCTGGCTCAACACTTCGACACCAGATCTCGA
>Ga0209302_10001673_pt1 | contig 12990 bp, 9 predicted proteins | sample ArcOceMetagenome_2_FD_187445 | JGI IMG/M metagenome (GOLD analysis project Ga0209302, IMG submission 187445) | Marine eukaryotic phytoplankton communities from Arctic Ocean - Arctic Ocean ARC135M Metagenome (SPAdes) (version 2) | ecosystem: Environmental > Aquatic > Marine > Oceanic | place... | reverse complement strand
GCTGAGGCGGAGGGGCTTACACTGGCCCGCAGCTCCGTTAACCAGAGCGGGTTTCTCGGCGTGACTGTGCGACCCAACAACAAGGCGAGGTCGTACGAAGCAAGGGTGTGGCGCGACAGCAAGATGCACCACGTCGGCTTTTTCGCCACGGCCGAGGAGGCGGCGCTGCACTTCGCCAGAACACCCGAGGCGCGGGCCACCGCGGCCCTGCCACCGCCGATGACGGCGGCGGAGGCGTTGGCCCAGGTGGAGGCGGAGCGGCTGACGCTGACCCGCTCCGACAACCAGAGCGGGTTTCGCAACGTGAATGTGGACTCCAACAACAAGGCAAGCCCGTACCAGGCAAGGGTGTGGCGCGACGGCAAGCAGGTCTCCCTCGGCTACTTCGCGACGGCCGAGGAGGCGGCGCTGCACATCGCCAGAACACCCGAGGGGCGGGCTTTCGCGGCCCTGCCACCGCCGATGACGGCGGCGGAGGCGTTGGCGCAGGCGGAGGCGGAGGGGCTGATGCTGACCCGCTCCGACAACCAGAGCGGGTTTCGCAACGTGAATGTGGACCCCAACGGCAAAGCGAGGCCGTACCAGGCAAGCGTGTGGCGCGACGGCAAGCAGGTCTCCCTCGGCTACTTCGCGACGGCCGAGGAGGCGGCGCTGCACATCGCCAGAACACCCGAGGGGCGGGCTTTCGCGGCCCTGCCACCGCCGATGACGGCGGCGGAGGCGCAGGCGCAGGCGCAGGCGGAGGGGCTGACGCTATTCCGCTCCGGCAACCAGAGCGGGTTTCGCAACGTGAATGTGGAGTCCGGCAGCAAGGTGAGACCGTACAAGGCATCGGTGCTTCGTGACGGCAAGTATATCCACCTCGGCTGCTTCGCCACAGCCGAGGAGGCGGCGCTGCACATCGCCAGGACTCCCGAGGGGCGGGCTACCGCGGCCCTGCCACCGCCGATGACGGCGGCGGAGGCGTTGGCGCAGGCGGAGGCGGAGGGGCTGACGCTGGCCCGCTCCGACATCCCGAGCGGGTTTCGCTACGTGTCTATGCAGCCCAACAGCAAGGCGAGACCGTACGAAGCAAGGGTGTGGCGCGACGGCAAGTGCGTCTACCTCGGCCACTTCGCGACGGCCGAGGAGGCGGCGCTGCACGTCGCGAGGACGCCGGAGGGGCAGGCTGCGGCGGACCTGCCAACGCCAGCGGAGGTCAGGGCCAAGGCACATGCTAAGGCGCAGGTCAAGGCGCTGGCGCAGGCACAGGCGCAGGCCAAGGCGGAAGCTAAGGCGGAAGCCAAGGCGGAAGCTAAGGCTGAGGCGCAGGCCAAGGCGCAGGCCAAGGCGGAGGCCAAGCTGGCGGCCAAGGCGGAGGCCGTTCGCGCGAGGGAGGAGCAGAAGCTGCTGTTCGAGCAGCAGCGCCAGCAGCTAGAGCAGCAGCGCCAGCAGATGGGGGCGCAGCAGGCGCAGTTGCTTCGGGCAGCGGCCGAGGCGCAGCGGAAGCGGAAGCAGGGCGGTGCGCCCCCGCCCGCCGCTGCCGCGTCCGGCGCGTCGCCCGCACCGGCCGCGGCGGCGGCGGAGCCCGCCACCGGCTCGACAGACGCGCTGGTTCAGCAGGTGCTGCGCCGCGGCGGCTGCCCGTTCCGCTGCCTCGGCCTCGAGCGGGGGGCGTCGCAGGAGGGCGTGCGCAAGCGCTACCTGGCGCTCGCCCTTCGGCTGCACCCCGACAAGGCGCAGCACCCGCAGGCGGACGAGGCCTTTGCGGCGCTCGAGGGCGCGTACAGCCGCGCGAGGGACGCCGCCGCCGCTGACGCCGCCGCAAGCTGACGCCGTGGGCGCTGGGGCGGCTCGTGGTGCAACGGCCTTACGTTGTTTCTCTCAGCCTTGAGCTAGCGCCTAGCCGAGCCGAGCGACGACTCGAGCCGGGAGCGTTAATGCGTACGATTGAATCACTACATGTATTAGTGTGAGTTTTCTCTCCAATACATATATATTTGTTCGTGTCGGCATTCTTTGCGCGCGTGATCCGTGAAATTCAAAAGGCTGCTGGTGCCTGGGAAGGTTTGAGTACTCGCGGCGTTCTCGCCACGAGGGTGAAAAAAAGGGTCAACCTGGAATTCGCCGAGTACGCACGAGGCACGCATGCACCGTGCTCTCAATCCGATAGGTCGGAGTTCAGAGTTCAGAGTTTATTCGAGCTTACAACAGCAAACCGACTAAGCTAGCCCTATAAGCCATGCCTAGCAAGCAGCGGCCAACGCCACCATCGCATCGGAGGTGCTCAAGGACGCGGTCATGGGACAGGCCACGGCCTAGCCATGGCCGCCGATGAGTAAGGGTAGTAGAGCGAGCACTGAACCCGGTTCCTCCCGGCAATCCTTGCTAATGTCATGTTGGGCGTCGCCAACAGCGCGCGCGAAACATATCATGCTTGAGGAGAAGGCGTGCGTGCTGGACCACGGGCGGCCCGAGTGCTCGGAGGGAGGATGACAGCCGCGGGATCGCCAGCTCGGGCTGGTGGCGCGCATCTTCATGGCGATCCCGTGACCGCTGCGGATGCCGTGCCTGCTCGTAGGTGCGCTCGAAGCCGAAGCGAGCGCCTGCTCGTTAGGTGCACCCGCCCGCCTCCGTTGCCCATCCAGTCTGCCCTCCTGACGCGGCCAGGCGGGTTCGGCATCATCTATGTGTCATCTATGTACGCCCAGCTTGCGGTGCAGCTCTTCTTCTAGAGCTCGTCTGAGCCTGCACGGCTCATTTGCAACTGTATCATCACACGCCACAGCCACACAACGACGCGCGCGCCACGTGACGCACCTCGCCGCAACCCACTGGGCGAGGCGCCGAGAATGCGCGCAGGTCGGGAAATGGCACCCTCTGCCCCACGTTCTGCAGTACCTGCAGCCTTGGGGGCTTATGCATCTGCTTGTCGACTGAACTGAACTGAACTGAACTGAAGCAACTGGAGGTGTGCGTGTACTGTTATAGTAACGCTACACAGTGCGTCGAGGACTATTAACACTTAATACTATTTAGTTTGGAAGCGCCACACCGTTCCTTCATCTTCTGCATGTCTCTCACACAGCTCTCAGCTGTATCGTGCTATGTGTGTATGTCCGCCCCGGCCCCCGGGGCGCCCGAAGCGCCCGGGCCGGGGCGCGGGGGGGCGGTCGCGGTGTCTCGCTCTTGGTGCCAAACGGTGGACGGTGGACGGGCGCGGCGGTACGGACTGTGCAGGGATCCCGCACACGCCGGACTGCGACGCGCGCGACGGGGAGGGCCACACGCACTGGCACGCGCGTGTGTGCGAGAGGGATGAAATTTTCCTCACTCGTCAGTCCTGGTGTAGGGGAGGTGTGGGCTGGGGCAACGGCGCTCAGTGGCTCAGAGGACAGAGCTACGCCCTAGCTTGTAGCTAGGCTCTGGTACACGGTATACTGGAGATGCATCCAGTGTGTTGGTGTCCCAGAGGCTTAGATAGCAGCGTGTGACAACGGTGCTGATTCTAATTTATTCAGACTTCAGTTCAGGCCGTGTCGCGTGTGCGGGTCGCCCCGCAGCCCGCATGGGGTCGCCGCCTCGCCGGGCCGCGGGCGCGCTCGCAGCCGACAGCGGCTCAGACACCGGACACGGTCAGGATCACACGCCCCGCGCCGCGCGCGACCCCGCGCGCCCCAACTAAGCAAAGGGAGGTAGTAGAGGCAGTAGCGAGGGAGGAGCCAGGAGGGTCCGAAGACGGCGCGTCTCAACTGACAACTCGCAGGGTACGTCGTCTACGGCTTTACGTAGCACGTCTCGTACGTGCCGGGTGTGGTCGGGCCGCCATGTGCCCATGTCCCATGTGGCCGTCCCGTGTGTCTATAGGTGTATTGGTGTATAGGTATATCAAAAAACAGCTCACGCTCTAATGCACACGCACGGCACGGGCCAGCCAGTTGCATGCCCCGCGCCGCGCGACTGTATACCTTGGCGTCACTCGCCCGCCACCTTGAGGACGAAAAACTTGTGCGTGCACCACTCGGGTAGCCTGGGCAGCTTCGAGACAAGGATGAAGTGGAAGAACTCGAGGTTGCGCGGCTTCCACATGTCGACGGCATAGTCCGGGTCGTCGCCTGGTTAGGGCTGGGGCTAGGGTCAGGCTCAGGGTTGGGGTAACCCTAACCTAACCCTAACCATGGCATTGTCCGGGTCGTCACCCTTGCGGATGAGGCGCGACCAGGTTAGGGTCAGGGTCAGGGTCAGGGTCAGGGTCAGGGTCAGGGTCAGGGTTAGGGTTACCCTTGCGGATGAGGCGCGACCAGGTCAGGGTCAGGGTGAGGGTGAGGGTCAGGGTTAGTGTTAGGGTTAGAGTCACCCTCGCGGATGAGGCGTGACCAGTGCTCCTCGTGCAGGATCTGCTTGGACACGATGAGTTGGAGTAGGCCAGGCAGCACGGCGTCGAAGAGCTCGACCACCGCGTCCTTGTCGATGGCCATGGACAGATAGTCGAGCACCAGAGGCTTACCGTAACGCAGCGCGCCCATCACCTTGGTTAGGGTCAGGCTCAGGGCTCAGGGCTAGGGCTAGGGCTAGGGTTAGGGTTAGGGGTTAGGGGTTAGGGTTAGGGTTAGGGTTGGGGCTAGGGCTAGGGTTAGGGTTAGGGCTAGGGCTAGGGTCAGGGCTAGGGTCAGGGTTAGCAGCGCGCCCATGACCTTCTTGCGCAGCGACTGCGGTTCAACGTCGTCAGGCCGGTATGCGTACACCAGGTTGACGTCCCGATAGGTAAAGAAGGTCATCGCCTGTCGGTGGCAGGTGAGTGGTACTGCGGGTGGGAGGCGGGGGAGTGGTGCCACGTGCAGGGTGAGTGGTATCTGTAAGTGCCGCCCAGGTCGACACAGAGGCGTAGCAAGCAACTGCCTTATAAGGGCCGTCGCACTTACTTACTAGGTGGTGCTCTGCTTGCGGCGTTCTACTAAGGGGGTAGTAGTACTACTCACCTTGCCGCTCAGGTCGACACATAGGGTGTATCGGTCCGAGTCGCGCATGATCGAGTCGAGGGCGTCACTCAGGCGTCGCATCGGAATCTGCAGGCTGTAACCCGGATCGCCTGCTTAGGGTGTGGGGTGAGGGTGAGGGTGAGGGTGAGGGTGAGGGTGAGGGCTAGGGTTACGCTTATGGTTCCAGTGAAGGTTGGGGTCGGGCTTAGGGTCAGGGCCAGGGTAAGGGCCAGGGCCAGGGTCAGGGTCAGGGCCAGGGTCAGGGCCAGGGTCAGGGCCAGGGTCAGGGTCAGGGCCAGGGCCAGGGCCAGGGCCAGGGCCAGGGTCGAAGTCGGAGGGCTCGCCGATGGGTGCATCGGCCGGGTCGGGCGGAGGCGGCACCCACTGCGCTGCGAGTCGGGCTTGGTTCTGCGCGAGAAGCACCTCCGTCCGCGCGACGTCCCAGGCTGAGAGGATCTCGCGGACGGCGGCGTTGGGCGCCACCTGCACGGGTGGGGTGCATGGGTGGGGTGCATGGGTGGGGGAAGGCAAGTCCAGCTGGTCACGAGTCAAGGTGGCCTTGTGCGATCTCGTGCGATCTCACGCGAGGTCGGTAGTACTAGTAGTAGGTGTTCCAGCGTGATTGGTTAGGGTCAGTCGCCTGGAGCGGGGTCTGCTGATCGGCCGAGGTGATGCGAGGATCGGCTCCCGCCTCGAGCAGCAGCTTCACGCACTCCTGCTTGTCCATGGTTAGGGTTAGGGTTAGGGTTAGGGTTAGGGTTAGGGTTAGGGTTAGGGTTAGGGTTAGGGTTAGGGTTAGGGTTAGGGTTAGGGTTAGGGTTAGGGTTAGGGTTAGGGTTAGGGTTAGGCACTCCTGCTTGTCCATGAAGGCGGCGCGCCACAGTGGCGTGCGTCCCTGGTGGTTCTGCGTGTTGACGTTGGCCCCGTGCTTGAGCAGCATCGTGCACACCTGTAGGGGTAGTATCTAGGTAACGAGCGCGTGGATGGACGTTGGCGCCGTGCCGCGGCAGCAGCGTGCAGACCTGCACATGCCATGCACATGCCATGCACATGCCATGCACATGCCATGCACATGCCATGCATACACCATGCATACACCATGCATATACCTCCACGGCGCCGCCGCACGCCGCCTCCGAGAGGGGTGTGTGCTCGTTGGCATCGAGGCAGTCGAGCTTGGCTCCGATGAGGGGAGAGAAGCACTCCTCGACCCATGCCGTGATCATCTGCTGCACGCACTCCTGCTCGTTGTCGAAGGCCGCCTCGAGCAGCTGCGCCTGCACGGGGGTGCCAGGGGTATTGTAAGGGCGTGTAAGAAGGGGATCTAAGGGGTCTAAGGGGTGCAAAGGGTGCAAGGGGTGCAAGGGGTGCAAGGGGTGTATGGAAGGGGGTGTAAGGCGGGGTGGCGCACCTGCTTCTTCTTCTCGGCGGCAAGCTTCTTGCGCCGCTCCTGCTTAGGGCGAGGGTGAGGATGAGGGTGGGGTGAGGATGAAGGTGGAGGCGAGGGCGAGGGTTAGAGTTGGGGCGAGTGCGGGTGAGGGTGAGGGTGAGGGTTGGAGCCTCTTGCACCGCTCCTCCTCGCGCTTGCGCACGCGCCGCTCCTCCTCGACGATCTGGTTCTGAATCTCCTGACGCTGCGCCTCGCTCTCCGCCCACCGCCGCTCCCGCTCCGCATCCGCCGCCGCAGCCGCCTCCAGCCGGCGCGCTTGCGCCTCCGCGGCGGCCGCGGCGGCCGCCTCCGCCTCCGCAGCCTCGGCAGCCGCCTGCTCCTCCGGGCTGAGCACGGGCTTCTTGGCCGCCGTGATCATGCCTTCGATGCCGGCGGGCTTGCCACCCTTCTTGGCCGCAGCAAGTTTGGACCCGGTCGGCTTAGCGGGCTTGGCGCCAGCGGAGGGTTTCGCACCAGCAGCGCTTTTCGCACCCTTGGCCGCCGCCGCTGCGGGCTTCTTGGCCGCCGTGAGCATGCCTTCGATGCCGGCGGGCTTGCTTGCTGCGGCAGACTTGCTCGTGCTGCCTGCGGCCGGTGCCTTCCTCGTTATGCCGAGCGAGGCCGATGTCTTTGCGTTCTTCACCTTGTCAGCCACGGCCTTCTGCTCCGCCTTCTGCCTTGCGACGTCCTTGAGGATTTCGCCCTTCTCCTCCTCCGTCAACGTCTGCCCGGGCTCGTAGACGCCTTCGGCATCCTTCGGCATCGTGCGGGCGGGCGCGCTGTGGGCAAGCAAGGCAAACACCGAAATAGACGTTACAGAAACATGCTGGTTGGTGTTTGATGACCCTTTGGTGCGTTGCGGCTGGCCCTTGGCTGACCTGCTGTCAGCCTTGGGTGCGCTGGCCAAGCCTGCTTGGGGATGTAAAACACGTGACGAAAGTGAAAGAGTAGTTACGAGCAGATCTGCTGCGCCACTCAGCCTTCGAGCGGTTTGCACCGAGCGGCTTGGCAAGAACTAGAAGTGGGCTCATGGCGACCATGGCCATGGCGGCGAACAAAACGTCGACGTCGACGTATAGAGGCTCGAGCCCGGGGGGCACCGACCCACGGATTAATCCATTGACGGGCAAACCCAGAGGTTCTGGACCTGGCGACAGCGGCGGGGGCGGCTCTCCAGGAGTGATGATGCCCCCACCGCTGTCACCGGAGCCTAACCTGGAGGGGATAGTCAACTCGGGGTGGGACAAAGTCGGTAGGGTGGCAGATACGACCGCCCACCACACGTCGACCAGGGACCTCTTCAGAGAGAGCGAGAAAACCGAGAAGCACAAAGTGACGAGGATCCGAAACAGGGAGATGCAGAAGGTCGGCTGGGTTATCGACCCGCGCAAGTCAAGGATTCTGCCAAAGTGGGACCTACTGATGGTGTCGGCGCTCTTGTTCACGGCGCTCGTCACACCGGTGGAGGTGGCCTTCCTGGAAGAGGGGCAGTACATCACCAACCTCTGGATCATCAACCGAATCGTCGACGTGTGCTTCATGTTTGACATTATCCTCACCTTCAACCGTGCCTACCAGGATACCTCAGATGAGAGCCAGCACTGGGTTTTCAACAAATGGGTGATCGCGCGGAACTACCTGATGGGCTGGTTCGTCCTCGACTTCTTCTCCGTCGTCCCGTTTTGGCTGACGTCTCTCCAGTACTCATACTACGAGTGCATGGGACTGGATGGCATGACGCACGAGAGCTGCATTGATCTAGAGGATCAGGCAGTGGCCCTCCTCAACGGCACCTCAGATGCGATGGGCGCAACGATGACGCGGAGCGCGGTGCTTTTCCGCATCGCCAAGCTGCTGCGCATGGTCAAGCTCGCGCGCGTCTTCAAGGCTTCGCGCGTGCTTCAGAGGGCGCTGCTCGACTATGTGATGAACGAGCTGGAGTGGACTTACGCGGTGATCAAGATGATCAAGCTGTTCACGGTCCTCACCGCGTACGCCCACTGGCAAGCCTGCCTCTGGGGCCTCATCTCATCGTACATGGAGGCCGAAGGCGCTCCGAACTGGGTGGCGTCGTTTAAGGCGGACTACGAGGCGGATTATGAGGACAGGGGAATAATGGGTCAGGTACCGACTGGTCTGGACACCTATGCGGCGGCGCTGTACTGGTCGGTGATGACACTCACTTCGATTGGCTACGGCTACGCTACACCGGTGAACACGGCGGAGCGCTTCCTGTGCACATTCTACATGATGATGTCGGGCCTCATGTGGACTTACGCCATCGGCTCCGTCACGGCCATCGCTACCACCCTCAACCCAAATGCGACGCTCTACCAGACGACGATGGACTCGCTCAACTACTTTATGCGCGAGCGGGATCTGCCGCGCGACATGCGCTTGACGCTGCGTGAATACTTCACCAACGCCCGCCTCGTGCACCAGCTCAACGACGACGGCGAACTGCTCGACAAGATGAGTCCACTACTCCAGGGCTCCGTTGCGATGGTGGCCAACAAGAAGTGGCTTGACCACATCTGGTTCTTTCGGGACATCGAGTCTTTCAAGAGCGGCTCGGACTTCATCGCACAGCTCGCAAAGCAGCTCGTGGTGCGCTGCTTCATTGCGCAAGAGCGGCTGCCCGTGGGCCAGCTGTACATCCTGCGCCGCGGCTTCGTGGTCAAGATGTGGCGCTTCCTCGGTGCCGGCAAGGTGTGGGGCGAGGACATGATCATGCAGAACATGCACCTGGTCGACCACTCGCAGGCGGTGGCGCTCACCTACGTAGAGGCGTACACGCTCCGCCGCAACGACCTCATGGATGTGCTCGACGCGTACCCCGGCCCCGCGACGCGCGTGCATAAGGCGGGTCGGAGGATGACGATACAGCGCCTCCTTCTAAGGTACCTCTGCAGACAAATGGGTCTGGCGGGGCCGCGGAGCATCGCGCTCCCCGAGAATGCCAAGGGCTACGTGACCGTTAACGAGGTTGCCTCCGTGGAGCAGAAGGTGGACCAGCTCAGCAAGCATGTCACGAGCATCTCGGGCGGTGTAGATCCTGAAGGTGTAGATGGGTTCGCTGCGCGGTCTGCGAGCCAGGGCGTGAGTACCGCCTTGAGTGAGAAGGTCGACGCGCTGGCCACATCGCTCGGTGCGGTCGTGGCCTCGCAGGCGGCGACCACGCAGCTGCTGCAGAGCCTCCACCGCCGACTCGACGCAGGTGGTCTTAATCGCAGCGGAGATGCGCCGGCCGGTAGGTGGGGAGAGCGCCTGTCAGATGATGATACGGCCGAGGTGGCACCCGACGCATCACCCGGATCCGCTCCTCAATCGCCGACTCAGCGTGCGCTGCAGCGCGCTAAGACTGCGACTGGCATTGTCATCGCAGCTGCGCGATCGCCTCGATCTTCACGCGGACATGTGCAGTCCGAGGCGGTCTAGACTAGGGTCGCTTGAACCGGAGGGGGTTATGCACACCCCGGGTGTGGGTAAGGGACTCAAGGGCCTAGGGAGCTAGGGAGGTGTCAATAGTGCGGTAGGTGGGTTTTGGGTGGGTTTTGTGTGTTTTTAGGGGTAGAATTAAATATCAAATTATAGGTCGAATTAGGCCTAATCTCAGCGGTTGCTAAATCAGGGCTTATTTGGCCCTTAGCCGTCGGCAGGCCCTGAGGCCCATGCCCAGCACGGAGGGCCCAGCGCAGCGACTGGCCCCCGGCAGGGCGGGGTTCTCAGGGTTTCTATATGCGGTGCACTGTGCTCCAAGCAAAAGCTCCACAACCCCTCAGCAAAGGTGGCCCGAGCGATTTAGGTTTGTGTGTCTCGCATTTATTTGATTTGGCGCGCCGTGTCGGCGGGCGCCGAGCGCTCCGGCTGGCACGTGGCAGCGGCAGCTACTATGGAACCGTTCGTGGTGTTGGATGTGGATGGCGTCCTCCACCCGCTCAGCGAAAAGGGCCTGCCTGTTAACGCCGCGTTTGAGGACCTTTCGAAGCGTGCCGACGAGGATCAAGAGGACGACGGCTTGTGTGTCTTCCCAGCTGTCGCAGGTGAGTCGCAACAACATAAACTCCGTACTGACCGGCGGCTGCAGTCTATTGTAGAGTGCCAGTGCGGCCCCGTCCCTTGCCCGGGGCTCTCACTCATGACACACCCACCGACAACTCAGGTGAGTTCGAGCCGCACTGCATGGCCGAGCTGGCTCGAGCGGTCGCAGAGACAGGCGCGCAGATCGTGCTGTCGACAACCTGGCGAGAGACGCCTCCGCAGCGGCGTGCCGTCGACAGGAAGCTGCAGGAGTTCGGCATACCGGCCTCCGTTGAGGCGACGCCGCGACTGAGCGTTCTGCGGGGCGGCCGCGCGTCAGAGATCCTGAAGTGGGCGGCGGCGCAGCCTGCAGGCACGCGCTGGGTCGCGCTGGACGACATCGACCTAGGGCAGAAGCCAGTTCCCGGCACCGGAAGGTCGGTGGTCGACGGCACCCTGCTGCCAGAGAACTTCGTCCACGTCGACGCGCGAACCGGCCTCACAGCTGGGGATGCAGATCGGCTGATTGCGCTGCTAGAGCCTGCCGCCGCCGCCGCCGTGAAGGGCACTGCTGCTGCTGACAACACGTAAATTGTACGTGTTGTAAATAGCACTCGCCGGACTCGAATCGTTAAATTGATATTACGATCGGATTGGGGCGTCGGCATGATATATGCGATCGCCTAAGAAGAGGCGGGAGGCGCGCGGAGTCCGGAGACGACGGGAGCATTTCGTAGCCGCTGGCATGTAGCCGACGATGAGCTAAGGAGCTATGCGCGTCTCAGCCCTCCCCGGGGCCCGAGGACCTCGCGGCGGCAGAACTAAGCCACGCCAGGCGGGAGCTAGAGGCGGCGTCCGGCGATCACCCGGGAGTACTAGACGTAAGTAAGGGGTCGGTGGGACTTTAGCAGATTTGACCCTCGGACGCCCGGAGACGGGAAAGGCCCATGTGCCATGAGAGGCCCCACTTTAAAGCCGCAGAAAGCCGCAGCAAGGGGGAGGGGGGGGGGGGGTCTTCGTTGCGCCGAGAACCGACGTACTTTAGCAGAGTTGACGCCAAGCGACCGACTTTAGCAGGTTTGGTGCACATCTGCCCCCGGGGCACTTTATAGTCAATAGTGGATTTCGATTTGACCCCAAAGTACCCCACTTTAGTTGCTAGTTCCCCCGGGTGGCGGCGATGCAGGCCGCCGCGAGGCGCACAAGGAGGTACGCCCACGCGTGCCCAGGTAGCCCTGGCGTCTGACGGCAGCTCACCCGCACACACACAACCCCGCATTGTGCGGGCAGCTCACTGCACACACAATATGCGGGGTCCGCGAGGGCCTCGTCGAACCGAGAGAGACTCGGAATCTCGGTGCCCCCGCACCCGCCCACACAACGAAGCGAACAACGAAAAACGAGAAATCGATGCTAAAAAAGTCACTTTCCACCCTGCTTGCGCTCATCCAGCCATTCACCCAACGTGCGAGTGGTGCGGCTAGCCAGCCTGGCTGACGTGGCCGGGTCTGGCACCACTGGCTCCCGCGGCGCGCGGCTAAAGTAGCCTCGCAAGATGGAAAGCAGCGTGGTCGAGACCAGGGAGCACGCGGCGACGTACGGGATACGCAGGTGGGGAGGCACGAAGCGAAAGCCGACGTACTGCATCGCAAAGCTGGGCGGCCACGTCGTCTTCAGCGTCAGCCACAACTCTCGCTCGTACTGCTCGCGCGCCGCCTGAAGCGGGTGCGGTTCTCCGCGCATGGTCTGGTTGACCACGAAGAAGACAGGCAGGAAAAGCGCCGGCACGTAGACGAGCTGGTCGAAGCACACCTTCGCAGCCGCGGTTGCGGCCGCCGAAGAAGGGATGAGGATTACCTCCATCCATCTGCTGTAGATGAAGTATTGGGCGCCGCCCATCCAGAGGCAGCCAAAGATCGCGAAGGTCGCCGTTCGTCGCTGATCGACGACCTCGCGCCGCTCGACGAAGCACTGAACCGTGACGTCTACGACGGCAGCCTTTGCGGCCATGCTAGCCATCGCAAAGGTGAGTGGCCATTCCCTAACGGCGTTCGAGATACGTGCAAGCACCGGAAGGAGCGGACTGCGCGGCCCGGCGCTGCTGGACCGCCGGAGACTGGCTGGACATGCAAATGGCTGAACCGGCCGTGTGCGAACGGCTACACCGACCGAAAGGCGCCGGATGGCGGCCGGACCCAGCATGGCGCGCGCGCCTGGAACAATAGTTTGCGCTGCGGACCTGAGGTAAACGAGCGGATACAAGTCTCTTCTACCACGAACGCGCCCAGCCTAGGGCGCCGGTGGCGGAGCGGGCGCGGCGGGTGAACGGCGAGTACGTCGCGAAGGCGCGCACGCTGGACCACGAGCACAGCAGGCAGGCGGACGGCACGCCACGCACGCACTACCCAGGCGTGCGTGAGCAGGTGCAGGGTCACCTCGTCGGCCCGGTGCTGGCAGCGCTGCGGGCCTGGGACCCGGTGCTAGGCCTGGTGGTGGGCTCGTACCAGGGCTGCAGCGAGGCGCTGCACGGCCTCGCGCGGGAGGCGGCAAAGGCGAAGGCGACGGCGAAGTGGCGGCAGATGG
>Ga0209302_10001671_pt1 | contig 12997 bp, 11 predicted proteins | sample ArcOceMetagenome_2_FD_187445 | JGI IMG/M metagenome (GOLD analysis project Ga0209302, IMG submission 187445) | Marine eukaryotic phytoplankton communities from Arctic Ocean - Arctic Ocean ARC135M Metagenome (SPAdes) (version 2) | ecosystem: Environmental > Aquatic > Marine > Oceanic | place... | reverse complement strand
TTTGGAGTTTTGAAGGTGTAGCATTATCACATATTATTTTATCAGGTATGTGTTTCTTAGCTGCAATTTGGCATTGGGTTTACTGGGATTTAGAATTATTCCGTGATCCACGAACTGGAGAACCAGCCTTAGATTTACCAAAAATCTTCGGAATTCACTTATTCCTATCCGGATTAGCATGTTTTGGGTTTGGAGCATTCCATGTAACTGGCTTATTTGGGCCTGGTATTTGGGTTTCAGATGCCTATGGAATCACAGGAAAAGTACAACCAGTAGCTCCATCTTGGGGTGCAGACGGTTTTAATCCATTTAATCCAGGTGGTATTGCTGCACATCATATTGCTGCAGGTATCTTTGGTATTTTTGCAGGTGTTTTCCATTTAACAGTGCGTCCACCACAACGTTTATATCGTGCATTACGAATGGGAAATATTGAAACTGTTTTATCAAGTAGTATTGCAGCAGTTTTCTTTGCAGCATTTGTTACATCAGGTACAATGTGGTATGGAGCAGCAGCAACACCAATTGAATTATTTGGACCAACTCGTTATCAATGGGATAGTGGTTATTTCCAACAAGAAATTGAGCGACAAGTTGAAACTTCTGTAAGTGAAGGTTTATCTGAAAGTCAAGCATGGTCAAGAATTCCAGATAAATTAGCATTCTATGACTATATTGGAAACAATCCTGCTAAAGGTGGTTTATTCCGTGCTGGACCAATGAATAAAGGTGATGGAGTTGCTGAAGCGTGGTTAGGTCATCCAATTTTCCGTGACAAAGAAGGTCGCGAATTAACTGTAAGACGTATGCCTGCTTTCTTCGAAACATTCCCAGTTATTTTAGTTGATAAAGATGGTATTATCCGTGCTGATATTCCTTTCCGTCGAGCAGAATCGAAATATAGTATTGAGCAAGTAGGTGTAACGGTTGATTTCTATGGTGGTAAATTAAATGGTCAAACATTTAAAGATGCACCGACAGTTAAGAAATTTGCCCGTAAAGCTCAACTAGGTGAAGTTTTTGAATTTGATAGAACAAGTTTATCATCAGATGGTGTATTTAGAAGTAGTCCACGTGGTTGGTATACGTTTGGTCATGCAAACTTTGCTTTATTATTCTTCTTAGGACATTTATGGCATGGTGGTCGAACAATTTTCCGTGATGTGTTTACAGGTATTGGTGCTGAAGTTACAGAACAAGTTGAATTTGGTGCTTTCCAAAAACTAGGGGATAAATCAACTAAAAAACAAGGTGCTGTTTAAAAAATTTTCATAACCGGTATTTTAAATTTCTTCATATTTATATAGGATCATAAACAATGGAAGCTTTAGTTTATACATTTTTACTTATTGGTACTTTAACGGTAATCTTCTTTGCCGTATTTTTCCGAGATACGCCAAGAATTCTTAGAAAATAAAACCAAGAAAATTGGTTTTATTTTTTAGTCTTCATGTTCTTCAAATGGATCACGTAAATTTTTCGATGTAGGTCCAAAAGCAGTGTAAATAGAATATGTAGTAATTCCTAGAAGTAAACTTGATACAAAAATTACAATAATAGTTGCTGTTTCCATGATATATATTGATTATGATTAACGTCTTAATATTATATATCATATAATAGAAAAATTAACTTATTAAAATTTAAATATGGCATTACGAACAAGATTAGGTGAAATTTTACGTCCATTAAATGCTGAATATGGTAAAGTTGCACCAGGTTGGGGTACGACTCCAATTATGGGTGTAGTAATGGCTGCATTCTTAGTTTTTTTATTAATTATTTTACAAATTTATAACTCATCACTGATCATTGAAAATGTTGACGTAGATTGGGCAAACGGTATTGTATAATAATTATACTAAAAATAATTTAGAAAAACAACTTTGTTTTTCTAAATTATAAAAATCGCACACATTAAATATATATATATATATCTATGGATATTATCAGTCTAGGTTGGGCCGGCTTAATGACAATGTTTACGTTTTCATTAGCATTGACTGTTTGGGCTCGAAATGGTTTCTAATTATTTAAATTCTTTGTAGGATATTATGGAATTGATCAGATTAATTTTTCCGTATGCAAGTCCCGAAATTGTTACTACAGCAGCTATTTGCTTCTCAATAACTTTATTTGGTCTTTCTTTAGGTTTTGCTTTACTAAAAGTACAAGGTGAATAATCGTTTATTTAATAATAATATTATTTATATTATTATTAAATTAAATTTTTGTGTAAAAGTGTCTTAGTATTATTTTTCAGCTTGGCTTATATCCAAACGAAAAATTTAATTGGTATTAATTTCACTAAACACAAATTACCAAGAATAGCACATATTAAATATTATCACGTTATACAACAATAAATATTAATATTAAAAAAAAAAAATTTGGTTAATAATTTTTAAAGTTATCTTTTGGATAAAGTGTAAAAATATTAATATTTTCACATTTTGTCGAAAAAATAACAATCAAACTTAAATCGGGCTGGACTTGGCCGCGCACCAAGTAAGATCGTGTATACTAATAATGCACGTTTTTTTGGAGTTGTTCTAAGCTTCATTGTTTTTGCCCCATCATTACTGAAAATATTTGAAGTTTAAAAATTTAAACTTCAAATTGACTTCCTCGTCGATATTGTAAAAATGCTGCAACAAAAAGACCCATTGCTGTTACCGAAATCATTCCTAAAACTATCCCAGATAATAAAGGTTCTACCATATTTTATTTTTTTTTATTATGAACGTATGTATATCTATCTTCAAAATAATATTATACAATGATTTAATTAATTTATACGTTTAAAATTAAATTATCTAAATCCAATAGCAGCTTGCCATACAAATGCTAATAATAAAAAGAAAACGGGAATAATTGGTAATACATCGACAATGGGACTAAAAATAACGTATGCGTCTGGTAAACGAGATAATAATAAAGTTTCCATAAATAATAATATATCTTTAAAATTTTTTTAAAGCTAATTAATAGTATTAGATTTAATAATAACAATTCTACTATAAAATCAAAATTTTTTTTATTTATATTAGCATTTAATTTTATCAAATTTTAATAAAGAATTTATGTTTATTATTCATAAATATAAATTACTAGTAAATTTTATTAGACTATGCTAAATTATTAGAATTTTTATTTGCTAATAGTATAGATATTAATCGTTTAAAATATTTAGTAATTTTTTCAACTAAATATTTTAATAATTAATTTTGTCTGCTTTTTAAATTATTAACGTATAATAATAAGATAAGGTTATAAAGTTTCGAGTAAAAGCTTAAATAAGTGTTTACTCTCTTAATAATTAAATTAAAGGATTATTAAAATATGACCATTGCTATTGGGCAAAACCAAGAACGTGGCTTATTTGATCTGGTTGATGATTGGTTAAAGAAAGATCGTTTTGTATTCGTTGGTTGGTCTGGTTTATTATTATTCCCTTGTGCTTATTTAGCAACTGGTGGATGGTTAACAGGTACAACATTTGTAACATCATGGTACACACATGGTTTAGCAACTTCATATCTTGAAGGATGTAATTTCCTAACAGCAGCTGTATCAACTCCAGCTAACAGTATGGGTCATTCATTATTACTTTTATGGGGTCCTGAAGCACAAGGTGATTTCACTCGTTGGTGTCAAATTGGTGGTCTTTGGGCATTTGTAGCTTTACATGGTGCATTTGGTCTTATCGGATTCTGTTTACGTCAATTTGAAATTGCTCGTTTAGTTGGTATTCGTCCATATAATGCTATTGCTTTTTCAGGTCCAATTGCTGTATTTATTTCAGTATTCTTATTATACCCTTTAGGACAGGCAAGTTGGTTCTTCGCACCAAGTTTTGGTGTAGCGGCAATTTTCCGTTTCTTATTATTCTTACAAGGTTTCCATAATTGGACATTAAACCCATTCCACATGATGGGTGTTGCTGGTATCTTAGGTGGTGCATTACTTTGTGCTATTCATGGTGCAACAGTAGAAAATACATTATTTGAAGATGGTGATGCTGCAAATACATTCCGTGCATTTACACCAACTCAATCAGAAGAAACTTACTCAATGGTTACTGCTAACCGTTTTTGGTCACAAATTTTTGGGGTAGCATTCTCAAATAAACGTTGGTTACATTTCTTTATGTTATTCGTACCCGTAACTGGTTTATGGACTAGTTCAATTGGTATTGTTGGATTAGCATTAAATTTACGTGCATATGATTTTGTTTCACAAGAATTACGTGCAGCAGAAGATCCAGAATTTGAAACATTCTATACAAAAAATATTTTATTAAACGAAGGTATTCGTTCGTGGATGGCTGCACAAGATCAACCACATGAGAACTTCGTATTCCCTGAGGAGGTATTACCACGTGGAAACGCCCTTTAATAGTAGTATAGCAGGTCGCGACATTGAATCTACAGGATTTGCTTGGTGGAGTGGAAACGCTCGTTTAATCAATGTATCAGGTAAATTATTAGGTGCTCACGTAGCACATGCTGGTTTAATGGTATTTTGGGCTGGTGCAATGATTTTATTTGAAGTTTCACATTTTGTACCAGAAAAACCTTTATATGAGCAAGGGTTTATTTGTATGCAACATTTAGCTACATTAGGCTACGGAATTGGCCCAGGTGGTGAGATCACTTCAACTGTACCTTATTTCGCAGTTGGTGTAATTCATTTAATATCATCAGCAGTACTTGGTTTTGGTGGAATCTACCACGCATTATTAGGTCCTGATACATTAGAAGAATCATTCCCATTCTTTGGTTATGATTGGCGTGATAAAAATAAAATGACAACAATTTTAGGTATTCACTTATGCCTTTTAGGGCTTGGTGCTTTCTTATTAGTTGCTAAAGCAATGTATATTGGTGGTGTATACGATACTTGGGCACCGGGTGGTGGAGATGTTCGTTTTATTACGACACCAACATTAAATCCAATTGTTATTTTTGGTTATGTTTTCCGTTCGCCATTTGGTGGTGACGGTTGGGTTGTTTCTGTAAATAATATGGAAGATGTTATTGGTGGTCATATTTGGGTTGGTATTTTATGTATCACCGGTGGAATCTGGCATATCTTTACAAAACCATTTGCTTGGGCACGTCGTGCTTTTGTATGGTCTGGTGAAGCTTACCTTTCATATAGTTTAGCTGCACTTTCTCTTATGGGTTTTACAGCTTCTTTATACTCTTGGTATAATAATACAGCTTACCCAAGTGAATTATATGGACCAACTGGTCCAGAAGCTTCACAATCACAAGCATTCACATTCTTAGTTCGTGATCAACGATTAGGTGCTAATGTTTCATCAGCACAAGGTCCAACTGGTTTAGGTAAATACTTAATGCGTTCGCCAAGTGGAGAGATCATCTTCGGTGGTGAGACAATGCGTTTCTGGGATTTACGTGCACCATGGGTTGAACCATTACGTGGTCCAAACGGTTTAGATATTAATAAAATTAAAAATGATATTCAACCATGGCAAGAACGTCGTGCTGCTGAATATATGACACATGCTCCATTAGGATCATTAAACTCTGTAGGTGGTGTAGCTACTGAAATTAACTCTGTTAATTACGTATCACCACGTTCATGGTTATGTTGTTCACATTTCATTTTAGGTTTCTTCTTCTTAGTTGGTCACTGGTGGCATTCAGGTCGTGCTCGTGCGGCTGCAGCTGGTTTCGAGAAAGGTATTAATCGTGCCAATGAACCTGTATTATCAATGCGTCCTATTGATTAATTATTAATTTGTAGAATGATTTAATAATATTGGGTTTTTCTTAAGTTAAAAAACTATTTCTTTTAAAAGAAATAGTTTTTTAACTCATTGCGATCTTATTTTTTTTGTGAAATTTTTGACAAAAATTTAATTTCATTAATAATATGTTTAAAAAAATATTTATATTAATAATAAAATTAACGTAAAGTGAAACTGTTTTAAAATACTTTAGTAATATATTGCATATTTAATATGATAAAAGTTGATTATTATTTATCGACTACGGGAATCAGAGTCTAAAAAATTATGCTTGAACTAATTCTAATGAGTCTAAAATAGTATTAAGTTGGTTTATTTACTACTTACTGTTTATTTGATTTAGTGAGAATTTTTATTACAAACTTGATTAAAATGGTTGGAACTACTATTACTAGAATTTGGTTTTTAATTTTATTTTAAATTGAATGCGACGAAAATAAAAAAAAATTTCACATCTTGATATGGCAATATTTAACTAACTTATTTTCGTTGATAATTAAAATCCACGGAAAATAATGAAACTATGTTAAATTTAATCCTAAAATTTTAAAACTATGTTGGCCGATGAAGCTATATTTCTAAATACGGGACTGACGAGACTCGAACTCGCAACGTCCGCCGTGACAGGGCGGTGCTCTAACCAATTGAACTACAATCCCAAAAATTTCTACTATCTTACACAAATACTAGTTTAATTTATTTTAAATGTCAATTTTTTAATTCAATTTTATTAACAAAGGAGAAACAGGGATTCGAACCCTGGGTACAATGAATGTACGGTAGATTAGCAATCTACTGCTTTCGACCACTCAGCCATTTCTCCTAAATAAATATTTCATAAGTAGGTGGCTCTGGTGGGATTTGAACCTACGACCTAGGGCTTATGAATCCCCCGCTCTAACCACTGAGCTACAGAGCCTTGTACTAGTTTTAATATAAAAATTATAACATAATTACATACAATTATGTTATAATTTTTATATTAAAACTTTATGTAGTGAAAATAATGTTAGTAAAATTAAATAAATTTTATAATTATTAAGTATATAATTATAGTAACTCTATACTTAATGATTATATAATGATATTATGAGTGATTTTTGGAATAATATTTCTCGCTACCCACGATTTTTTATTAGTAGCGTAGTTGGTTCAACTTTAGTTATCATTGCTCCTTTGCGAAACTTATTTAAAATTCCTAAATTACGAATTTTTTTAGTAATTCTAATTTTTGGAATAATTGGAGGTTTATATGCTGTTCTGAGAAGTATGGCTGGTATATAAAAAAAATAAAATATTAATAAAAATTTCTAGTTTTATTGGGCCGAGTTGGATTCGAACCAACGTAGCAATACTGCAGCGGATTTACAATCCGCCTCCTTTAACCACTCGGACACCGACCCCTTTATAACATATAATATATCACATTGAAAATTAAATGTCAATATATAAATAAATATTAATACCAAATATTTACATGTCTATTAGATCCTTTTTTAAAGTTAATAATACAATTTCCAATTGAAATTTATGAAAGATGAAATTTGTAATTTTTAGATTTAAAAAATTAATACTATAATCGGATAAAAAAACTTACAATCATTATAAACAAAGTCAAAGTTAAATTCAATTTTATATTGTAGAAAATCCCACATTACTTATATTTTTTTAAGATTTATTTCGTTATTCGATCAGTATTTTTTATTTTAACTAGTACAAAAAAGATGTAAAATATTAACTTTTATTAACATCTTTTATAATTTCATTTTTACATTCATTATGTTGAAATTATTTCAAAGTAAATTAATTAATTTTTATTTAGTATCATTATTTAATTATTGAAAAATGTTTAATTACTTTTTTAATTATAAATATTTTAAGTTGGGTTATATTTTTCATTCTCATCATAATCTTCAAATTTTGTTAGATATTTGTTAAATAAAAGTCGAGTGTTTCCAATTGGACCATTTCTTTGTTTAGCAATTGAAAGGTCAATAATTGTTGAACCTGGGGTTAAATTTTGAACAGATTTTTGCTTATTTCTGTATAACATTAATACAAGATCAGCATCCTGTTCTATAGATCCACTATCTCGTAAATCAGATAGCATTGGTGTGGGGTCAATTCGACCATCTATAGTTCGACTTAATTGTGATAATGCAATTATTGGAACTGTAAATTCACGAGCAATATTCTTTAATTCACGAGTAATTATAGAAATTTCTTGAGATCGATTTATATTATTTGATGAAGGTTCATGCATTAATTGTAAATAATCAATAATAACTAATCCAATTTGTGGGTAAGTTTTAGAAAAGTTTTTTAATACTCGTCGAACATCTAAAGAACTTAAATGTGGTGTATCATATAAATGTATAGGAATTTTTCCTAAAATTCGCATAACTAAATCAATTTTTTTCCAATCTTCGTGGTTTAGTAAACCAGTTTTAAATTTCATTTGATCTAAACGTGTTTCCATTGAAAGTAATCGGTACATTAATTGTTGCGCAGACATTTCTAAACTAAAAAAAATCACAGGTAAACGACTTTTTTTTAAAACGTTTAAGGCAATATTTAATCCAAAAGCTGTTTTGCCGACTGAAGGTCTTCCAGCAATGATGATTAGTTCTGATTTTTGAAATCCATCTGTATATGAATCAAGACTAATAAATCCTGATGGGGTACCTGATAAGCGACCTGGTTGACAGACTTTTTTCCACAGATCGTCGATAATTGATCGTAATAATTCGGCGCTACTAAAATCTTTTTCTTTTAATTGAAGATCCGCGGTTAATTTTCTTATTTCAGAATCAAGTCCTAATAATTGTTCATAAATAGGAAAATTCATTATAAATCCATTATCAATAGTTTTTAAACCAATCTTAATTATACAACGACGTATGTATTTTTGTTTAATTAAACGTATATAATCCATTAAATAAACTAAAGTAGGAATTTCTTTAAGAAGTTCACTGATAACTTGTAAACCTCCTATATCATTGATTAACCCATGACATTGAATATAATCTGTTGTTGTTAAAAAATCAATTGAAAGATCTTGATGATACATATTAATAAATATTTCATATAACCGTTGATGGTTTTTAAAATAAAATGCATCGACTGGTAAATGCTCCATAATAATTTCGAGAGTTTGAAAAGATGTATCACAATTAACTAATATACAAGTTAACAATGTTTTTTCTAATATAAAACTATGAGGAAGTTGAGCTGTTAAATTTAATATATTTTCATTCTCATCATAAATAAAAAGTGGTTGTTTTTCACTTTTTAATTTTTCTTTCGTTATTATTTTTAAAGAATCTAAACCATTTTTCTTAGTAGTAGAGAGTTTTTTTTTCATGAAAAGGTTTTTTTTATATTGTAATTTTTATTCTGAATAAAAAATCTTGTAATTTCCAGTGATTATTTTTATACTATTATTAAATACGCGTCCTTAGTTCAGTTGGTAGAACGCTAGTCTCCAAAATTAGATGTCGAGGGTTCAAGTCCTTCAGGACGCGTTTCTCTTTTAAAAAAGAGGTTATAATTCAAAAATTAATATTGTTAAATAGAATTTTTTAAATTAAAATATTTTATCTACTTTGAGATTATGGTTATTGTACCTCAGTCTTACAATTTTAACAAATTATAATCCAAAAATTTAGAATATCTTTTGCACATTATATTATTATATTATTATGGCTAAAAAAATTACTGCATTAATTAAACTTGCATTACCAGCTGGAAAAGCGACACCAGCACCACCTGTTGGGCCTGCATTAGGACAACATGGTGTAAATATTGCAGCATTTTGTAAAGATTACAATGCTAAAACAAGTGATAAATCAGGTTTGATTATTCCAGTTGAGATTTCTGTTTATGAAGATAGAAGCTATACGTTTATTTTAAAAACACCTCCTGCATCTGTTTTATTAGTTAATGCAGCAAAGATTAAAAAAGGTTCTGCCAAACCAAATTTAATGAATGTTGGGTCAATTACAAGAGTGCAATTAGAAGAAATTGCTACTATAAAACTACCCGATTTAAATACTACTAAACTCGATAGTGCAATGAAGATTGTTGAAGGAACGGCCCGTAATATGGGAATCTCCATTGTAGATTAAATTAAACTTAGATAAATTTTTAGTGGAGAAAGGTATGGGAAAACTATCACGGCGTCACGCAGAAAATGTTGAGAAAACTAAAAATAAAATTTATACAAATTTAGACGAAGCGGTTCAAATTTTAAAAGAAACAGCAACAGCTAAATTTGTAGAAAGTGTAGAATTGCATGCCAATTTAAATATTGATCCAAAATATGCAGATCAACAATTACGAACAACAGTAACATTACCTCATGGTATTGGGAAACAAATCAAAATAGCTGTTTTAACAAACGAAGAAAATTTTGATGAAGCAACAAAATCAGGAGCTGATATTGTTGGAAATGATGAATTAATTGAAAATATTACGAAAGGAAATATTGATTTTGATTTACTAATTGCAACTCCTAATATGATGCCCAAGTTAGCTAAACTTGGTCGTGTACTTGGTCCAAAAGGATTAATGCCTTCACCAAAATCAGGAACGGTAAGTAGTACTTTAACTGAAACTTTAACAGATTTTAAAAAAGGTAAATTTGAGTATAAAGCTGATAAAACAGGAATTGTTCATGTAACAATTGGAAAAATTAATTTTACTGAAATTCAGTTAGTTGAAAATTTACAATCTTTCTATGATTCAATTGAAAAGAATCGCCCTTCTGGTGTTAAAGGTAAATATTTCAAAAGTTTATCTATTTGTTGCACAATGGGTCCATCTATAAAACTAGATTCAAATAGTTTTGCGTAAATGTTTTCAAACTATATTAACTTAAAAACTTTAATATACAATATATTTTAAAATTATTATGTCAGAAAAAATCACTCAAATTATTGAAGAATTAAAAACTCTAACTTTATTAGAAGCATCAGAATTAGTATCACAAATTGAAGAAACGTTTGGCGTAGATGCATCTGCTTCTGCAGGTGGTGGTATGGTTATGGCTGCTGCTGCACCAGCTGAAGAAGTTGAAGAAAAAACTGAATTTGATTTAATGTTAGAAGAAGTTCCAGCTGATAAGAAAATCGCTATTCTAAAAATTGTACGTTCTATTACAGGTCTTGGCTTAAAAGAAGCTAAAGAATTAGTAGAGTCTGCACCAAAAGTAGTTCAAACAGGTATTGCAAAAGATGCAGCTGAAGCTGCACAAAAACAAATTGAAGCTGTTGGTGGTAAAGTATCTTTAAAATAAGTTTAACAAATTAATTGTTAAATTTAATCTAAGTTTCCTAAATTAAGAATATTTTAAAGAATACTTACTAAAGTTTATCAAATTAATTATGTGTACTTCTTTTAGTTAATTTCAAATAATATTATTTGGAATTAACTAAAATTTTATACAGAAAGAACGTATGTACGTTAATGTGGAATTTATTTTGATGAAAAAGTTATAATGATATCTTTTTAAACCTAAATTAAAGTTAAAATTTAACTTATTGACATTTTATTAATTTTTTTATATAGTATTAATAGAATTCAACTCTTTTAAAGATAAATGGGTGATTAACTCAGCGGTAGAGTGTCTGCCTTACAAGCAGAAGGTCACAGGTTCAAATCCTGTATTACCCATATAAGTTAAATAGAGGGCCTATCGTCTAACGGATTAGGACAGAAAACTTCTAATTTTCCAATGTAGGTTCGATTCCTACTGGGCCTAATTGATACTTATAAAAAAACTAATTTATGATCAAAACTGAATATCCTTGAATGCTTCAGTATTGAGAAATTATTAGTGATAAAATGTGGCTGATGTAATTTGATTTGCTGGCATAGCTCAACGGTAGAGCAACGGTTTTGTAATCCGTAGGTTGGAGGTTCAAATCCTCTTGCTAGCTTATTTTAATATGGTTTTTTACAATATCTAAATTTTATGTCGAAAAAAAAATGTGGTATATGTATAATAATCATTCTTCAGATTATACAATCCTATAGATGACATCATTAGTAATGTTTGAAAACAGATGATAATCATCAGCAAGAGAATATCAAACATACTCGCTAAAAATTGTAAAATCTAAACCGATTTGTAGTTTTTCAAAATATTTATGGGCAGATCGATAAACTATTAACGTAACAGTATCCACTTTTCTTTTATATTTTAAAAATTTTGATGAATTCGTTACTAGATCCATTGATTTTGAACCAATATAATTATAATTTATTATAATTAATGTCATCAATTTTTGCTTCTCCTAACTTTTTTGTGTCAACAAGTTCTTGAATTTTATTATCTTCTTGTTACTTGTTCGATTTTTTGATTTTATTTAATTCTAAAATTTAATATTCTTGATAAGTCACAGAACATTGTTACAGTGGTTAAAAATTTAAGAATGATGACGTACAATTCTAACTACTTTATGATTTTAATAAATTTTATTAATTGATACATACTAATTTGCTGAAATGCATAAATTGGAATTTTTTTTTCCTTAGCAAATTGATTCAATTTCAGATTTTGTTGTAAATTTTTCGTTAATCCAATTATTAAACTTGCCTTTCGAAAATCATTTGTTAAAGTAAATTTCGTATCAATTTTTGAAAAGACTTCTTTGAGAAAATTATTTGATATTGAATAAGAATATATAACGACGGTTTTTTTAAACCCATTTAATAATTTATTAGTTTTTACAACATTAACCTGTACCCAATATTTAGTGATATTTAATGGCACTTCTTCTGTTAAAGAAATACTCTTGATTAATGAGTTTTGAGAAGGTGAAAATTGATCACATTGTATTTGGATTTTTTCATCTAGTTTAAACTGGCGTATTTGATAAATTAATGAATTTCGTCGTAAAAATGAATCTGCAGATGTTGCAACATCTTCATGAATAGTCCAAATATGAGAGTGATTAATTTCAATTATAATTTCAAATGCTGGGTAAGATTTTCGTTCTAATACACTTTTTTGTGTACCACGTCGCTTAGCTTCTTCATCACTTAAAGTAACATATTGAATTCCACCAATTAAATCTGATAATGGAGGGTTTTTAATTAAATTTTCTAAACAATTACCATGAGTTGTTCCAATTAATTGAACACCTTTTTCTGCAATTGTTCGTGCGGCTAAAACTTCTAATTCTGTTCCAATTTCATCAATAATGATTACTTGAG
>Ga0209302_10001669_pt1 | contig 13010 bp, 16 predicted proteins | sample ArcOceMetagenome_2_FD_187445 | JGI IMG/M metagenome (GOLD analysis project Ga0209302, IMG submission 187445) | Marine eukaryotic phytoplankton communities from Arctic Ocean - Arctic Ocean ARC135M Metagenome (SPAdes) (version 2) | ecosystem: Environmental > Aquatic > Marine > Oceanic | place... | reverse complement strand
ACGGAAGAACATACGGAAGAACATACGGAAGAACATACGGAAGAACATACAGAAGAACATACGGAAGAACAAAAATCTAAAATAACCTTGAAAAATAATCCTACAAAAATTAATAGACAAAAAAGACTAAAAATACTACTAAAAAAAGTATCAGATACTGATTCAAATGATACTGAAGAAACCGTAGAACAAAAAACACGCAATTAAATTGAACTATTTGTTACTATAATAATGTGAAAGTATTTCACATTATTATGATTGCATTCACCCGACTTCTTTATGCCTACGACGAAGTTATTGTTAATTTAATGTTTGCCATACTTGAAAAAAAAGATTTTAATAAAGTTATTTTCTGGTCTGCTGAATTATTTTATAGTGGGTTCCTGAGAGAATTATCAGAACTATTCTGGTTATTTTATTATGATTTTTATACTTTTAATGTGCCTTTTTATAAAATAAATAGTAAATTTAAAAAATTTAAAAATTTAAATCAATTTGAAGCTTTATTGGAATCTTTTTATATATTATTTCAAGCTGAACCCACGTGCGATATGTTTATAATAAATTACATGATTAAAATTAAAAAAGTCGCAAAAATCAATAACATTCAAAATATTTTCAATGTTATTGAATGTTTACTAAAAACAAACAAAATACATCATATTATTAATTATTTAAGAGCATCTTTGGAACAAAATGAAACAGAAACAATAAAACATTATAATATATTCATTAAAAAAGTAAATAAAAAATCACCATTGTACAAAAAAAATAAATATTCATCTGATGTATTTTCACAGCTTATGAATCATTTTATTATATATGCGGATCTTTTAATAATTAAAAAAAAAAGAAAAAGAATGAAATGGATGTCTCTATCCGAAACACATATTCAATATTTTAAAAAATTAAATATAAATCATCATTCCATACAAATTATACAAGAGCAACGAAAATACGCAATAGATGATTTCACCAGTATATTTTACTTGGAAAGACAACTGATGGAAAAACCAATGACATATTTATTTTGGTATCAATGGGAATATTATACAAAAAACACACCATATTGGAAAGAAAAATATAGTAAATATGATGTACAATGGAATGAAGAAAACAAATCAATACTATTTTCAAATGATGATAAATTGGAAGAATTTTATGATTATTATGATTATGAATTAGATGAATTATCATTTGAAACAAGTAATAAGAGTATAAAAACAATAAATAACAATATTTCAATATTAGAATTTTTATTTAAATATTTTAAAGTTATAAATATCCCATTGCAAAAAAATAAAATTGATATTAAAAAAAAGGTAAAATATTATAATAACAAATTATATAATGCCTAAAAAAAATATAAAAGGTGGTAGTCGCCATAAAAAAATGGCTTCAAAATCATTTAAGGAGCCGCGACAAATTAAAATGCGATATGCGCAAAAAGGAGAATCTTATGCAAAAGTTTTAAAATTATTCGGACGAGGAATGGTGGATGTTCTATGCAATGATGAAGTTATAAGACTTTGTATTATTCGTAAAAAATTCAAAGGACGGAATAAACGTGACAACAATTGTCAAGTTAATAGTATGGTTTTGGTTGGTTTGCGGGAATGGGAAGTTTTATCTGCAAAAAAAAAACCCAAAGTTGATTTACTGTATACATATGATAAAAGCAACATTGATGAGTTAAAAAATGCAAAAGGATTTAATAAAAATATATTACCCGAATCAGTTATTAGTGAAGAACAAATGGACGGATATGAATATGATCGCACTTCGGCAACACACCAAGAACTTATGGTTGAAAATAAAAATATTAATACAAAAATTTTAAAAACGGAAGATAAAAGTGATGAGAAGGAAATTGACTTTAATTGGAATGACATTTAAGGTTTTGATAAATATACCAATGCAGCTCTAGATAAAACAATTTTTGTTGAATTTATAGGATATTCAATGCGGTATTCTATATCATTCCATTTCACATATTGTTTAATAATTCTCCCTGGTCCTTTAATTTCATTAATATTTTTTATTGTTTTATTTAAATTTAATTCTTTAAACCAAATCTCCGCATCTGTTGGTAACATTTTATAACTTTTTCTATCGGTTGTCATAATATCCGTATAATCCATTGGTTTGCCAGTAAATGCATTTTTGATTGACATTATATATATTATTCAATATTTTTTATCAATATAATAACCCAATCCCTTATCATCGTTTTTAAAAACATAACCACCTTTGGCTCCCTTGAACCCTTCACTTGATATGAACGTTTCAACTTTTGTTTGTTTATTATAAAAAAAGAAAAAACATCCTAAAATTAAAAAAATTATAAGATAATTTATCATATATGTTATCATATTAAAATAATTTATTTAATAAACCATATATAAATTTATTTTTTATTAAAATTGTATTCTTTGGGTCCATAAAATTTCATAACAATAATTCCTACAATAATGAGAAACATTCCAAAAAAGGATGCAACATTTAATTCTTCTTTTAGAAAGAGATAAGCCCCCAATCCCGATAAAACAATAGGCATTGAAAACATAATGGAGAAAGCTATGTGAGCTTTATTGCCTGCCTGTTTATATGCCGAATAATAGAAAAATCTAGCACAGGTACCCAAGAAGAAAATAGAAAAAATAAATGTAAATAATAATAGTTTATTTGATTTAAATAATTTATTAAAATCTTTTTTAATTTTATCGTAAAAAAATATAAAAATAAGTAAACCCGAAAAACCATATGACATATTGGCGATGCAAATGGCAAGTAATGGGGAAATTTTACCCATTATCACATCTATTATAATAATAACTCCCCATAAAGAAGCCGTGATTATTGAACTAGTTAAATAATTAAACATATATATATATACTGCTTTTAAATTATTCGTAATTTAATGTGCGTAAATATTCGTGTTTATAAAAATTTATAATATAAACTTAATGTATAATGTCACCAAGAAAATCGCGTAGAAAATCACGATCGAAACGTACAAAAACAAGAAAATCTCAGGCAAAAAGAGGCGGCGTTGGTAGTAAATCTGGAAACAAAGCATCTTTTGCCGCTAAATTGGCGGCATTTATTTGTGAAAATCAAGATTTTAAGAAAACACACGGTAACCCAACAAACGGATTTAACAATGATGGTGGTAAACAAGTAACTGGTGTTCTTCCATTTTTACATTTAAATATCAATGAAAAGCAATTTACATTATTATTGGATGGTGCTAGTGGAAGTTTAGTAAAAGCTTGCAATATTTTATGTAATAAAAAAAAGTTAAATACAAAATTAAAAAGTTTAGGGTTTAATTGTAAAAAAAATTCATCAAAAGGTATAAATAATGGATTGTTAAATGCCATTTCTGAATCAATTCACTCTGGTTGGAAGGGGCGGAAAAATGGTAGAAAAGTTATTAATTTTATTGAAAATATTATGAGAAAACAGGTACATCTTGGCATTATCCCCAAATCTAGTATTAAATGGGCTCAATAAAAAAATTTGAATATATTTTTAATATATTCAAATTTTTATTCAATTGCTTTACAAGTCAACAATTAAATTGAATGTTATTTTTTTATATTTTTCAAACAATAAACTATGCCGTGTGCAAAATTGCACGTAACCAGTGAAATTCTTTCATGTTTTAAAAAAAATGTAAATAATACGTGTATTCATTTTTCTGGAAGCACAATTGTGATTCCAATTACTACCGTCGGCTCAAGAGTTCCATTTAAACCCAAAGGTGCCACAATAGCACAATTAATTATCCATTGTAATCTTTTTAGAAAAATAAACAAAAAAAAATTTGAAAATATTATTAAAAAATTTAATATATATATTCACGATGGTTTTATTTGTAAAAATAGTAAAAATGATATTATAAATAGTTTAATATATGAAGTTGAACTATTTATAAAATTTATTGGAATTGTTATGAAGTGGGAAAATTTTGACGAGTATGAATATCTTATTCAGAAAACTGTTTATTGGGATTATTTCTGAGAGAATAGTTTAAAATTTATAATAGTATTAATTTCTAATTTAATTCTTTTTGATTCTTCAATATTTTTCGGCAAAATTTTTTTTGCTCCAAAATATGAAATATCCATCTTTCTCTCAGAAACATAATCAATAATCTTTTTAATTCGATTTAAATGCCAGATAGATGATATAATTGTAAATTTTCGGATATTCTTTTTTTTTAATATTTTAAAAGTAAAAACAATATTTTGAATTGTATCCAATGATTTACTTTCAAGAGTAATATTTTTAATATCTATACGTTTTCTTATATATTTTGACATTATATATGCTTGTGTATGAGTATTGTTATTTGCATTCCCACCCGTTAAAATGACCTTATCACCTTTTTTATATTTATTTATAAATAAATCCAGTCTTTTTTTTAATATTGGGTGGATCTTATTATTTTTATTTAATTTGTAACCAAATATAACATAATATACCATATATAAATATGTTATATTTTTATTGTTCTCTTAAACTAGCTAAAATGACTTCTTGCATTATATGATTGTCTTCTTGTTCAATTTGTCTATTGATAATGTTATTAATAGTTGATAAATATCTATTCACGGAATTTAATACAGGATCGTTTAATGTGGGATCATTTTGGATTAGGTTTTCTGAAATGTCGTTCCCAAATAAATTATCAGAAATATCATTTTGAATTGGATTGTTGGGAAAATCATCATTAAATATATTGGGCTGTGGTATTTCATTAATAATTTCATTTAAGGAACCGTTAATAATATAATTCATAAATGATCTTAAACTTGATTCATTGTTAGATAAATCATTGTTAGATAAATCATTGTTATATAAATCATTATTTTGAGTTAAAGGTGTAATTCTTACTTCTTTTGTATTTTTTAATTGATAACGACATACGGGGCAGGTAGCCTTACTATTTAAAACCCATTCTTCTATTGCCACGGAATCAAATAAATGATTACAAGGTAAATTTGTTATGAAATCTTGATTTTTAAAGGTGCGCATTGTAATAGGACATTTGTTATTTAAATTTTCAGCATCTTCTTTATAAGTATGATTTTTTAATTCATATTTATTTTCAGGATCTAAAACTCGTTTATATTGTATTTGCGGTTCATTTAATGTACGATTAATAAATGATTGTAAACTCATTGTGTATATTAAATATTAAATGTATTTATTATTTTTTTTAATCAATTTCAATAATATTTGTTTTCTTAACTTTTATTTCTTTATTGAATATTTTTTTTGTTTTTACCTTTTTTCTCCGTAACTGAATTTTTTTTGTGTTGTATTTTCGTTTTTCAAAAAAAATAAAATATAAAGAATTTAATGATTGAAACAAAGAAATTGTATCTTCCCAATAAATTTTATCTATTTCGTTTATTTTTTTTAAAAATGTAAAATTATCGTTATTGATTAAAAATTTATTGATATCATTATTTTTAATATTAAAATTATATTTTAATATTTGTGTTAAAATAAATTTTTTATTTAAGATTTTGCGATTTTTATTTACAATATTTATTAATTCCTCTTTTTGTAAAATATTGTTGCTGATATCTAAATTCTTTTTTAAAACTTTTATAATTTCTCTATGTTTATCGATATAAAAAAAATATAATTTAATATTTTTTATTTTTTCTTTATAAAACTTATCAAATAATTCTTCTTCTTTTACATATTTCACTAACCAGTCTTCATCGGTTTTTAAGTCTATATCATCTAAAACAAATTCATCATCCAATTCCATAATAAATATATTATAATATTATATCTTTTATTTTCAAACTCAAAAGTCAATTATTTTTTTAGTTTGATCATCCATTTTTTCAATAACTTCTTCTTCTTCGTCATCCTCGTCATCCTCTTCATACATATATTTATTTATAATGAAATTTTTTTCTTCTTTGGTCATTTCACATTTTATATTTTCTTGGAGTTTTTTTTCTGGTTCATCTATATTTTTTGTTTTTATCTTTTTTGATGTTGTAAAATCGAATAGAGATACATCGCGCTGGGTTGCGTTTTTTTGCGTTTTAAAATAATCCAACGTTTCCTCTTTTTTATATCTACTTTTATAAATTCTTTTTTTTCCAAATTTAGAATAATTGCGTCCACCAAATTTAGAATTCTGTTCAAATCTACCAGATGAACCAAATTTAGAATTCTGTTCAAATCTACCCGATGAATCAAAATTTTTAAATCTTGAATTTGTATCGGTTGGTTCGTTTGTATCATTATTTGCAAATGAATCAAAATTTTTAAATCTTGAATTTTGTTGTGGTGGTTGGGTTGGTTCGTTTGTATCATTATTTGCAAATGAATCAAAATTTTTAAATCTTGAATTTTGTTGTGGTGGTTGGATTGGTTCGTTTGTATCATTATTTGCAAATGAATCAAAATTTTTAAATCTTGAATTTTGTTGATTTGGTTGGGTTGGTTCGTTTGTATCATTATTTGAAAATGAATCAAAATTTTTAAATCTTGAATTTTGTTGATTTGGTAGATTTGGTTTGTTTGTATCATTGTCTATAGATGATTTAAAATTTTTCCATCTACCGTTTGTTTTCAATATATTTGTTTGCCGCGTTGATTGTTTAAAATTTTTTTTGTTGAATCCATTCATTTTTTTCATTTTTATTTATAATAAAAATTTATGTTTATATTTAATTTAAATCAATTTTAAATAAATTTAAATAAATTTTAAATAAATTTAAATAAATTTTAAATAAAATAAATATCTAATGTTATATTATAATTATGGTAAATGCTTGGATCCAACATGTAACTTCTACGCGTAAGGCAAACCCCGGTATGAGTTTACGAGATGCTATGAAAGCTGCAAAAAAAACATACAAAAAAACATCATCTCTGGTGGGAAATGTTGTAAATAAAGTTATAAAGACGAAGAAAAGACGTAAACGCAGAAAGCGTAAGGGTCGCAAAACAGCTAAAAGTTCAAAGAAACGTTCAAATAAAAATTCAAATAAAAAGAAACGCAGACGTCGTCGCAAAAAATAAATATTTAACACTTATTAAATATTTATGCATATTTAGCCAATTTTAAAAATTTAGACGGTTTAATATTTTTATTAAGTTTATTAAATGCTTTTAATGAATTCTTTACAGATAGTCTTTGGTTAGGATTTGGTTGTATATTTTTCCATAATATATTTTTAATAAATTTTTTATGAAATTGGGGGAATATTTTAGGAGGTTCCTTAAGAATTAAATCATATTGTTTTAAATACATAATAGATAATGCGTAATTGTCCCAAGTATTAAAATTATTCGTAACAATATATTTAATTCTATCTTTAAAATTTGGATATTTATATTGATAATATTCTAACATTTCTACACAATTTTCGTAAAACATTATTTTATTGAAATCAAAGAAGTTGTTAAGGTACGATTTAAATAAACTATTTTTTGATATACATTCTTCCACCATAAGTTGAATATCGTATTTAGTTGGATCATTGTTTATATGCAATAAAAAACAAATATATTGTATGTCAATGCACCATACATCCATTTTTGACCAAAATCCATAAAAATATTGTTTTAAATTGGTGGTTGAATTAAAATCTAAATCTTCTATTTTAAATGATAATCCAAAATCAATAATCATACCGCGTTTTAATTTATTGTCAAATAAAACGTTATCCCACTTAATATCATAATGAATAATCTTTTTTTGAACTAGAAATTTAATACCTTCCATAATATCTTTATACATAGTTAAAAATGTAACAAGAGCTTCCCGACCTTTCATATTTTCAATTGTATCTATGAAATTTTTTCCAGTAATTTTTTTCAATTTTGCCAGTATCATTTGATTATTTGCATATTTATTGGATGAATTGCATTTATATTTATCTTGATCACTAATGTGTTCAAATTCAATAGGGCAAGTACTAATAATAGGTGAAAAGTATTTGCTATATTTCTTTGATTTTAATATAATTTTCCCTATTTCCATTTCATTTTTAAGGCGATAATCATCACCACTTCGCATAACAATCAACTTTGATACGTGTTCTTTATCTTTTTTATCAACGTTCCCATTACACAATAAATGAGGCTTAAAGACACACCCATAAGTCCCTTGTCCTATTAATTTACCTCCCTGTTGTATTGAACCTCCACCAGATGCGGCTTTTTCTTCTTCTTCTTTTTTTTGTTTTATTTTATCTTTTTGTTTTTTGGGTAAAATATAATCTTTATAAAGTCCTTCTTCGTTTTCCATATAATTTATTATACTGTCTCTAGATTTTTTTTTTTTCTTAAAACATTGTTTATCTATTTTACATTTCTTATTCTTATAACTTGTTTTTAAGTCTGATCTTTTTTTTGTTCCTGATAAATATCCGGAATAATCTTTCCTCCATTCGCCTCTAAATTTTTTCATGTTATTTTTCCAATATGTTTTTGGATCAAGATCAACTCTTACGAGACTGTCTTTAAATTTACGAGGGATACAAGGTGGGGTAAATAATACGTATTTTGGTGATTTGGATTCAAGGCATTCTGGTAATTTATTTTGCATTTCATCTATTTTACTTTGATCTGGTGGTTTATCTGGAACACTATCTAATAATTTTAGTTTTGTCTCTCCTATAGTTGATTGAATAGGAAGTAAGACATCTTTTATTAATGCATTTAAAATTCCATAGCACGGAATTTGTTTAAATTTTATTAATAATTTTCTAGTATTATGGAAAACTAAAGCTCCTCCAGTCTGATCCTTTCTTTTCGCCTCTTCGTTCATTTGCCTTTTCTTTTCATCTCTATCCACTTTACTTAAATATTTTTTATTTTCGTTTAATTTTCTTTGTTTTATATCTTCTTTTTTTTGCTCTTTTCTTTCTCTTTCATCCTCTGATTCAGATTCTCTTTCTTTTCTTTTAAGATCATCCAAATCATCAGTTAATTCTTTGTCATAATCTTTTTTTTCTGTTTTATCTGTGAATTCTTTTTGTTTCCGTGCCGCTAATATCTTTTTTGTTTTTGAAGATATACCATTTTTTTTTTGAATTGTAAAAGTATTTAATTGTTTAAATGTATCCTCAGATAAATTACTTAATAAGAAAATAAACAATTCTTTTAAATATTTATGGTTATTTGTATGTTCAGGCAATTCCTTATTGTTTAATATATTAATCTCTATTAATTCTTTTTGAATTGTTGTTAACTTTACCTCGTCTTTGAGCACATTTTTTTTATATTCTGCTTGAATGCGACCTATAACTATTGCTCCCAATCCACCAATACTACTTTGGTTATATAAGATATCAAATATAATTAACAAAACATTTATTGCATTAATTTTTTTATTACCTGGTTGTTCCTTGTCCTCCAGTTTTTTAAATTCAGGATTATTTAAATCGTTAATATTTAATTTTAATTCTCGGACCAATGCTTTAAAAATTGTCTTACTTGTTATTATTTTCACTGCCATTTTTATATTATCTTTCATTTCTTTTTCTTCTTCTTTTTTACCTCCACCCTCCTGTGCTGTTGGTTTTTGTTTAGGACCTTGGGTGCAGTTTGCCTCCAAAAGATCATGGTGTTTTGTGTCTTTCACTGTTACCATATTATCAATGATTTTTAAATTACAATTTAATGTTTTTTTTAATTCATTTAAATACTCTACAATAACTTCTATTTTTAATACTTCATCAATAAATGTTCCAAGATTTTCGTCTTCTTTTGGCAAATTTTCCATTATTTTTTCAGGTTTTGGTGGTGAGGGTGGCGCCTTAAGTTTTCCCATTAGTTGTTGCATAACATTCTCCTCTTTCTCCCCCATTTCTCCCCCGTCGTCATCATCATCAGACTTTAATCTTTTTTTTAATTTACTATCTTTAAAATCATCTTTTTCCATTCGTTCGGCAGAACATTCTATTTTACTATCCCCATCTCTTTGGAAATCACCTAATTTTGTAATCATACCCTGCAATAAAGAATGAGAAATATATGGAATTCTTACACCAAAATTTTTATTCCAAAAACTTTGTGAAAAAAATGCATCACATATATCTCTATGTACAAAATTACCATCTTTACTTGTTTCAGATTCTCCCTCACAGCCTTGCTGGTATGCTTTTTTTTTTTTATCAGATGCATTTTCTAACAGATTATTTAATATTATATCAGCATTTAAAGTTTCCAATGCATCGCAGATTTGAATTATGATTGTTATTAAAAAATCTTTAATATTCAATTTTTCAAATATGCTTTCAACCAAATCATTCATAGCTTTTTTTCCCTTATTCCCCGGTTCTATAGCTTTTTTCATATTTTCAAAAGTCTTGTAAAAAAGAGCTCCTGTTGTTTTTGGTTTTTTCGTATCGGGGTCATTTTCACTAATTTTTTTATTACATTTATACCAATTTAAATCAAATGGTCCGTCTTTATCAGAACTTAATAATATTAATAAATCAAATATTTCATGAGGTCTAGATTTTTCAAAATTGCATTTTTTTTTAAATAAACTTGGCATCTCGCCACCTGATTGAATACCACCACCCTTTTTATTTTTTTGCATAACTACTTTTGCAATCGAAATATTTGTACTTAAATAACAGGTGTGTTTTAAATAATTCTTAATTTGGGTTTTTAAAGATAATGTTAATGATTTTATTAGATTTACCATAATATATGTTTTTTGACACGTTTCGTCGGGTGTATCTCCAAGAGGCAATTCACCATCATTTTTTATTAATTCTTCAATAAAAAAATCAAGAATAATGCCGTGAATAAATTCATAAAATACGCCAGGACCTTTTTTTTCTTTTTCGGTTGAATCAGGTGGTAAATATTTAACATTTAAAAAAGGCGCCTTTGCTGTTATTAATTTATATTTATTTGAATCTTTTTTAGCTGCTGTGCTGGCATCTTTCCATTCCATATTCTCTTTAATAATAACCAAACGTCCGGGTCTTCCAAAAAACTTAGTGCATCTTGGTTCTTTTCCTGTTTTATTTTTTGATCCCATTGGCCATCTTTTACTCTGAGCTCTTTCTACAAATGCTTCTAATTCTAGTAAATCTTTGGTATTTTTTAATTCTTCAAATTTCTTTTTAAGAAGTTTGCTCTCTTTTGGCCCAAGCTTAACACCAGAAATCTGTCCTTTCTTCGCTTTTTCCAAAGCATCTTTTACAATCATCATTCTCTCACGCTGTAATTGAATTGGAAAAGTTATTTTATTTCGCATTGTATCTTTTAAAATATTGATAATCATTTTTTTAATACCATCTTCTATTTGATCAATATCCATATTCAAAACATTTAAAATTTTTTGAATAAAATATGCAAGACCACCAACACCTATGACAGCGGCAAGAGCTGCACCACTCCCGCCTTTTTGTCCATGATCCATATCTATTTCTCCAACTATTTCTTGTTGTGACATTATAATTAATATATCATTACATATTATTTTTTAACCATTTTTGAAACCCAATACTTTTCGTTATATGAAAAGAGGTTTCCAAATGATCTTCCGCGATTTTCATTGCCTTGCATTCCAAATCTGTCAGCGATTCTATATAACGAACCACGCTTTCCTTATCCCCATATTGTTCAATATTAAACCCATATGTAGATAAATTTGTTTCTTTCGTTTCCATTATTAAAATCTAATTCTGTTACATATTTTTTAATGTATTTTTCATTTCAATTTTATGTAGACGGACGTTTTATCGCATAAAACAATAATGACCTATCTGTTTTATTTTTTAACATTACTTTGGTTAAATCATAATCCATAACATAACCTAAAGTATTTAAAATATTTATCACCTTTTCAATATTATCTACAAGTATAAATTTATTTGTTTCTTGGTCTATAAACGCTTGCACACAATGGCTTTCATCACGGCAACAATCAAAGGTTTTAAACGGCGATAATGTACTTCTTGGAACGGTTTTTAAATGTTTTTTTAATTCTATGTCAATATTATCAGCAATACTAATAACTACAATGTTTTTGTAACATTTTGTAAATGAATCTAAATGGGTTTGTTTACTTATTTTATACATTATAACATAAGGTTTTAAAAAATAAATTGATTTCTGAAAAACTTATTATTTTAATAATTAAAATAATAAGATGGCGTCTCAACAGATATATCGTTACAAATTTCGTCAGGATTTTCTTGATGTTTTGGTGGAATTTTCTAGAGTCCACCAGTATGACGCAGTAAAAGAGTTTAAAGAAGCATTTGAAACATTCTGTGAAAATAATACAGAACTTATTCAAACAGAAACAACTTATCTAAATGATACAGGATATAGTGGTGACGTTATTAAAAAGATGTATATTAGTTCTCGTTACTATTTTAAAAATAAGGATTATAAACCCCAAGAAACAAAACAACGTAGAAAATATATTTCACAAGATAAAGATTTTATTTATTCTATTGACGAACACGTCGCAAATTCTATTCGTAATAAATATAAACCAGCGAAAGCTTATGGAGAATTTATGGATAAACATAAATGTTTGATTGAAACTGAAAAAAACAGACTCAAAGAGTTTTTAGATTCTGACCATAAAATTACAGGTAAAATCAAAAAGACATATAAAAACCGGTATTTTATTCAGCAAAAACATTATAACGACGCTTAAAAAACCGCACTAAAAAAAGATATCTAACAAAAATTATTTTTATAATCATTAAATGAAATTTTTTTTTTTTCTTTCTTTTTGTCTGTTTTTTTAAGCCATATAAATTCGTTGCATTTACCTACTCTAATATATTTGTTCGCCTTTGTTGCTGCAATTTTGGTTCTATCTATCACCTCTTTTTTTTGTTTTTCTCTAACGCATAATTTATTTTTTACGAAAACAGAATCTTCTTCTTCAAGTTCTTCAAATTCTTTTTCTGCTGTTGTTTCTGCTGTTGTTTCTGCTGTTTTTGCAGCTTTTTCTGCTGTTTTTGCAGCTTTTTCTGCTGTTT
>Ga0209302_10001668_pt1 | contig 13013 bp, 16 predicted proteins | sample ArcOceMetagenome_2_FD_187445 | JGI IMG/M metagenome (GOLD analysis project Ga0209302, IMG submission 187445) | Marine eukaryotic phytoplankton communities from Arctic Ocean - Arctic Ocean ARC135M Metagenome (SPAdes) (version 2) | ecosystem: Environmental > Aquatic > Marine > Oceanic | place... | reverse complement strand
CTAGCATCGACTTCCCCTCTTCCCCCACGCTCCATACGGTTGTTGATACGCTGCCAGTTCGCCATCAGCATCCAAGCTCCATGGCTCACGAAGTCTTCCCCGTCTCCTGGCCGGCGGGCCGTGAAGGCCAGGGCCACCTCGTGCTCCAGGCTGCTGGAAGAGCCACAAGAACAACTCCTGCTGTTCGGAACGCCACTCGATGCCGTCAGAGATACGGTCCATCGGTCCGACTATCAGGCGCTTGGCGAAGGGTACGATCGATTTGGTTCGTTGGCGCGCTCCCGTCCAACTGTTGAAATACGCGACGAGGACTGTTTGGTTCAAAAATGTTAATACGGGTTACCCCGTTGACTCAAGTGTATATTCGGTCATATACGGACGTTCTGACCTTGTAGACTTTAATAAAGCCAGTAAGAGTAACCACGTGCAGCTTGCGAGTGTTCCAAACACCCGGGGGTAGTTAACGCTAAAGTGGGGTCGACTTTGGGGTCAAATCGACTAAAGTGTACCGGGTACAGATGGGCACCAAACCTGCTAAAAGTCGGTCGCCTTGGCCCCCGGTGTGCTAAAGTGCGGCGCGGCCCCCACCCTGCACCGACGGGCGCCTCCGCAAAAAGGTCTTCGATCCACGCCGCGAGCAAAGTTGCTAAACTCGGCGCCGGGACCAAAGTTGCTAAAGTGGGGCCGTCTCCGGGCGAGGCAGGGTCAAATCTGCTAAAGTCCGACCGCAGGCGGCGTCTCACAAAAAGGTCTTCGATCCACAATAAAAGGTCTGCTCCGCGGGCGGACCAAAGTTGCTAAAGTGGGGCCTCTCCGGGCGAGGGTCAAATCTGCTAAAGTCCGACGGACCCCCCTTTATACGTCTACTACCCCCGGGTGGTTCCAAATCGATTATTTGGTCCCCTCGGACCGAGCGCGTCGACCGTCGTGTTGCCTGTTGGCGCGTATGTCGTATGTGTCGTTGGTTCGCGGGCCGCGTGTACTGAAACATTAAAGTACGGTCATAAACATCTATAGTTACTTTAAATGTGTGATGCGATCTACGCTATATGATTATTTTTTTGCGCGATCGACCTGCGACGCAGCGGCGGCCGGCTCGGGCTGATGTGTGGAGCAACCAAGCATGCTTGAGGTGTTTTTTGCCTTTTTCCCTCAATCAAAAAAAGCTTTCTAAAAAAAAACAGTACGGTAGTCGGTACATAAAGTACAGCTACTCACAATCAACGCTTTCTGAATAAGGGCCTTTCTCAAAAAAAATCAGTACGGTACACTACAGTCACTACAGCTACTCACGTGGGCCCCTTTCTCGGCCTACAACACTTTCAGCTGACCAGTGCCCCCCGGGAGTACCCGCCCCAAACCGCCCGGCAGGCTGAAGATGCAGACAACCGCGGTCGCTGCACCCACCAGCGCGAGCACCACCCGCTGCCGTGCCGCCGAGGCGACGCCGCCGCACGCCACGTTGGCCATCGCGCCGCCTCCCGCGAAGCCACATGTCCAGAGGAAGACAGACAGCGCCATGACCCCGTCGGTGTGCCCGATCTGCCGGCCGCGCTTCTCCAGCGCGGTTGTAGCTGCGAGGCCCACGAAGGCCGAGACGAAGTAATAGCCGCTGAAGACGGCGCAGACGCCCACCCAAGACGGTGATAGCAGCACGGCCGCGCACAGCAGGCTGGCGAGTAGGCCAGCGCCAAGCAGCAGCGGCTCGGTGGCGGCGGGGCGGCGCGGCAGCAAGCGGCCTGCGGTGGCGGACCCCAGTAGGAAGCAGAGCGTCGCGACGCATGAGCAGCGCCCGATGCCGACCGTCGAGAAGCCATGGTGCGCGCGCAGCCACAGCGGCAAGAGGATGTCCAGGCACGAGCGGACCGTGCCGCAGCAGAGGGCCTGGAAGGCGCACAGCCGCCAGGTCGGCGCGTCGCGCAGCGCCCCGCCCCAAGGCTTCACCTCACACGTCTCGGCCGCAGTGGGCAGGCAGCCGGGCACGACGCCACCCGCGCCGCCGCCCGCCGCCGCCACCGCGCCGCCCTCTACAGCAGCCTCTGCAGCCGCCTCGGCGGTGGGTGAGGTGCTGGGTCCGACGGCGGCGGTGGCGACGAAGGCGAGGGAGGTGAGGGTGCAGAGTACGGCCGCGCTCAAGTAGGGCAGCCGTAGCCCGCCCATGGAGTGGAGCGCGGCCCCGTAGATCGGCCCGGCCACCTGGTGAGGTGTGGGTTAGGGTCAGGGTTGGAGTCAGGGTTGGGGTCAGGGTTGGGGTCAGGGTTGGGGTCAGGGTTGGGGTCAGGGTTGGAAGTGGGAGTGGGAGTGGAGTTAGGGTTGGGGTCAGGGTTAGGGTCAGGGTCAGGGTTGGGGTTGGGTCAGGGTTGGGGTTGGGTCAGGGCCAAGGTGAGGGCCAAGGTGAGGGCTAGGCTTGGGGAGGGGTCTGGGTCTGTAAGGTACAGCGGCCCGATCCCACCTCGCCCACGGAGTTGCCCGTCATCGCCCACGCGGTCGCAGCCACGCCGGCGCACGGCGGGAGCGAGACGGCGAGGGCGAGGCCGACCGACCAGGCGAACTGCGAGATCGCTCCCTGCAGGCTTCGCGCCACGATCATCGCGCCTGGTTAGGGTGAGGCTTAGGGTTAGGCCTAGGCTTTTAGGCTTTTAGGCTTTAAGGCGTTAAGGGCTTCTAGGCTTCTAGGCTTCTAGGCTTCTAGGCTTAGGCTTCGGGTTGGGTTAGGTTAGGGTTAGGGTCAGGGTTAGGGTTAGGCTTTGGCTTCGGCTTTGGCTTAGCGCACCGTACGATGGCAGCGTCGCCTGCGCCGCGCTGACCACCGCCATGGCCATGGCCGCCACCGCGAGCAGCGCGCAGCGGCGGCGGACCGCGTCGCCTCCGCGCGCAGGCAGCGCGGACTGCGCCACTACGATGGTGGCGCCCGAAGCGAGGGCGGCGAAGGAGAAGGAGGAGAGCAGCACCGAGGTATCGCGCGGCGTGTGACCCCTACGCGCGGGCGCAGGCACACGCGTAGGCTCGGGGCGGGGGGCGTAGCTGCGCGCTGGGGCCTGGGCCAGGGTGAGGGCTTGGGTCCGATGCCGGGCAAGTGCGGGGTGCGCACCGACTCGCGAGGAACTCCGGCATGAAGGGCAGCGGGAAGGAGTAGCAGAGGATGTCGAGGCAGATGAGCGCGGTCACTGCGCCCACGCGCCAGCTGCCACTGCCCACGACCAGCCGCCAGCGGCTGACCGGTGCCGGCGGCAGTGGCTGGATAGCGCCGCCACCAGCGCGCAGCTGCTGCAAAGGTATGCGGTAGACCGGGCGAGGGCGGCCGAGCGCCGGACCCCGGGCGAGAGGCCGAGCGCTGGACATGCCGTCAGCAGTTGGCACCAGCGCTGATGCGGAGGCGAGGAGGAGCACGAGGAGCCACATGGAGGACATGTTCATGAAGCGCTGTGCGCGGGGGGGGAGGCAACCTTCTAACCGTTTCGCTTAGTTGTACGACTGTAGGACGAAAAATACCCGCGACACGTCCCTCCTCCATAAGGCAGCTTTCCGAACTCTCGGTGTTGCATGGAGCCGACCGAGCGGACCGCCTTGGCCAACGCGGCCGACGCTGTCGCGGCGGATGCCGAAAGGGCGCGCCACAGCTGGTTCACCGGTGAGCGACCGGTGGTTCCGGTGGACCGGCGCGGAGCGTGTGCGCTCCTGGGCCTGCTCGTTGTCAGCGTGGTTGCCGGTCTGATTGCCGCTGCAGGCTCGAAGCGGGCTGGTGAGGGGCTGCATGAGAGGCGAGAGCCGACGGTGCTGCTTGCTCAGAAAGTGGAGCCACCGCCGCCGATGAACTCGGACGCCGCGTACATCATCAACAACGCTCCCAGCAAAGGAAGCGATCAGGTGGGCTTCAGCTCGACAGAGTTCTTCGAGGTCTACACGGACTTGATCCCCATCTCCTACTTGCAGGTCCACTGGCAGGATCACGACCTGGAGATCCCCATGGATATCAGGCTACGCTTTCGCGGCCAGACCATGGGTATTGTGGGCTGGGAAGTTGATATTGTGAGGGGGGAGGGTGCGGCAGAGAGCAGCGTCCCAAACCACGAGATCTACCATCACCATCACGTCGCCACATGGTGGGGGCTGCCAGCGCTGCGCACGGGTCGGTTGTTTACCAACCGCACGCATTCTCGGATCCAGCTCGATCCAGACGAGCGGCCAGCTCACCAGCGCATGCAGGTCAAGACGCTACTGCGTGGGGTCAAGCGAGTGCAGGTGACGAACCTGATAAACGGCGGGGAGAACAGGAACACGTTCACCGGGTTCCCACGTGGCTTCGCGCAGCCGATCGAGGAGCCGTCGACCGTGAGACTGACGGCCATGCTGATCAGCACCCTCAACACGGACGTCTCCGGGACCGCCCAACGAGGCGGGCCGATCCCGAGGGAGAGCCTTCGCCCGGCGAGCGAGGTCCACTCTGCCCCGACGGACTGCCCGTGCACCGACCTGGTCCAGCCGAGGTGGAGCGAGGCCGAGCAGGCCGTGCTCGATCTCAAGGTTACGCCGGAGCAGATCGGCTGGTGCCGCACGCGCTCCCTTTTGGACGAAGGCAACCCGTCGTGCGCTCCCAGGACGTACAAGGGCGGCCTGTCGTGCTGCTACGATAATGCGCGCCTGCTCAACCAGGAGCAACTAGCGGGCGAGGCCGCCTCGCTGGTGCAGCACGTGGAGCTGGTGCGCATGAAGTACCGCGTCTACTTCACCGCCTTCGAGCCCAATGCCGCGCAAGCGCAACTGCCGGTGCATGCCTTGGAGTGGTCCCTGCTGGGCTGCCGCATGAGCGAGTGTATTCACCCCGAGTTTGACGTGCCACCCGCTCCGCGAGGCGTGCCAGCCGCTCCCGAGGCCGTGCACCACCTCGAGAGCAGCATCCTCGTGCGCGACCTCTTCACCAGTGTCGACAGGCCCTGCGACTTCGAGCGCGATGCCAACTGCGTCCCTCTCGAGATGGCGCCGGCGGGCGTGGCGCTCGTCTACGCCAACTTCCACTGCCACCCGCCCGCGTGCCTCGACGCCGGGCTGTGGAATGACGAAACCGGCGAGCTCATCTGCCAGGTCACCGCCGTGTACGGCAAGGGCGACTCGGCCGCCGACGACGCGGGCTATCACAGAGTGCCGCCGTGCCTGTGGGGCAGCACGGAGGATGGCCTGCGCCCGCCGCCGATGCTCTCGCTGGACACGCGCCTCCGCGGCAGCATGCGTTCGAACAGCACGTACGGGCAGTACGGCATGATGGGCATCTGGATGCTGCGGGTCGCCTCCTCCACCGAAGTCGAGACGGCCGCGATGGATGCATCGAGTGTGTTCGCCGGTATGCTCGGTGCAGGTGCTGCGGCTGCCTGACATTTATTTATTGGCGCGAGCCTTAAAACGCTTGAGATAAAATAAGATCGTTAGGTTTCACGCGCTACACGACATCTATCTTATCTTATCTTATCACGACAACACGACGTACATGCGGAGTCGTTAGATTGTCCTTCCACCCACGCAAAACATCAAACTATCGATGTCTCTGCTCCGGCGTGCGGCGGCCGTGCTGTTGCACAACCCGGCGTGCTCGAAGAGCCGCGCCGCGCTGGGCCTGCTCGAGCAGAGCGGCGCCACCTTCGACACACGCGAGTACCTGCAAGAGCCGCTCAGCCGTGCGGAGCTCGAGGAGCTGCAAGCGAGGCTCGGCCAGCCAACGCGCTGGAGCCGAAAAGGGGAGACCGCGTGGACGGAGCGGTTCGGAGACGCGGACGCGGCGCCGAGCGACGCGGCCTGCTTGACCGCCCTGGCCGAGGCGCCTGCACTGCTCGAGAGGCCCATCTTTGTGCACGGCGCCTTCGCTACCGTGGGTCGCCCTCCGGAGCTCGTGCTGGCACTGGTGGGCCTACTGCCGCCTAGCTCCCGCTATACCTACTATGGCTATGCCTACTATGGATACACGTACTGTGGCAGGTGGGCGAGCTGCCGCCTACCGCGGCGCCGCCGCCCAGCTTCGCGGTGTGTCAGTTGGACGAGCACGGCGAGTACGAGGCGAGTAGCTAAAGCCGTATAGTATAGTGTAGTGAGCCAAGCTATGCCGTGTGCCAGCTGTACTTACTCTGGCACGGAGAGGCGACGCTGGTCGAAACTGACCCCAACTCTAACCCTAGCCCAAACCCAAACCCAAACCCTAAACCTGGCCCTAGCCCTGAACCCGAACACCTGGCCCTAAGCTAACACCGAGACCCTAACCCTGACGAGGCAACGCTGGTCGAGACGCCGAGTGCGGAGGGTGCCGAGCGCCTCGCCGCGCACATGCGAGCGCAGCAGGCCGGCGCCGCGCCCGCCAACCTGCAGGAGCGCGCGAGCGTCAAGCGGTACGCCGTGCGGAGGCTTGACATGGCGCGCGCCTTTGCCTTGTGAGGTTAGTAAGTGTGTAGTTGTAACTAAGCGAGGCATTGCAGCGGTTGTCTGGTTAACTAATCCCCTTACGTAAATAGAATTACACACCTCGCCGCCTTAATAGAATGTTTTTACTTCGTTTGCCGTTGCACGGCCAGCACCTCACGTGTCGTACTCGCCGCACGCCGCTCTCCGGAAGACAGGGCTCAGGACACTGGACAGGGGACAGGGGCTCTCACTGAAGGGTCCCGCGGTTTTCACCCCCGGTTGCGTCGCTAACTGGATCTCTTTCGACCACCTTAGGTTTGGGTTGTGGTGTTTGCGCGCACCTATCGGCATGCAAAATTGGTTAGCCGAAGTTTACCGTAGGAGAGGTCCTGTTATTAGAAATGCCGGGTAAAGAGTATAGACTATAGTTTAGATATACTTATAAAGCCGTAAATAGAGACACACCACTCTCGCCACTCGCCAGTCGATTATGTATGCTTCAGAATCCGTGAGCGTGACCTACTCCTAAGAAAGAGTTAACTGGGGAAGCCTGCGGGCAGCCTCTAACCATAAACTTGTCCGGAGCGGAGCGGTAAAAACAAGACAACCCCTGTGCCAGGCGTGTGTGCTTAGATGATGCCATCGGGTCGTCAGTACTGTGGACTGTCGTCGTCGCTACCTCGCCAACGCCGCATCACCTCCTGCGCCTCGGCGCTCGAGTTGACCACGTGCACAACAGAAGGGCCCTCCGCACTGCCCGCGCCCCCCGCGCCCTCCGCACCGCCCGCGCCCTCCGCGCCCTCGTCGCCCTCCGCGCCGCGCACCTCCATGTAGCGCGAGTGCGCCATCAGCTCGCCGAAGCGGGCGTGGTCGAGCGGCCTGTGCGGCAAGTCAGTCAGCCAGCCAGCCAGTGAGTAAATGCCCACGGTGAGTGAGTACGTGCAGGTGCGTACCTCGCATTGCTCACAAGGTCAGGAAGGAAGTGTGTGAATGAGTGAGTGAGCGAGTGGGCATATCTAAGTAGGGGTAGCTCGACGGGACCTGTACGGCAGCGCCGCCGTGACCAGCGCGTCGCTCAGCGCCTCCTCCGCAGCCTCAGCCTCCTGCGCCGCCCGCACCGCCCGCGCCGCCCGCGCCTCCCGCGCCGCCCGCGCTGCCCGCGCCGCCTGCGCGCCGCCCGCGGGCCGTGCCGCGCCCTCGGCCACCGCCGCGCCTGCCGCCGCTGCGCCCGCCGCCTCCGCCGCGCCATCGGCCGCGCCGCCCGCCGCCTCCGCCGCGCTCTCCTCCGCTGCGCCCTCGGCCTCTGCTGTACGCAGCTCATCAGAGGACGGCTCAGGCTCGGCAGAGGGCAGGCGAGAGAGCTCGACCGCGTGCAGGATCTGCTTGAGAGGCATGGCAGGTGGCACCAGCGCCGAGAGCAGCGCCAGCTCCTCCGACGCCTCTGCAGCCGCGCCGCACAGCCACAGCAGCCGCCGCACCGCCGCGCCGGGCGGTCCGTCGGCCCCGGCGGAGAGCGCGGGCAGCTGGACGACCGCGTCGAAGGTGCCGAGCAGCGGCGTGCGCCCGATGATCCGCCTGGGGCCCCGGTGGTGATACACGATGGTCGTGAGCTGCCTCCATGCGATACAACCATGCACAACCATGCACAACCATGCATATGCATATACCATGCACATACCATGCATGCCTGGCCGCCGTCACGCCTATGATCATGAGCTGCCTTCCCGCCGCAGGTGGGCGGCGCAGGTGAGAGAGCAGCGCCTCGAGGATCGCAGGGCTCAGCTGCAGCGCACCCTCCGCCTCCGAAGCCGCGTTGCCGTGGGCGTCGGCAGACAGGAGCACATGACCGAGGAGCCGCTCCAGGTCGTCGAGCACCTCGAGGTGCAGAGGAGATACATAGGGCTGCAGCTCGAGGGACATGGGGCACATAAGGCTGCAGGCCAGGGGCGTGTGATTGCACGCTGGGCGCGTAGGGGGTGCAGGCTGGGTTCAAGGTCGTCGAGGGAGTTAGTACCACGCAGGCAGTCTCCGCTTGGGCCGCGTCGCGCATCACCGTCTCCAATGCCTGCACGCGGGCCTGCTCGCCCGCGGGCAGCTCATCAGGTGAGACAACATGCGTGAACGCGAAGCGATTGCCTCCTAGATCGCCTCCCAGATCACCACTACCGCCGCCGCCGCCGCCGCCGCCGCCGCCGCCGCCGCCGCCGCCGCCGCCGCCGCCGCCGCCGCGCCACGCGAGGTGTGCGGCGAGGGCGGTGCGCCCGCTGCCTGCCTCGCCCACGAGTAGCAAGGTCGAGAGGCCTCCGTTCGTCGTCGCGGCAGTGGGGTGGTGGCTATAGCGGCGCGGCGTTGCCATCGGGGCAACGAGGCGGCTGGCGGCGGCGTGTGCGGCGGCGAGACCCTCCGAGTACTGTAGCAAGCCGGGTGGCGGCGGCAGGAAGCGGCGGAGCTCGTCGAGGCTCATGCCTGGTTAGGGCCCGTGGTCAGGGGTGAGGGTGAGGGTGAGGGTGAGGGTGAGGGTGAGGGTGAGGGTGAGGGTTAAGGTTTAGGGTAAGGGTTAGGATTGGGGCTGCTGGTAGGGTTAGGGTTAGGGTGTCGAGGCTCGTGCCCCGTGCGGTCTTCAGCTCGCGCAGAGCCGAGGCGAAGTCCGATGCCGTCAGCAGCAGCCGCGAGGCATTCACGCCGAGCGGTGGCGCTGGTTCCACCGCCGCGCTACCGCCACCACCGCCCGTGCCGCCGCCGCCACCCGACAGACCGTCGTCGCCGCCGCCAACGCTGCCATCGCTGCTGCCGCCGTTGCCGCCGCCGCCGTCGCCACTGTCGCCATCGCTGCTGCTGCGGATGTAGCTGTCGCCGTCGCCGCCGCCCGAACCGCCTCTGCCGGCACCGCTGCTGCCTCCGGCTCCACTGTCGGCGTCGACGTCGGCGTCGGCGTCGGCGTCGGTGGGACTGCTGGCGGCGACAAGGCGATGCAGCGCGAAGGAGGCTGCGGACTTGACCAGGCCCGATAGGTCGGCCCCTGAGAAGGTTAGGCTTGGGTTTGGTGTTAAGATCTGGCATCAAGGCCAGGGTTAGGGACTAAGTAGTAGCACCTGAGAAGGTGGCTGTGGCGGCAGCGATCCGACCGAGGCGAACGTCGGGGGCGAGGCGAGCCGTGAGGGCACGGGTGTGGATACGAAGGATCTGCAGCCGCGCGGCCGCCTCGGGTAGCTTTAACTGGATGTCCACCTGTGGTTAGGGTTGGGGTTCAGAGTTGGGATCAGGGTTCCTAACCCTAACCCTAACCCTAACCCTAAGGAGCCCTAACCCTAACCCTAACCCTAACCCTAACCCTAACCCTAACCCTAACCCTAACCCTAGACGGATGTGCACCTCGAGGCGGCCGGGGCGGAGCAGTGCCGGATCGATCAGATCCTTACGGTTGGTCATCCCTACCACCAGGATGTTGTCAAGCGCGTCGACGCCGTCGAGCAGCGAGAGTAGCTGCAGGTGGTAGTGGTTGGTAGTTGGTCGTTGGTCGTAAGTAGTTAGTAGTAGTCGGTAGTGCTTCGTAATTTGTGAGTGGTGGGTGGTGGGTGGTAAGTAGGAAGTAGGAAGCAGTGCGTGCCTGGTTGACCAGACCATCGTAAACCATACCCACAGCCTGGTCGCCGCCCAAGCCGCGGGGACGGCAGATGGCGTCTATCTCGTCGAAGACCACGAGGTGCAGCTCCTCGTCATAGCTAGAGCTATAGCTAGAGCTAGAGCTAGAGGTGCTGCTGCTGCTGCTGCCGCTGCTGCCGCCGCCGCCGCCGCCGCGCTCACGCTTGGCGTCGGCCTTGGCCTTGACAGCAGGCGCGAAGAGCTCGCGGAGGTTGCGCTCCGACTCTCCTGGGTAGGGTAAGGATGAAGGTTAGGGTTGGTAGCCGGCGCTAGGGCTAGGATTAGGACTAGGGTTAGGGTTAGAGTTATGACTCGCCGAGGAACTTGGAGACGACCTCCGGACCGTTGACTACGTGGGAGCGCTCGGGCGGGATCTTCAGCAGCTCGCCGATAGTGCGCGCGATGAGGGTCTTGCCCGTACCTGGCGGGCCGTGTAAGATCACCCCACGCACCGTCGCTAGCTGCAGGGTCGCACGCAGCGCAGGCGGCACGATGCGAGGCGTGAGCACGCGACGGAAGAGGCGGCCCAGCTCGGTCGACAGGCCTCCCACCTGGAGGGGAGAATGATGTGTAGCCAGCAATAGCGCGTGGGGTGGTGACATGCAGCTAACGCTAGCCCTGAGCTCGAGAGGGAGGTGGGCCGCCCCACCCCGATCGCCTCGAAGTCGAACCCATCGCGCAGCAGCGACGCCTCACGCGCGCGTCGCGCCTCACGAGCCGTGCGCGCTGCCTCCGCCGCCGCGCTGCGCCTCGCAACCTTCGGGGCCGCGCCACCTCCGCTCGAGTTGCCGCGCGCCGCGCTCGTCGCCGGCCGAGCGCCCCCCGCGCCATCGCCATCTCCACTAGTGCCACCTCCCTCGGCATCTCCTTCGCTATCTCCGAGGATCTCATCCTGCGCTGCCATGGCGAGCAGGGGCAACACACCCAGCCGGCGGACCACGAAGGGCTCTGCCTCTAGCCCACGCCGCTTGGCCACGCACACTAAGCGGACGTAGCGCGCCGCGACGCACGCGCCCAACGCACCGTGACCGCCGCCCCACACCTCCGCTCCCGCAGCTGCGCCCGTCGCGCCCATAGCGCCTGCCCCTCCCACGGCGTCTCCCGCGGCTGTCGCCTTCGGTCCGCTCAGCACAGCCGCCGCCCCCGACGGCGGTGGGGAGCCATACCTAGGGGAGCTAGGTTCCCACGGCGACGGCAGACCGCGCTGCTCTGCCTCGCACGCCGCGCTCACGAGCGACTGTCGCACCACGCGCCGTGTACCATCGCCTCCGCCCCCGCCCCCGCCCCCGCCTCCGCCTCCGCCCCCGCCTCCGCCTCCGCCCCCGCTGCCGCTGCCGCCACCGCCTCCGCCGCCACCAATGCTCCCACCGCCGCCATCGCCGCGTGGCACGCACGCCCCACCGCCCGACCCACTTCCCGCGCCGCCGCTTGCCGCGCCCGCCGCAGCGGCTGTTGCGTCAAGCCACGTGCACTCGCCAGCACACCACTCCTCCCCACACCACTCCTCCCCACAGCGTGGGCAGTCGTCGCACGAGCTCGCTGCGTGATAGCCGCAGCTCACCCACCCTGCATCCGCCCAGGCCGGAGCCCCCGCCTTCGCCGCCGCCCCCTCTGCCTTCTCTGCCGCCGCCGCCGTGGCAGTGCAGGTTTCGTCAGCCGCCGCCTCCGCCGCCGCCTCCGCCTCCGTCGTAGTGTCAGCAGCCTCGTCCGCTCCCCTCGGCACCACCGCCGCCTCCTCCGCCGCCGCCTCCTCCGCCACCGCCTCCTCCGCCGCCGCCTCCTCCGCACCCTCCGCACTCCCCACCTCCGCTGCCCCCTCGCCCACAGTGGCACCGTTCCTATCGCCCCTCTCGCCCCTATCGCCTCCGTCGCCCCCCTCGCCCCCCTCGTTGGCCTCCGCCCACCCCCCGGCCCACCCCGCGCCCTGCCGCGCTGGCCACCACCGCTCGCCGTCCTCAGAAAAGAGGAGCCGCCACGATCGCGGAGAGTACTGCCATCCCCACCTGGTGAGCGTCAGGGTTAGGGTCAGGGTTAGGGTCAGGGTTAGGGTCAGGGTTAGGGTTAGGGTTAGGGTTAGGGCTAGGGCTAGGGCTAGGGCTAGGGTCAGGGTTAGAGTACTGCCATCCCCACTCGAACCAGACGCCACCCAGCCACAGCCGCTCGCCCAGGTCCACCTGGTTAGGTTGAGGGGCAGGGGTGTAGGGGTAGGGGTAGGGGTAGGGGTAGGGGTAGGGGTAGGGGTAGGGGTAGGGGTACGGATGGGTTTAGAGTTAGCTCCCCCAGGCCCACCGTCAGGTTGGCCGCCGCGTCAGTTGGGTCCGACCGCCAGTCCGTGCCATCGTCCTCCGCCCACGCGCCCCCTGCATCGCGGCCACAGCAGGTGGAGCTGGCGGTGGCGGTGGCGTCGGCATCTCGGGCGAGATCGGCGGAGGCGCGCCGCCGGTCAGGAGCGTAACGGAACACGGGCAGCCCCGCCGCGCCCGCCGCGCCCGCCGCGCCCAGGTGGGTCTGGGGCTGGCGCGGCAGTGCTGTGCCCCCTGCGACGAGGCTCGCGTGTGCGGCGGAGCGGCCGGCGGAGGCGGTGGCGACGGCGACGGGCGTGGGGCCCACCGCGGATGCGGGCGGAGCCGAGCACTGCAGCTGGTGAGGCGAGATAAAGCGCATCTCCTCGCAAGCGGCTGTCCCAAGCGTCACGTTGAGCACGTCGGCAGCGTGCGTGCCTAGGTGGCTGCCGCTGATGGTGAGGCGGGTGCCGCCCGCACGCGGCCCGCTGAGCGGAGATACCGAGGAGATGCGCGGGGTCGACCTGAGGCCGAGCCGCAGCTCCGAAGATGGCAGCAGCAGCGGCGGCAGTAGCAGCGGCGGCGGCGGGGAGTTGACTTGCGGGTCGGAGGTGGTGGTGGTGGAGGAGGAGGAGGAAGAGGTGGTGGTGGAGGAGGAGGGAGGGGAGGGGGAGGAGGAGGAGGAGGGGGGGGAGGGGGGGGGGG
>Ga0209302_10001664_pt1:5000-13033 | contig 13033 bp, 24 predicted proteins | sample ArcOceMetagenome_2_FD_187445 | JGI IMG/M metagenome (GOLD analysis project Ga0209302, IMG submission 187445) | Marine eukaryotic phytoplankton communities from Arctic Ocean - Arctic Ocean ARC135M Metagenome (SPAdes) (version 2) | ecosystem: Environmental > Aquatic > Marine > Oceanic... | reverse complement strand
AGAGGAGAGAGCGCGCTCGGGATTGAGTTATGGGTGAGTGGGGGGGCGAACCGCGTAACAACCGTATCAGTGGTGCGGAGAGGATAAGATAAGATAAGATAAGAGATAGATAAGATATAATAGGCTTGTAGGGGCGTATTCATCATCGCCAGTACACCGTGCCTTTGTGTCTGGGTGTGAGGGGCCCAGGCATCGCGGAATTGCGTAGCGTCGTGAGTCGTGTAGCGTCGTGAAACCCAACAATCTTATCTCTTATCTTATTATCTGCGGAGAGGCCGCGTGCCGGCGAGGTGCACGGCACGGTTCGACAGGAGGCTGCTGTCTACATCGTGTGTCGCCACACGATGGCACCGCTGACCGGCTTTGGCGGCGAGACCAGGTGCGGCCCGATGTCCTGCTTGAGGACCAGACCGATCCTGGCCGTCGCGGCCTCGAGCTTCTCCATCGAGGGGTACCTGTGGCACAGCAGGGGGGGGGGGGCGCGGCGGGATCGGCCGGGGATCCCGCACGCACAACCGCGCTCTGCAAGTGGGTGGGCGCTAGGGGTGAGAGTGGGCAGGGAGGCGGCTGCGGCGCACGTTGCGCAGACGGAGAAGGAGTCTGCGCCAGCCGAGAAGCCGACGCATTCGGCCATGTCGAGGGTACGGAAGAGCTCCTTGATCGAGGGCTTGTTCATGACGGCGAGGACAGCGGGTAGCGATTCAGGGCCGGGCTTGAGGGCGAAGTGCGTGAGGCGCCGCGCCACCTTCTTCTTGCCGAGCAGGTCGCCGACGACGTTGCCGACGGCGGCGGGCAGACAGCCCGCGCCAAGGATCGGCGAGTAATGGATCATCTCCTCGCCGACGACGGGCGCCTCTGGAGGGCCGCGAAGGAACTCGGAGAGGAAGCCCTTGAGAACGGACCCGAGCGCGGCCACGCCACCATCACATGCCTCCTTGTTCCGCCAGCGAGAGTGAGTAATCATGTGCGACGCTCCATCGGCGACGACCTCGACGCTGATGAAGCCCACGAACGTTTTAATGTGCGCAACAAATTTGGGCGTCTTGGCGATAGCGACAACGCCGTCGATCGAGCCGTCCTTGATCGGGATCCGAGTGGTGCGGTGGTACGGCGCCATGCTGTGCGCGCCTCGATTGCGCGCGCTTCGCTTACCGCGCGTGCGTGGGACGTACCCCAGAGAGGGTAACGCGGGATATTGTTAAAATAACATTTAAGCAAGGACGGACAAAAGCTCAGCACTGACAAAACCCTGGCGTCCGCTGACTCAAACATCCTGGCCGCCTTCAACTTTCGGGAGGAAAGAAATGACCAAAAAAAACCATCTATCCCCCCTCGTGCACCTCTATCGTGAGCGGGCTGCCGTCCTGCACGTGCATGGCGAGCTTGCCGCCCGGCTGCATGAAGAACGTGCTGTTGGCTGGGTGGCCGAGCAACATGCGCTCCTAGTGAGTAGTAAGTGGTGAGTGGTGGGTGGTGGGTGGTGAGAGGTGAGTGGTGAGTGGTGAGGGTGAGTGGTGAGGGATGAGTCATGAGTCATGCGTAGCGAGTAGTGAGTAGTGAGTAGTGAGTACTGAGCAGTGCGCAGAAGCAGTAGGTAGTAGTAGGTAGTAGTAGGTAGTAGTAGGTAGTAGTAGGTAGTAGTGCGCTCCTCGACGACAACGCGCGCAAAGCTCGAGACCTTCTCAAAGTGCCACGGACCCGCTAGAAAGGCCTCGGCCAGGCTCGCCTGGTTAGGGTTAGGGTTAGGGCTAGGGTTAGGGTTAGGGTTAGGGTTAGGATTAGGGTTAGGGTTAGGGTTAGGGTTAGGGTGAGGGTGAGGGTGAGGGTGAGGGTGAGGGTGAGGGTGAGGCTTAGCCTCGGCCAGTCTCGCCAGTATCTGCTCGACGATCGCCTCGTGCTGCAGGGTCCGCCAGTCCGCACCCACGCCCGCACCGCCGCCGCCGCCGCCGCCGCCGCCGCCGCGCGGCGCGTAACGCACAAGCGTGCCAGGCAGCGCGGCCTGCAGTGCAGCAAGGCTCGCACGTACTACTACCGCACGCATGACTACACTACAGGCCTGTAGTGTAGTAAAGCTACCTGCAGTATAGCAAGGCTACGTAGTACTCCCGCACGAGGCCTGTAGCCTGTAGTGTCGTGACGCAGTATGGTATAGTGCAGTTGCGCGGCCTGCAGCTGCTGGACCTCAACTAGCACGCCCGAGTTGGTCAGGAGCAGCACGCGCCTAGGGTTAGGGGTAGGGGTAGGGGTAGGGGTAGGGGTAGGGTTGTCGTTAGGGCTAGGGTCAGGGTGACCTAACCCTAGCCGAGTTGGCCAGGGGCAGTGGGCAGTAGGCAGTAGGCAGTAGGCACCTCGCACGGGGCCGCAGACGCAGCAGCCGCCGAGCATGGGCGATGACGGCAGCGGGAGCCACAGCCTCATAGGCCGCACGGCCCTCGCGCCTGGGATGATAACCAGGTAACATGGTGTGCCGGCGGCCGCGCGAGCCTGGTATGGTGCGGCTGCTGCCCGGGCTGCATGGGGTGGTGGCATACGGCTATACTTACTATGGCTATACTGACTATGGCTATACTTACTATGGCTATACTGACTATGGCTATACTTACTATGGCTATGCTTACTATGGCTATACTTACTATGGCGCCACCCCATCTCGGGGTGGGTGCGGTCGCCGCGTCGCCAATGCAGGGCGACGAACGGCTCGCCTGGTTAGGGTTGGGGTTAGGGTTGGGGTTAGGGTTGGGTTAGGGTTGGGGTTGGGGTTAGGCGGCGAAGGGCTCACCCCCGAGGGAGGAGGCGACGAAGGCACGCGCCTCCGCCCATAGCTCCTCGCGGAAGACCAGGTGGCGCCTCGCCTGGTTAGGGCTTAGGCTTAGGCTTAGGCTTAGGCTTAGGCTTAGGCTTAGGCTTAGGCTTAGGGTTAGGGTTAGGGTTAGGGTTAGGCTTAGGGTTAGGGTTAGGCTTCGGCTTAGGCTTCGGCTTAGGCTTAGATTGGCGTTCGACCATATGGCGCCTCACCTCCCAGTAGGAGTGCAGCGCGTGCTCGGGCCAGCGCACCGTCTCACCATGAAGCCATCCTCTGCGGTAGCGCCACAGCCCCACGGCCGTCTCGCCCCCCCCAAGATAGCTCGCCACGGGGCGGGAGCGCGGCATATCCTCGCACTCCTCGCGCGCCGTCTCGAACAGCTCACCTGGTTAGAGGGTTGGGGCTGGGGTTAGGGTTGGGGCTAGGGTTAGGGTAAGGTCCTCGCACTCCTCCTCACGCGCAAGCTCGAAGCGCATACCGTAGGCCTCGAGGCCACTCCATAGTAAGTGTAGCCAAAGTAAGAGGGCTCACCGTAGGCCTCGAGGCCACTCTCGCCCGCGAGGTGCGCGAGGTGTGCGCCTGGTTAGGGTTCGGGCTAGGGTTAGGGTCAGGGCTAGGGTGAGCGTTCGGCTCGGTTGAGGGTTAGGGTCAGAGTTAGTTAAGGGTCAAGGGTAGAGGAGCGAGGTGCGCGCCTGCGCGCTCGTGTGCACAGCCGAGAGGCGGCGCGAGGCTCCAGACGCGCGCGAGGCGGCGGCGCGAGGCGCGCACGAAGGCGGGGAAGCTGACCTGGTTAGGGTTAGGGCTAGGGCTAGGGCCAGGGCTAGGGCCAGGGTTAGGGTTAGGGTTAGGGTTAGGGCTAGGGGGAGCTTACCAGGGGCACGTAGGCAGCGAGGGCCGAGGCGTTGAAGAAGCTCGTAGCGGGCTCGTGCCTGGGTAGGGTTAGGGTTGGGGGTAGGGTTAGGGTTGGGCTTGCGGTTGGAGTGGAGGTGCGATTGGGCTCGGGGTCGGGGTCCGGGTTGGGATTGAGCTTGGGGCTTATGCAGGCTTATGCAGGTGGCCTGCCCCCAGCCTTAACCCCAACCCTAACCTAAACCCAACCCCTAACCCTAACCGAGTGGCGGGCGCGTGCCTATGGCCGAGGATGCTGCCAGCGTCATACCGGCCCGCCTCTACCTGGTTAGGGTCAGGGTTAGGGTTAGGGTCAGGGTCAGGGTCAGGGTCAGGGTCAGGGTTAGGGTTAGGGTTAGGGTTAGGGTTAGGGTTAGGGTTAGGGTTAGGGTTAGGGTTAGGGTTAGGGTTAGGGTTAGGGTTAGGGTTAGGGTTAGGGTTAGGGTTAGGGTTAGGGTTAGGGTTAGGGCTAGGGCTAGGGCTAGGGCTAGGGCTAGGGCTAGGGTTAGGCTCTACCGCCGCGTCATCCCGCGGCATCAGATGCAGCAGCGGCTCCACCTGGTGAGGGTGGGGGTGAGGGTGAGGGTTAGGGCTAGGGCTAGGGTTAGGGTTAGGGTTAGGGTTAGCAGCGGCTCCACCAGCACGCGCCCACTGTCCCTCGCAAGGACCATCAGCTCCATCAGGCCTGGCTAGGCTTAGGGCTTGGGTTTAAGGCCAGGGTCAGGGCAAGAGTTAGAGCACGAGCACGAGCTAACGGCAGGAGCAGGGTTAGGCCTAAGGTCAGGGTCAGGGCTAGGGCTAGGGTCAGGGTCAGGGCTAGGGCTAGGGTCAGGGCCAGGGTTGGATGTGCTGCGGTCAGGCCGAAGCGTTGCGCGTTGAACTGCTCCTCGTGCGGTGGCGGGTAGGTGTACGGAGGCACCTGGTTAGGGTTAGGGTTAGGGTCAGGGTTACTCCTTCTCGTGCGGTGGCGGGTAGGCGTATGGAGGCACCGCGGGGCCGAGCGACGCGAGGTACCGACAGGCAGGCGCGCCGCCGCCCCCGCCACCCCCGCCACCCCCGCCGCCTTCGCCGCCCTCGCCGCCCTCGCCGCCCTCGCCGCCTACGCCGCACGGCGGCCGCGGCATGGGCTGCGGTGGCAGTAGCATCGGGCGCAGGAAGGCGATCTGTGGTGGCGCCGCGCCGAACAGCCGGTGCAGGTCATGCGCAAGCGAGGCTGGGCTGGTCGGCGGCTCGCGCGGCAGGCCCACGTGGTTGCGCAGAGCCTGGTGCACGCAGGCCCAGCTCAGCGAGGCCTGGCGGCAGTGGCGCTCGATGGCGGCGTCGAACGGAGACTCCTCCTCCTCGCCTTGGTCGTGGCCGCGCAGTTTCGCCGAAGCCAAGCCCGCTGGCGAGACGCTCACGCGAGCCAACTGATTCGCTGTGGCCGCACCGTGCAGGTCCGCGGTGTGCAAGTAGCTCAGCGGCACGAGGCCTCGCCGACCGCTTGCCACGTGCTCGCCGGCGGCCCAGCCCGGTTCGCCTGCTGCCAGGATGCGCACCTGGTCGCCACGCCTCAGCGAGACCTCGTCCGGCTGGCCGCTCTCGTAGTCGTGTAGGGCGATCGCAATGGAGGGCCGTGGAGCCACGGCGTCGCTATCACTTGGCATTCGCGAGCCCGTCGGCCAATCGCGCCGTGCTGGCCGAACTTAAAATGTGGGCGAATATGTCTCGTTCAAAAGTCAAGCCACGAGAGCCTCTCTCAACACAGCTACATGGCCTCTGCCCGGCGGCGGCACCCGACCGCTTTACCGGCGAGGTTGGCTTTCTTCAGCGCCCCAGCCCGAAGATCGGGCTGGCTACTATGATTGATGGGCGGCCTCACTACACCTGCAGCTCGGGCCTCTGGATCTTCTCATTCTGGCAAGTTTCATACTTTGGGTGATCGGAAGAACTCTCGGTGACGAGGGTGTTCCACGCACCTTGCTTGTTCCACATGGACAATGATTCCACTCCGCCTCGCAGTGGCTGGCAATCGACCTCTAGAGGCGCGCTGCCGTCATTGAGCGTCACGGACACACTTGGTTGCGCCCTTACCGCCACCGCCATCACCGCTAGCGCTACCACTGGTAGGTGGTAAAGTACGGTACTCCGTACTCGGTAGAAGTATAAGGCTTTACCACCAGACCTTGACGTTGTCCGTACACCCGACACAGTGTAGCAAATGCTCGGCTTACCTTTTGCTCGCTGATCTCGGGGGGAGGCATCTAGCGGACTCAAAACGCATCGAGCTAACTCTAACGCTCGAGGCCGCACACCTCACACGCGAGGTAGCGTATACTCGCAGCGGTGAAGTGCCGGAAGGTGCACCGACCGCAGGACCACGCGCACGCCGCGATCTCTAAAGCTGACGCACTGCCTCTTGGCAGCGACTGGCCACCTGCCCCACCACCCACCACCGCCGCTGCCACCTCCGGCGGCGGCGCCGCCGCCGAAGTCTCCGCCGCCGCCGCCGCCTCAGAGCCCTCCGTCTCGCTACTACTGCGGCGTGGTCGCTTGGCAAAGTGTTCGGCGAGTGAGCGCATCGTCGCTGTCGCTGCGCCGCTCCCATTGCCTCCATTGCTTCCGCTGCGCCCATTGCGTCCGCGCTTCGAGCGCGCATCCACGGCGCCGCCGCCACCGCGCCCGCCGCCGCCGCCGCCGCGCCCGCCACCGCCGCCGCGCCCGCCGCTGCCGAGCTGGGGCGATAGACGCGCGGCAGCTGCGGCGGCGGGCGCGGCGGCGACGGGGGGTTGCGAAGCGGCGGCGGGCAGTGCCGCTGATGCAGTGGCGGGCGGCTGCGCGGCGGGAGTGGCGGCTGCTGCGGCGGCGGTGGTGGCGGTGGCGCCCTGCTGCAGCATGGCGGCAACCGAGGTGGCGGCGACCTCCGTGAAGTCCGTCAGCGAGAGCGCGAGGCGCGACACCGTGTCGCCTCCACCGCCGCCACCTCCACCGCCGCCGCCGCCACCTCCACCGCCGCCGCCGCCGCCGCCGCCGCCACCTCCACTGCCGCCGCCGCCGCCGCCGCGTTCCTTGACGTACATGGCCATGGCGGCCTGCACGAGGGCCTCGGCAGAGCGGCGACCGCTGGAAAGGCTCACCTGGCGTCCCATAGACACCATGTCACACCATAGGCACGCCATAGACACATCATAAACACATGCACATGCCATGGCCGCTCGAGAGGCTCATCACCTGGCGCGATCTCGGGGGTGGCAGGCCATCCCGGTCGCCGACGCGCCCCGCCGCCCAGTCGCGTAACTGATCGGGACGCAGCGCCCCGCGCCACTCCAGCTTGAGCGAGCGGGGGGCGCGGCGCCAGCGTCGCTCGTCTATCGCCATCCTCTGTACTAACTCGGACGCGAGTAGCTCCAGCCAGCGGCGCACCTAGCCATGCATGGCAGGCTCGGGTTGGAGCAGCGCGGAGGGTGCGGAGGGTGCGGAGGGTGCGGAGGGTGTGGAGGGTGAGGGTGTGGGGTGTGCCGGGTGTGGGGCGCGTGACCGTGGGGAGTGTCGTGCTGGGAGGGGGGTGGGGGGGGGTGGAGGCGAGCAGCTGCACAGCCACCGGCGCACCTGCGCTTCGTCGTTGGCGGCGATTGGCCGGAACGACTTGACGGCGTTGAGGCTCTTGGGCGCAAGGACCGGCTTCACCTGTGTAGTACGCAGAAAGTAGAAACCAGGGGGTAGGCTGTCCAACCCCTTAGTTAGTACACCATAGTAACTGTATCATGCCTGGGGCGGGAGGGCCGGCTTTACCTGTAAGGGGCGATATCTTCTCTAGGTAACGAGGAGCGGCCCCGCTAGGGTTAGGGTTAGGGTTAGGGTTAGGGTTAGGGTTAAGGCCAGGGTTAGGGTTAGGGTTAGGGTTAGGGTTAGGGTTAGGGTTAGGGTTAGGGTTAAGGTTAGGGTTAAGGCTAGGCTTCACCTCCTCCTCGAGCGTCCCCGTGCCCGCGGCGTGCAGCCACCGAGCGGTCGCGTCTCCGAAGCGGCGCGACAGCTCCGCCTGTAGTAGTAGTTAGAGTAGAGTCGATCGGGTATCACGCGCTACACGGCTCGCGCGCTAAGACGGTTCCGCGATGCTGGGCCTCTCACAACCCAGACACAAAACTACTACTGCTGCTGCTGCTACTACTACTACTACTACTACTACTACTCCGCCTGGTCGGCGTGCGCAAGGTCTGCCACAGTCGCCACCTGCTTGGAGTTAGGGGTAGGCTCAGGCTCAGGCTCAGGCTCAGGCTCAGGCTCAGGCTCAAGGTTGGGGTTGGGGTTGGGGTTGGGGTTGGGGTTGGGGTTGGGGTTGGTTCGGGTGAGGGGCGTGTCGGCC
>Ga0209302_10001663_pt1 | contig 13033 bp, 18 predicted proteins | sample ArcOceMetagenome_2_FD_187445 | JGI IMG/M metagenome (GOLD analysis project Ga0209302, IMG submission 187445) | Marine eukaryotic phytoplankton communities from Arctic Ocean - Arctic Ocean ARC135M Metagenome (SPAdes) (version 2) | ecosystem: Environmental > Aquatic > Marine > Oceanic | place... | reverse complement strand
AGCCCTAGCCCTAGCCCGAGCCCTAGCCCTAGCCCTAGCCCTAGCCCTAGCCCTAGCCCTAGCCCTAGCCCTAGCCCTAGCCCTAGCCCTAGCCCTAGCCCTAGCCCTAACCCGCCGTGCGCGAGGGTTACGGTGGCAGCGCATCCTGAGCAGCTCAACCCTAACCCTAAGCCTGACCGTTCACCCCCTGCACCCGCACCAGGATGCGCTGCAACCGCAACCAGTTCCAGAAGGAGCTGATGCGCGGTCTCGAGAGCACGACAGGTGGCATGAAGGCCGTCGAGCTGCAGGCCAGGCTTCCCATGGCTATACTTACTATGGCGAGACTCAGGATGGGTGTACCTACGAAGGCTCTACTTACCATGGCGGGCTATACTGGCGATGGCTATGCTTGCAGTGGCTTTACTTGCGGTGGCTATACTTGCTTGCGTACCGTCGACCAGCCACCCACGACCAGCCACCCACGACCACCCACCCACGACCACCCACCCACTCGAGTGCAGGCCTCGAGCCCCGGCTCGCCAAGAGGGGACAAGTCGTCTCCCTTCGTCGAGGGCGGCGCGGGACGCACAGCCTCCTCCTCCTCCGAGGGTGGTGGCGGGTACTCGCTCTGCCTTGCTTAGGGTTAGACCCTAACCCTAACCCTAACCCTCACCCTCACCCTAACCCTAACCCTAACCCTAACCAGGTACTCGCTCTGCGGCGCAGACTCCGCTACCGACCTCGGCCTCACCTTCTCGCCGCGTCGGGTGCCGCTGCTGCCCGTCCGCAGGTGGGCCGGCGCGGGCGGCGCCGGCGGCAGGGGACGGGCGGCGGAGCGCTCGGAGGCACACGGCGGTGAGGGTCGGGGTGCGGCGAGTGCGGCGAGTGCGGCGAGTGCGGCGAGGGATCCGCCTCCCAGGCCGCCCGAAATCGAGCTGCCCCGTCAGCTGTGCCGCGGCGAGAGTAGCGGCAGCACGGCGGCGGCGGACGGCGGCGGCGAAGAGAGGGGCACCGCCCGATTCCAGTGCCCGTCGATTGGCGCCGCGCTTCTTGGCGGCGAGAGTGCCCCCCCCGCCGCCCCCCGCCGCCCGCTGTATGAGGAGAGCTCGCCATCTCGCGGCAGCGCTGGCAGCGCGCACGCGGCGCGGCGCGGGGTGGCGCGCGAGCTGGCGTCGATACAGCGCATCAACGGGGTCTAAGAGCTTCGACCCTAACCCTGACCCCAACCCCAACCCCAACCCCAACCCTAGCCCTGGCCCTAGCCCTAGCCCTAACCCTAATCCCAACCTTAACCCTAACCCTAACCCTAAACCAGGTCAAGAGCTTCGACGACTTTTGGGAGCGCCACTGCTCGAAGCTCGGGCAGGTGGCATTCGGCTCCTTCATCACCGGTGCGCCGTACGCCACAGTGAATGTGCTCAAAGTAAGTGGAGCCATGGTCAGTGTAGCTGTAGTACGGCCAGCCGCAGTAAGGCTTACCATGTCCATGCACCAGCCATTGCACTGACCATGTTCTGAATATGCACTCGCCAGGCACCTCGTGCGTGTGGGGCGCGATGATGACCTTCATGTGGGACACCTACCACGACTCGGGCATGGCTGTGGCCATCTTCATCTCTATCTGCACCGCCAGCCTCACGGTGGGCCTTCGCCATCACCTGCACCTGCACCTTCACCTGCACCCTACCCCTGCCCCTAACCCCAACCCCAACCCCAACCCCATCCCTAACCTCAACCCTACCCCTAGCTCAACCCTAGCCTTACCCCTACCACTACCCCTAGCCCTAGCCCTACCACTACCCCTAGCCCTACCCCTAGCCCTACCCCTAACCCCAACCCGTACCCTCAACCTAAGCCTAACCAGGTGACCCTCGCCATCACGTGTATAGTGCTCGCCGGAGACCGGCGCATCGTCGACCAGGTAAGTGTACGCCAGTTAGTCCGGCCTCCGCGCAATCGCTCCCCCCCCCCCCCCCCCCCCCCCCCCCCCCCCCCCCCCCCCCCCCATCGCTACCCCTCCTGCCCCAATCGCCCCCCTTGCGTCCCGCATCACCACGTGACTTTGGGGGGCAGGCTAGTGACGCAGGTCAGTGACGCCAGTCAGTCAGCCCGTCCTCCCCTTGTGATAGCTTTCTACGTCCCCACGCACGTACTGACGTACTCAGCCACGCACGTACTTACGCACTTACTTGCTCACTCGCTCACCAACTTATTCACCGCCGCCCAGGACCTACGGGACGAAGCCAAGCAGAACGGAGGTCACGCCAACAACAAGCACCACTTTTCGGCGCTGCACCTCGCGCGTGAGCGCTCCTACCAGCGCTTCAACCTCAATGGTGCAGAGCGGCCCGGCCGATCTCCGATGCTCTGAGGACCAAATATATACACGCGCCGTCCTCCGTGGTACGCGCTGTGCGTAGCCTAGCAAGGCGCTTCCCCGATGGAGTGCCACTCTCGGCTCTCGCCGCACTGCCGCCACGTCTCGTCCCGGCACTGCTGCGAGACACAAACGTACAGTATTTAGAGCGGCGGAAGCTCGGTGTTGGTAGCCTCTAGAGTGTCCAGGGTGGTCCCGTATAGTCCATACGACCTAAAAAGCGTAAAGTACGACCTACTCACAGTGTTTACTGATATCTGATTACTCGTTACCGTATATCTACTTCTATCTACAGAGTCTACTTCCACAAGTGTAAAATACAATTACCAATTACACGACCCGTCCGGTACATAAGTGGTATATTAGGGCACATCAGTTACGCATGCATGCAGGCCTCCCCAGACCTCGTCTATGGTGCTAAAGTAGGGTGCAGTTCATCAGCAGATTAGAGGAGAACAGGCGAAATACGGTATACCAAAGCCGTAGGCAGGGGTTAGGGTGCGATTTTCGAGTATTAGACATTTTCAGTGCTTTCCCCAAAGGTTATACCCAAAAAGGACACCTCGTGAAAAGCACTGCAAACGTCAATATCTCGAAATAAATAACAAGTAGCACCTATTTCTGAGGCCAGATTCAGAATCCTTGACGAATTTCCGATCTTATTAGAGGTATTCAACCCTCCCCCAAGTGGTATTAGTGGACATCAGTTACGCATGCATGCAGGCCTCCCCAGACCTCGCCTATGGTGCTAGGGTGCAGTTCATCGTCGGCTTAGAGGAGAACAGGCGAAACAAACTAGGGGTTTGGGTGCAATTTTCGAGTATATTTACATTTTCAGTGCTTTTCTCATGGTCGTACCCAAAAGGGCCGCCTCAGGAAAAGCACTGAAAATGTAAATATATCGAAATATTTGACAGAGAGCACCTATTTCTGAGGCCAGATTCGGAATCCTTGACGAATTTCCGATCTTAGAGGTATCTCTTTTTCCTTCAGCTAGTTATCACCCCTATATATGTTCGCTGGTTACCACCCCATATATATATATATATGGGTTAGGGGTGATACTCAGCGGACACCTAGCTATCCCCTCCTAGACCCCAAATTGGCCGTAGAATCCGTTTCTGAGGTTCCCGGAGCCTCAAAAGCTCATCTTGACGTAGTAAATGGGGCAGTCCCCTAATAGCACTTGGCGGAGTTAGTATCTCTTTTTCCTTCCGCCAAGCAAGAGGTCATCGAGCTCAAGAACGCCGTCACTAACGTGTGCCACGCCAAGAACGCGGCCTTGCAGGAGCTGGCGGAGCTCAAGGTGCACGTGGTCTCCCTCACCTCGGAGCTGCGCGGCGACAAGGACGAGTACATGGACGACCTGCGCAGTGCGCACCACGCTGTACTAACGCTGTACCATGCTCGATTGGCAGCCAAGCCTCGATTATCTGTGCGCTTGGCTGCCAATCGAGCATGGTATAGCGTGGACGAGACTGGTGGAGGAGCAGTTGAGGCTTGCGTGCTCTCTCACTGGTGCATGAGGGCCCTGGTAGCTTTCTTTCCCGCCTCGCGGCCCAACGACAATTGCTCAAAGGCGCGTTGCTCTGCTCTCGCTGCGCCGGCTCGCTGGCGCGCGTAGTTGCCTTAATAGTAGTGGATTCACGATCCTAAAGGGCCGTCCGCGGTTTGCTCCGCGCGTTTGTCTATTTCTCAATATATCTCACTTGCCCACACTTGCCCAGTACTTCTGTTGCGCCGCGGGTGCCCGTGCTGTAGGGACTAGGCGAGGCGATCGACGGGCCTAGTCGTGGGCTGGCCCCGAAGGCGGATGGGTGGGGCAACAAATGGTGGGTGAGGTGGCGAGGGGCCTCAGCCTCTTCGGAGGTGCCTCTTCGGAGGTGAGACGTTGCGGTTGTAGCGTCGCAGTCTAGATGCGTGCGTCTTTTCTACCAGAAATCTATCTATCTATCTCTCTCTTCGGAGGTGCCTCTTCGGAGGTGAGACGTTGCGGTTGTAGCGTCGTAGTCTAGATGCGTGCGTCTTTTCTACCAGAAATCTATCTATCTATCTCCCAGTATGGTACTATACTTGCCAGGAAAGCGGGCGACGGCACAGCGAAATGGCGTCGCCCCGAGTGCCGGCCGCACACCAGCTGCGGCAACCCAGGTACAGTCTCACGGCGGTTACGCTTGTACAAAACGAGGCGCGTTGGCTACCCGAGTGGCTCGAGTACCATCTGCTCCCGGCCATTGCGGTCGATCACTTCTATGTGTACGACGACGACGCCTCCGGGGCTGGCTCAACAGATGGCCTCGTTGCCACTCTAGCGCCTTACCGCGGTCTCGTCACCCTGCACAGGGTCTCAGAGCTAGGCCCACTGCCGAAGCGTGGCGATATCAGATTCTCAGATGAGAGCCTAAGCGTGTCCGACATGAGAATGTGCTCACAAAGGCCGCCGTATCTGTCCTACCGTCGTGTCGGCAGCACGTGCAGTCGGAACCGCCTTCAATTCCCGCAGCAGCCCGTAGCAATCCGACATGCTGCCGCCACCTATGGCCACCACTCACGAGCCATGCTGCTCATCGACGTCGACGAATTCATTATCCATACGCCTGCCTCACAAGTCCCAAGCAGGCTGCTGAGATATGCCAGACTTCATGCCAGCAAGTCGGCCGCCTCGGTGCTGATGTCAGCGCTCCGTGGCGGTGTGGGCGCCGTGAAGCTGCACAGCGTTGTGATGCTACCAGACGAGCAGTTCTTCACAGGCGGCCCGGACGACGGGCTCTTCCTCACGCGCAATTGCACGCGGCAGCTCGTCGCGGCCACCACACGAGCCGGTGCCGTGAAGCGTGGCGAGGTGTCGAGGGGCAAGAACGTGGTGGTGCCGCATGCACTGGGCCTCCTTGATGGCCTCCACTACTTCGGCTCTATCCACAGGATCGCTCTCCGGGGCCGCGCGACGAAGAAGGTCTCCGGGGAGCGGCTCGGCTTGCATTTGGCGCACTTCCGCTACCGAAGTGCGAGTGCGTGGGCTGCGCGTCGCAATCATACCTATCTCCGGTCAGGCCTGCGTGATGGGCGTGCAGCAGCCAGGCGGTACGGTGCCAAGAGTTGGGAATCTGGCAAGAGCCTCGGCTCGTTCGCCACCCCAGAAAAGGCTGCGGTCGCGATGAAGGCTGACCAAGTGGCCAAATGGGAAGCGGTCCTACACGAGGCGCTGCACAAGCCGTGGACTCACTCGGTACCGCAGCTTGGCCTGCTACGCCACTGGGCGGCTCTCGCCACAGCCATGACGAACCGATGGCAGAAACATAGCGATTTGCGCGCTGGTGCGCCGCCACCACCAGCGGTCCGCAGGCTCATAGACGCGGCAGCTGCGATGGTGAGCCGCCTGTCGGTGCTGCTCGTGGCCGAGCCAAGGAGTGGCAGTACTCTCGTCGGCAAGTTAAGCTTCGACGCGCGCAAGGACTTCCTGTATGTTTACGAGCCATGCCGTTTGAGGCCAAAGGGGGCTGCTTGGAAGCGCTATGATGGCACCTTCTTCGACACAGAGTGCTCTTCTTGGGTTGCAGAAATCCTGCAGTGTGGCCTCAGCCTAAGTGGCTTCCGAATGCTGCAGCGCGATGCTGGCGCCTTCAATGCACAGTCATCCGCCCTCGCAGCAATCACAGACGCCCGCCGTGTGACGAAAGGGTCGCGAAGCATTGACGATGCTGGGGCATACATGGATTGGTTGCACCGCTGCTGGAGCAGCCACCGCGCTGCCAAGGTGGTTCGCATTCGCGATCCAGCCGCGCTGCGAGCCGAGCGGCAGGTAGATGACGCGAGGTTTAGGGTTGTGCACCTTATTCGCGACCCCAATAAGGTGGTTGCCTCGCGACTCTCGCTGCATGCCTTCACTCGGCGAGGCCATTTCAATCCTGAGGGTGGCGCGGAGGGCGTGGTGCGTGCGACATGCCGCGCCATGAACGCCATGGTGCGGATGCCGCTCTTGCCATCCGCACTCAGACGGTATGACTACGAGGAGGTACTGAGCGCGCCCACTGCCTTTTTGAGCGACCTTTATGCGTGGTTGGGCCTCGAAAGCGACCTTCCGCCTTCGGTCCTGCGCATGGTGAGGCAATGCCGGCTCGGTAACAACACGGCGCCTTTTTTTGCAAGTTCAAACCGCTTTCGTGTGTGCGAGTTTGATGACAAGCCGGGACATAACTCAGCGCCACGGCGACGGGTGCAGCTGACTCAGCAGCACGGAGAGCTCGTTGCGAGGTACTGTGGCTCTCTTGCAACTTTGCATCAGCGCAGCGCAGCACATGTTAGTGCAATCGCGAATCGGCTGAAGCCGTAGGACACTAGGAGCGCACACGCCCTATGACGTATAGTGGCTAGAGGGGGCGTCCAAAGCCGGGTTTCGTGTTGTAGTTTGATATTATCATGGTACGGTACCTGAGGAAATTGTGCAGACATGGATTTGGATGGCATGGCGGATGTACCTTTTATAATTGTAAAGCGTACGTGCAGAAAGCCGTGGAACTGGAAGGCGCGGAGCGGTAAAGCTTTACCGTAAGGGTACGGTAAGGCTAAAATCCTAAGGGCGCATGTGGCACCTGTGCAGGGCATGGGTAAGGGGAAGTTTCTGCGTTCAGGCGAGGTTCTGAACATACGAATCGTACGCCCCTCAAAAGAGGGTCAGCTCAATGGGAACATGAATGGGAAGTACAAAAAATGTACCGTACCGTACAGAAACGGGTTAAAATAATGGTTGATGAGGTGTTCTCTCCGGCGCGAGTAGCCGCGCCGGCAGCTGCAGTTGCGCGCGCAGCGGCGGCAGCCCGAGGAAGCGGAAGACGCGCTGCATCGTGTTGTGCAGCACCTCCGCGCCATCCGTGAGGTCTTCGGTGCGGAGATGCAGCCGCGGGGCACCGTGCGGCACCGTGTTGCGCACGAGCTCGAACCACTCCATGTGCTCGCGCGCAAACTGCGCGAAACTTCCGAGCTGCTGGCGCGCCGGCTCGCTGCGCGGGGTGCGCAGGCCTTGCAGATATGCCTGCCGCGCAGGCGTGGTCCCCCAGTTGCCGGTGGTCACGGCACGCTTCAGAGACTCGTACTCGGCACTCACCTGATGAGGGCGAGTCCGAGGATGAGGGCTAGGGTGTGAGGTCAAGGGTGAGGCCGAGGTTGGGGGGCAGGACAGGGCAAGTGCGAAGGTGGGGGCGAGGGCCAGGACAGGGACAAAGGCGAGGCCTGGAAGTTGGGCTTGGGCTTTGGGGTTCGGTTCTAGGATGTTGGGCTCGGCTTTAGGATTCGCACACACAGCGTGGTCTCACGTTTTCCCGCTCAAGCACGATCACTCGCACCGAGGAGTCGATCTCAGTCTGGAGATGGGCCGCCGCCGCCGTGACTGGCCCTTTCTGGCAAGACGAACCCGCCTTACAGGATGTATTCATATTTGCCGCCGCAACAAATGCCGCAGCCAGAGTCTGCTTCGCTTCGCCGCCGCCGCCGCCCGCAAAGAGCAGGCGCAGCTGCTCCGCCGTCGAGGGCTTCACGTGGCCGCTGAAGACTTTGAAGCCGCACGCGGGCGCTGGACCTGGATGGGTTAACGCAGCCAAATCAGCGTTTTGGGTGGGGCTTCGGAGAGGCTCCTGGGCTACACTGCGGGGCCTAAAGGCCCAAGCTTTGTATTGGAGCCGCAGAGGGCCAAGCGCGCGAGGGCGCCTCTAGCCGTAGGTGGCTAGCTCTGCCGCTCGTGGGACGGCCGAGATTGACCATGCCACCAGGCAGAGCGACCACCAGCTCAGCATGAAGTTGGGCAGCCGTGCCATCGCGTCAGCGTGCGAACTGAAGCCGACCGCCCTCCTCACCAACGCATCCGCGCCGGAGTTCTTATTGTTCAAGAGTTCGTACCCGCACGCCACGTGAGGGTGCATATTGAGCGCAGTCACAAATGTACTTGAGGCGGACCGCTGCCGCGAGAAGATGATGAAACGCATGTGTGCGGCACGTACCGTTGGCGCTGGCGCCGCACGATAGCACGACCAGAAATTTGGCCAAAGGCAATCGCCCGGGCGCTGGTCGACCGCACCATCCACGCTGAACGGTTTGCTCAACGGCGAGGTCATATTATGAACGTCGAGCGCGCTGAGCATAGCAATCCTTTGAGCTCCAGCGCGGCCGCGAGGTTTTTTGCTTTGCGCGCTACTAGAAAGCCGTAAAAAGGCACATACCCCATTCGTGGACGACATGACGCTAGCTTTAATTAAAGTGTAAAGAGTAAAGTACGGCTTTACACTTTCCGGTGCTACTTTTACCGTAGTACGCTTTATACTGTATAGCGAGCGGGATGCTTTCAAATAACCCACGCACTCACACGTTGAAGAAAGACTCGAGACGACATTCAGATTCACGATTGTTTCGAATGCGTGTCACGACACACCACAAGAAGCATGCACACACAAGACCCATGCTTCTGATGGCCGAGGGACGAGGGACGACGGAGCTACGAGACGCCAGACGAGTGGGAGTGCGCCCCCGCCTGGAGCTTGAATCTAGCGCGTGCACCGCCACCGGCGCACTCCGCACAGCGCTCAAAGCGCTCAGCGACTGCGGCGCGTCGGCGGCGTTTGAGCATCACTGCCGCCGGAGTCACGCACGCTGCCAGGCACTGCCGGCGAAGCCGATGCGCTGCCGGGGCGCGAGCCGATGCTGTCCAAGGCAAGGCCCGAACGTGTGCGTGAGTAGCAGAGTTGTCTGGGGTCTGCTAGCCTGGGGTGGTTCGAGCCTGGGGTGGTTTCAAGCCTGCCCGTCCTGGCTACGAGCCTGCTGGCCTGGGGTTCGAGCCATGTGTGTGGCATACCGCTCGCGGTGCAGCTTGTGCTTGAGCAGGAGGAGCTCACCCTTGGCTTGCGCATTCCGGTGCCACCGCTCCTGTGAGGGGTGGGGTGAGGGTGGGGTGGGGGGGGGGGGGGGGGGGGGGGGGGGGGGGGGGGGGGGGGGAGCGGTGTGTGTGAGAGAGGGAATGTATGCAGGGGCAGTAGAGGGTAAGGGGAAAGGGTTGCAGGTGGGCGAGCCTTCTCGCCGTACGCTCGCTCGATCTCGTACGTATTATGGCTCACTTACCATGCTATACTTACTTGATGAAGTATACCTTCTCGCCGTAGGCTCGCTCGACCTCCACGTGCGCCTCAGCCACACGCGCCTGGTTAGCGTTAGGGTTAGGGTTAGGGTTAGGGTCAGGGTTAGGGTTAGGGTTAGGGTTAGGGTTAGGGTTAGGGTTAGGGTTAGGGTTGGGGTTAAGGGTTAGCCTCGGCCACGCGCGCCTCGAGCGAGACGAGGTTACCCCTGAGCACACCGCTCTGCTCCTGCTCCTGCCGCAGCTCCGCCTCACTCGCCGCACTATGCGCCTGCGCCACCTCCAGCTCCTCGCGTGCCGCCTGGGTTAGGGTTAGGGTTAGGGTCAGTGGTCAGTGGTAAGGGTCAGGGTTAGGGTTAGGAGCTCCTCACGCGCCGCCTGGTGCATGGAACATGGACACTGGACATGGGTATGGGCCTAGGTGCATGTTCATGGACATGGGTACATGGGAAGAGAGTGGTCATGGTGAGCTCATAGACCTCGTGCGCCGCCTATGCACATGGGCATGGGGTGGAGACTGGTGATGGTGGTAGTAGGCACCAAAGTAGCTCGCCTGCATCCTTCGACCGAGCTCGACGCGCCCCGCCTCCGCCTCCGCCACTGCGCGCTGCAGCTCCAGGCTACGCGCCACCTCCTGCTGCGCCTGTGGTGGTAAGTAAGTACATGGAACATGGACATGGTGTACATGGGAAGAACATTGTAAGCACATGGAACATGGCCATGGTAAGTAGAAGGGTAAGTACATGGTAAGTAGAAGGGTGCCACGCGCCCACCCCCGATGCTAACACTAACTTGGCCACGTACCTGCGCCGCGGCGGTGGCGAGGTCCCTCGCCACGTCCTCCCGCGCGGCGTGCTCCCCCTCTAGCTGCGCCTGCAGCGCCGCGTTGCGCACCTGCGACGCCTTCACCTGGTTAGGGTTAGGATTGGGGGTGGGGGTGGGGGTGGGATTGGGGGTGGGGTTTTGTGGTTAGGGTTGTGGTTAGGGTTGGGGTTAGGGTTGGGGTTAGGGTTGGGGTTAGGGTTAGGGACGCCTTCACCTCCGCCGCCAGCGCCGCCGCCGCGGCCCGCTGCCGCTCGAGCTTCCCCTCCGACTGTGAGGCCTGTGCATAGTAAGTGCATGGTAAGTGCATGGTAAGTGCATGGTAAGTGCGTGGTAAGTGCATGGTAAGTGCATAGCGTGTGCATGGCGTGTGCATGGCGTGTGCACGGCGTGTGCATGGCGTGTGCATGGCGTGTGCATGGCATGTGCGTGGCAAGTGAAGTGTGCAGTAGGGGAGGCGTGCAGGAGCTTGCTGCGTACGTGAGCTCACAGGGTCACAGGAGCGTGCACACGCGCCGCACTCAGTACCGAGCTATGAATCTACTTACTTACTATGGCCATACCTGCACGCGCAGCTCCTCCCCCGCGGTGCGTTGCGCCTCGAGCTCTGCCACATGTGAGGTGTCCTGCGCTTGAGCGCTCTCCATGGCCTCCTTGGCCGCCTGGTTAGGGCTGGGGCGAGGGTTTAGGGCGAGGGCAGGGCTAGGGTTAGGGCTAGGGCTAGGGTTAGGGTTAGGGTTAGGGTTAGGGTTAGGGTTAGGATCAGTCCTCCTTGGCCGCCTGCACGCGCGCCGTCAGCGCGTGGCGTGCGGCGGTCGTCTCGTCGACTGCCTGCTGCAGCTCTTGGCTCCGGCACGCCGCCGCCGCCGCCTCGGCCGCCGCCCCAGCGAGCTGCTGCTCGAGGGCTGAGCGCGCCACCTGCTCCGCATGCAGCTCCTGTTGCAGGCCCTCGTTCTGCTGCTGCACGTCGCGCAGTGCCTCAGTCGCCACCTCTGCCTGCTGCTCTGCCTCGCGTAAGGTCTCCGTGGACACGAACTCCCTCTTATACTGCTCAATGATGGCCGAATAGTGGTCGACCTAGTAAGGGGGTGTAAGAGGTGAGAGGGGAGCGGGGAGATGTGGATGCAGATGCGGATGCAGATGTGGATGTGGATGCAGATGCAGATGTCAGATTTCCACTGTAGCGAGGCCGTAGAGATCTGCTCCACCTCCACCGTACACATGAAGAACCTTTACCATGCACCTACTATGCCCATGCACTCAGTATGCACCTGCCGCTGCAGCGAGACCGACTCGCAGACGGCGTACTCCATCTCGGCCTTCTCCTCGCGCGCCGCATCGAGCAGCGCCTGCAGCTTGGAGAGCTTGCCCGAGGCCGTCACCTGATGTGTACATGGCACCGCTACTTATGTGCATGGGTCCGCTCTTCCATATGCATATATGCATATATGTGTATATGTATACTCGAGTGGTCACCTGGATGGCGTGGGGTGCGATGGGGTGGCAGCAGGATGAGGTGGACGGGGAGGGTGGGGGAGGGCGAGTGGGTCGGAGCCTGGAGATCTTCCGCCTGTGGTGAGGGTGCTTGCGTCTGTGGTGAGGGGGTGCGGGCGCTGTAGCACAGAGGGTTGCGGCTTGGAGAGGAGAGATGGCTCAGGGCAGCGGCGTCGAGTGGGATCACCTCGGGCCAAGTAGTAAGTGACTACGTAGTACGAAGCGAGTGGTAAGGAGTCACCTCGGTCCGCCTCCGCGGTGCGAGTGGCACACGCCCCGCGGCCTCGCCGAACTGCATCGCCTCAAGAGTCTCGCGTGCGGAGTCGAGGCCCGGCCTGCGTGGTGGAAGCTGTAGGATCGGCACCTACTCTACCTTCGGCCCTCACGGCCGCACCGCAGCCGCCCATTGGGCCCTGAGCGGCTAACCCCGGGGAGGTCGGGCCAGTGTGCTGCGGCACCACCAGGAGCGCACTTTCAGCAGGCTGCCCGCGCCGTTCCGACGCTGTGACGAGGACCGAGACGCATGCGTAGCCGGAGAGCGACGGTTGCAGCAGCCTCGTGAGCGCCGAGTTGCGGAACTGCGGCGGCCGCTTGGCGACGATCTCGTGCACGGCGTTCCGCAGCCAGTGGAGAGACTTGTTGACGGCGACGCCTGGTGAGTCGTGCGTAGTGAGTCGTGAGTCGTGAGGAGCATGCACTTGGTGCACGGCATGTGCATGTGCACGGCATGTGCACGGCATGTGCACGGCATGTGCACGGCATGTGCACGGCATGTGCACGTGCATGGCCGCGACTTCGGGAGGGCTATGGTAGGTGACGCTGGCACCTTGCGCCATGGCCGCGGCCACCGTGTTGAGCGAGGCTGCCTCGCAACCCGCCAGGTCGACCAAGGTCAGCGTCGCAGAGTTGGTGTTGCTGAAGCAGCCGCTCGAGTGCGTGCCGCCGTCGCCACCCGTGCCGCCACCCCCGCCGCCCCGGGGGGTCATTATGGGTGACGCGTGGGACGAGACCCCGGGTGAGGGCAGCATGCCGGCTGACGCGGAGGTGGGCTTGAGCTCGTCGGGCAACTCGATCTGGTGCCGGGGAGATGGTCGGGGCTGGAGCCGGAGGGCTGGGGCCGGGGCCGGGGTTGGGGTTGGAGCTGGGGCCGGGGTTGGGGTTGGGGTCGGTGGCGGGATCGGGGTCGGGGGTCGGATCAGGGTCGAGGTGGGTCCGGGCCGGGGTGTGGGCCGGGGGATGGGGGA
>Ga0209302_10001662_pt1 | contig 13036 bp, 11 predicted proteins | sample ArcOceMetagenome_2_FD_187445 | JGI IMG/M metagenome (GOLD analysis project Ga0209302, IMG submission 187445) | Marine eukaryotic phytoplankton communities from Arctic Ocean - Arctic Ocean ARC135M Metagenome (SPAdes) (version 2) | ecosystem: Environmental > Aquatic > Marine > Oceanic | place... | reverse complement strand
CCTTCACCCTCACCCTCACCCTCACCCTCACCCTCACCCTCACCCTCACCCTCACCCTCACCCTCACCCTAGCGAGGTCCTCGTCGGCGTGCACCTGCGCACCGGGTACGCCGACTGGCAGTTCCGCAACTCGGAGCAGAGCTTCGCGGGCGGCGTCGAGCTGCGCGAGGCGACCGACCCCAAGCAGCGGCTGCTGCAGCACTGGCGGCGCCTCGATTCCTTCCTGCGCGACTGCCGGCAGGTGGGCGAGGGCCCGTGCTCCAGCCCTCACCCCAACCCTAACCCTGACCGCAACCCTAACCCTCACCCCGGCAGGTGGGCGAGGGCCCTTGCTTCAATTGGGAGAGCCCGGGCCGTGGCCGCGCGCCCACGGTCGACGACGCGCTGTCATGCCGTGTGGGGCGCAGCCAGCCCGCCTTTGCGTTGAGGGCGGAGCAGGCGCCGCAGGGCACGCTTGCCGCGCTGCTCACGTGCGCCGCACGCCTAGGCGAGAGCCTGGTGGCGGTGCGCTCCGGTGGCGCGTCCGCACCCGCGTCGGCGTCCGCGGCTTCGGCGGCGCCGCGATGGGGCCTGCTGGTGCTCTCCGACTCGCCCGCCCTCCCCTCGCTCGCCGCGCACCTGCCCGCGTTGCAGGGGCTCGGGGCGGGCGGTGTTGTCACGACGCATGGCCTGGGCCGAATCGGCCACTCGTCCTTCACCAAGTCGTGCTCCGGTGCGACGGGCAAGTGCGATTATGGTAAGGACCCCGGCGGCGCGTGGACGCGCTCGATGGTGGACTTCTACCTGGCGGGCGTGGTGGACGGCTTCGCCAAGGCCCGCTTCACCCTACCCCTACCCCTACCCCTACCCCTACCCCTACCCCTACCCCTACCGCTACCCCTTCCCACTGACTACTGACCCTGGCCCTAACCGTTGACCCTTACCCTGACCCTTGACCCTATCCCTAACTAGGCCCTCTTCACCTCGTTCATCTGGGCGACGATGCGGCGCAACCTGCTATGCTGTCGCCCGGGCGCCTTCGTGCAGTGGATGGCATGGTACAACCTGACGCGCACGCACCGCGACAAGCCCATGCTCGACCGCGAGTTCATGCACGCGCTCGAGATGACGCACGAGGAGCCGAGCGAGCTGGAGGCCGACAGCGCGGGGCGCGCCGCCGCCGAGACGGCGGATGGGGCGTCGGGCACGGGCGGAGCGCTTTCGGAGGCGGACTAGTACTCTCTACAAGAAACCGGGAGCTGGTGGCGTGACTGTTTCCCCGCGTTTCAAGGTTTTATCGGTTGGCTGTTTATGTCCGTTTGCCGTTAAATGGGACCACTCAACGAGCGCGGCAACAGAGGACTGACCACAAAATTGCCTAATTAGACGGAGTCTCGCTTGCACTGTTTCGGGGCTGGTCGGAAGCTCCCGCATGACCAGTTCGATGCAGCGCACTCCTGAGAGAGCTGAGGGAGGCATGAAGCCGCAGCGCGTGCGGAAGCAGAACAGCCTCTCGCTCAAATGCCAGGCGCTGCGCCTCTCGCGATGCCACATCTCGGGTCCGGACTCGTTGCTGGCGCCGTCCCGGGATCTGCTCAGCTTGCCACTCTGCAGACACGTATGGTTCTGCTGGCCGCTGCGTGAGACTCAAGGGAAGCCTGCCGAGGGTATGATTTGCATCACGGACCATACCAGCCGGCGTGCCCTTGGCACCTCCGTCGGCATGATGATGATGGTCGGCAAGGCTGGAGTCGATGACTCCCACGCCATCCTTGATCTGGTGCAGCGCGGGATGCGCCGTCCTATGACTACGTCATCTATCTGGGGCAAGCCACGACGACCAACATGCATCGTCATCGACGGCTTGCTGACGTCGTGCCTCGACGAGATGCGCTCTCACCTCGCCGCTTTGGGCATCACCGTGCTCCAGGGCCGCAGTGCAATCGGCGAGGCGCACTCAGATCGCCTACACGCTTGCGGCGGGCCAGTATAGTGGCGCGTGCGACGTACACCAGTAGCCCCATCGGGGGCTCGCTCCATGGTCGAATGTAGCGCTCCAGTAGGCGGCAGAATCGAATAGTGTTGAGGGTATGGTGCTGTTCGATGCACCGTAGAGGTGGGACGCGCGGTCGACGCAGGGTCCAGCCGTTTGCGTCTTTGTACAATAAGAGATTCATTTCTTTAGCACGAAGCCCTACTCCGGATGTAACGCGTTGGGCCATCCCCGCCCCATCGGCATCCGGGGGGGCGTCCGGTGAGCGGTGTATATCCGCGGACGCCGCGCGCGTGGGGAACGCGCGCGCGGAGACGGCTGGGAGACGGGAGAGCTGGCGAGCCGCGCTTTATATTTCAATTGTTCCGCTTATCCCTTTGGGCCTTGAGAAGCAGTGTGATTCGATGGTTGGTGGTTTATCACCCGTAAACCGTAAGTACACCGTCCTCTCAGTCTCACCGACCGCCGCCCGGTCGCCCCGCCGGCGCCGCGCCGGCCGCTTGGGCGTGTGAGGGACCGCGGCGGCGCGGCGCGCCGGCCATTGTAAGTTTTTACTCTACGATAAGGAGCTATCAACTAACAAGTATCCGGTCGGCGCGGCGCCAGTCTCAGTGAGGTGAGACCACTGGCGACCAACTCGAGCCTGTTTCAAGTGCTCGCTGCATACCTCTCAAGCGTGGCCGACATTTGCAGTGCTTGCGCCACCTGGCCACCGCCCAGGAAGCAGGTGGAGTCGTCGCCGCCGCACACGCCGCACAGGTCGATGCGCACGGTGCAGCGGGCGGTGGCGACGCAGTGCGAGCTGCCGCACGCGACCGACGAGAAGTTATAGAGTCGCGACGGCTCGGCGGCGAGGGTCGGCAGCAGCCTCGCCTCGGCAGCCTCCTCCGCCAGCAGCGTCGCCGCGCCCCACGTGAAGAGCGCGCCGCCCTCGCCCACCGCGGCGGCGTGCATGTCGCCCAGCGAGACGTCAAGCAGCCTCCTCTGCCCCGTCAGCCCGCCGAGCAGCAGGGGCATGCCATGCGCACCGCGGCGGCTGCCTAGCAAGCCGTCGCGGCCCTCGCCCCACGCGTACGCGGCGGCGCCATCCAGCACCAGGCCCTGCGAAGGGCCACACGCCACGCGGGCGGCGCTGCGGTTGTCCGCCGACAGCACAAGCGGCAGCGGCGCCGGCCCGCCCACCATGCTCCGGGGAGGTGCCTCGGTCTGAGCGAGCTGGCCACTCGTGTTGCCGCCCCAGCTCCACACGCGAGGCGGCGCGCCCGGCACCCGCGACCGCACCAGCGCGAGCGAAAAGTCGCGGCCCTGCAGAGCGGCGCGTGCAGGCGTGAGTGCGCGCTACTCTCTCCCTCTAGCGTGCGCTCCCTACACACGTCTCATCGGGGCACGGCCGCTCCCTGGGGTTCGAGCCTCGCCAGTGGCGCACCGCCGCGATGCTCAGCGCCTGCCCGCCGCCGAGCGGCACCCGGATCGGCTTGCCGCACACGCCGCCCTCGCTGCCCAGCTCACCGTGGGCGTTGTCACCCCACGCCCACACCGCGCCGTCCACGTCGAGGGCGAGGGAGTGCTCGCTGCCCGCGGCGATCTGGGTGCACAGGTTGGGTAGCTCCGCCTGTCCCGCCTCGCGGGCGATCTCTGGCCCGCCCCATCCCAGCTGGCCTCGGCTGTTGCTGCCCCACGATAGCACCTGCCACGCGCCGCCACCGCCACCGTCAGTGTCACGACGTGAGCGCCGCATGCGTGCGCACTTGCAAGGCGCAGGTTCGACGGACGGAGGCGCACAATATTCTCCTGCCTAAGCGCGAGCGCGTGGAAGCTGCCCGCTGCGATGGCCACGATGGCCTTGTGGTGCGTGAACGCGAGCCGCACTGGCGATGAGACCATGTGTGCGCCCCTCTGGTCTCCCAGCTGCCCCTGGTCTGCAGATCCCCAGCCATAGACGCCGTCGCCAGCCACAAGCGCGATACAGAAGTGGTCGCGGCACGAGAGCGCCGATACTGGTCTGTCAGTGAATGCAGGAATGATCATGGGCACATGCTGCATGAAGTCCGCCCGACCTCGCTCTCGCTCATCACTCGTCTCTGGCACGCCGAGCTGCCCGAATCGATTATTGCCCCACGCGATCACCAACGATCCGGATTGGCTCAGTCGGAGCCCACTGATGTCGGTGAGCGGCATGGTGAACGGCATGTGCCACCGGAACGCGAGGCGGCAATAGGAAAGTCGCCAGCAAGGCGCGCCAAAAATCCAGCGGACGACCCGCGGGCATAAGATAAGATAAGATATAAGACAGATAAGATAATTAGGTATAAAGAAAGAGATTTGATATGGGCTGGGGGTGGGGGGGGTGGGGGGGGGGGGGGGGGGGGGTGAGGATAATTGTTTTGAACCCAGCCCAATTATTGGGGGCTTCAATCGTTGCTGAAATCTGCCGCACATTTTCCTCACATGTCACAACCCCGCCCCCAACCCATCTTTTTTAGAAGAAGCTCAATCTGGTGATGTTTTTAGGTGACAGCTACTACCGGTCTAATAGTACATGGTCTAGGGCGCCGGGGAGCCGGCGCCCGTGGCTCAGCTCGCTGGTCGCAGCGCCTCACCCAACGCCTGCTGCTGCTCGACCACCTCCTGGTCGGCGTTCTTGGTGTCCTCGTCGAGGCGTGCCCAGAGCTTCTCGAACTCGGCGTAGTGTGCGCGCGCCTTGTCGAGCTCGTCGTTGTTGAAGAGCGTGATCGAGTAGTTGAGCTCGAAGAGGTGGTCCTCCTCCATGTCTATGGCCTTCTCGTACGCGGCACACGCGTTCTCGAAGTCGTCGAGCCGGTTGAGCGTGATGGCGAGGTACATGTACGACGAGGGGAAGTCGGGCTTGAGGTTGATGCTCGTCGAGAAGTAGTGGAAGGCCGAGGCGTACTGCCCCGTGTTGAGGTGCACCAGCCCGAGATTGTACGAGATGATCCACTCGAACGGGTCGAGGTACAACGCGCGCTTGAGGCACGCGATACTCGCGACGTAGCGCTGCTTGCCTGGTTAGGGTTAGGGTTAGGGTCAGGGTTAGGGTTAGGGTTAGGGGTAGGGGTAGGGGTAGGGGTAGGGGTAGGGGTAGGGGTAGGGGTAGGGGTAGGATTAGGGGTTAGGGCTAGGGCTAGGGGTTAGGGCTAGGGCTAGGATTAGGCTAGGATTAGGGTTGGGGTTGCGGTTAGGGTTCGACGTCGCGATGCTTGCCGAAGAAGCACATGCCGATGTTGTTCCACAGCTGCGCCGAGTTGGGCGTCTGCACCGCTGCCACGCGGTACTTGACCAGCGCGACGTCCATGTCCTCGTGGGCGGCGACGAGGGGGGGGTGAGGGGGTGGCGAGGGGGTGGCGAGGAATGGTAAAGGGGTGGTGAGGGTGGTGCGGGGTGGGTGCGGGCGGTGCGGGGTTGTGTGCGAGGTCGGTGACCTGGTGGTCCTGGATGATCGAGCCGGCGGCGAGGATGGTCTTCGGGTTGCGGGGGTCGTGCGTGAGCGAGTTGCCCAGGAAGTCGAACGCCTTGTAGTTCTCTCCCAGCCGCAAGTAGAGTAGCCCCACGGTGGTCAGCAGCTCGGGGTTCTCAGGCGAAAACTCGAGCGCCTCTAAGTAGACCTGGGGTGCAAGGGAGGGGCGAGGTGAGGTGAAGTGAGGGGAGGGGCGGGGCGGGGACGGGGGGGGAGGGGAAGGGAGCGAGGGGGTGCAGGGTCACTCGAGCGCCCCGAGGGGTGAACCTGCTCGGGGTGGCAAGGGGGTGCACCCAGGCGCCTCGAGGGTACACCTAGGCTCGAGCAGGTCGGGGCTACGTGCGCATTGCGGGGCTTGCGGAGCGGAAGTGGTGGCGGGGTGCGCGCGCCTCGATGGCGGTCTTGTACTCCTCCTGCAGCGTGAAGACCTTGCCCAGCTGCATGTACGTGGCGTCATGGCGCTGGATCGCGTTGGCGCGCTTGAAGCAGTCCGCCGCGCCCTCGTACTGCTTGAGGTACATATTGCACAGCCCCTTGTTGTGCCAAATCTCCCAGTCGTCGATGCCGATGCGCTGCGCCTCCTCGTACACGTCGAGCGCCGCCTTGTGCTTGCCGAGGAGGTAGAGCGAACGGCCGACCTGTTTCAGGTTGCAGATGTTGTGCGGATTCAGGCAGGTCGCCGCCTGGAAGAGCTGCAGCGAGTCCTGGATCTCGCCGCGCTGGCGCTTGATAAGCGCCTTGACGTAGATGGGGTCTGCGCGCCACCGTCACGGCGGGTGAGCACGCGCCGCAGTGGGAGTGTGGGAGTGACAGCGGCGCACATTCAGCCATGCCGTTGCAGCCCTTGAGCGCCTCCTCGATCTTCTCCAGGCACTGGTCATAGTCCTGCCGGATGTAGAGCATGTGGATGAGCCAGTTGGTCTTCTCGCGCACCTGCTTGGCCGCCGTAGGCGGCATAGTGCAGTGTCGGCTGCTCCTCGGAGACGGCGGTGAGACAGCCGGCTTCGCGGTGGACACCTACTGCCAGGTTCGCGCTCAACGTTTGGCACGACAACTTCGGTCGGGGAGATAGCACGGAACCTTCGCAGCTGAGCGATGAGGAGGCAGGAGCCATTGCCGCGAGCGAGTTGCACTGCAGCAGCATCAGGCCGCGCGAGTGCCGGGTATTGCTTCGACAGTTGGGAAGGAACTGGTCGCCCACAAGCTCAGCCTCCAGGGCTTACTGCGTGCGTGGCGTCCAACCAAGCACGCTTAGCCTCTTGTGCCCAGCAAGCTCGCATTCCTGCCGAGTTTGCTCACGCCGCCGCCGCCGTGCCGTCGTCAGACATGGCGGTCAGGGCGGCGCTAGGCGGCGCGGCCGAGTTTGCCATCACGGCGCCCTAACCCTAACCCTAACCCTAACCCTAACCCTAACCCTAGCCCTAACCCCAACCCTAACTCTAACCCTAACCCTAACCCTAACCCTAACCCTAACCCTAACCCTAACCCTAACCCTAACCCTAACCATAACCCTAACCATAACCCTAACCATAACCCTAACCCTAACCCTAACCCTAACCCTAACCCTAGCCCTAACCCTAACCCTAACCCTAACTAACCCTAACCCTAACCCTAACTAACCCTAACCCTAACGCCTAACCAGGTGGGCCACGCCTGGGAGCACATCGAGCACTACGACAACGCGTCCATCCTCAACTTCTACTACGGAGGTGGGTTTAAGGCAGAGGCGGCGCGCCGCCGCGTGGCCGAGTTTGCCATCACGGCGCCCGGGATTGCGCCAAGCTTGCCATCGAAGGCGTCACTGAACTGCTGCCACCAGCCCGGCCGTCTGCGTGCAGGCCCCTTACGCGCCCAGTGACGCCCAGTGACGCCCAGTAGTGACGCCAGGCGCGATGCAGCTGTTCGTTGCCACCGCGCACGAGGTCCCAATCCGGCCGTGCCGCTCCACCGGCGAAGCCTGCTCCGCGAGCGGCTCACACCGGCCTGGCGATGCGCTGCTCGACTCGGTCCTCTCGAAGGCGGATCCGACTGCGCAGGAGAGCGTGCAGTCTGTGGAGGCCATCTTGTTAGAGGCCCGAGCGGCCGAGGCGCAAGGACGGCTCGCACTGGCCGCCAGGCTGTTTAGCCGCGCGTTCTGGCGGTGCCGCCACGAGCTCCAAGGCGATTCGGCGGCGCTAGCGATATTTTTCGACATGGTGCAGTGCCGGCTGCTCCTCGGAGACGGCGGCTTCGCACTCGACGCGCTGCACGCGCTGCACGCGCTGCAGATGTGGAGCGGCGACCTCGGCATGTGGAGCGGCACGGCACTCGGCAAGCCGTCCCGGGATCTCATCGGCAAGCTGCTCGCGAAGGCCTCGTGCGATATGCTCCACCTCGTGACGCGGCGGCTCGCGGAGCCGCTGCGCTCCCAGCTGGCCGAGGGCTCGCTGCGCGTGCAGCTGCTCGGCGCGAGCGGCCTCACGGTCCTCCATGAGGGGCCGGGGCTGCCGGCTCCGTTTGCCAGGCTGTCCCTCGCGGGGCAGCAGCTCGAGAGCGGCGCGCAGGCGGGCACGCGCGACCCCGTTTGGGCAGGGGACCTGACCTTCCGCGGCACGCTGCGGCGGCTCACCTCGGAGCCGCTGCTCCTGCACGTCATCGACGGCAGCCGCACCACCGCCGCCTCCGCCGCCTCCGCCTCCGCCTCCGCCTCCGCCTCCGCCTCCGCCTCCGCCTCCGCCTCCGCTTCTGAGGGCGCGTGCCTTGGATACGCCTTGGTCGACCTCAGCGCGCTCCGCCGCCGCACCGAGACCACGATCTCGGTGCAGCTCCGCCGCCGCGACCCTGGCAACGGCGCGGCGGCGGCGGCGGCGGCGGCGGCGGCGGCGGCGGCGGCGGCGGCGGGCGCGGTGCGCTTGCGGCTGAGCTGGTCGTCGGAGGGCGGAGTGGACGACGCGGATGCGGACGACGCGGTGGCCGCGAGGCGGCTGCTCGAGCAGGGCCGCCGCAGCAACGAGGCGGGCGAGCACGCTGCCGCGGCCGCCGCCTTTGGCGCGGCATACGTGCGCCGGCCGCAGCCCACCACGCTGTTGTCGGCAGCTAACATGCTGGCCAGGGCTGGCGAGACGCGCGGCGCGCTGGCGCTGCTGGCGCTGCTCGAGATGAGCGGTGCCGAGATGCCAATCGAGACGCGGCGCGCACTGCACGCGAGGCGGCTCGCGCTGGGGCGGCTCTGCCTGCTGCGCGCCGTCGACGACGCTGTGCCGCGCCCACCTGGCCGCCCGCGGGGTGTGGAGAAGAAGGAGGGTGGAGAGGAGGCGGAGGGGGAGAGGTTAGCGGAGGGGGAGGTGGGGGGCGCGGGGGAGGCGGAGGAGGGGTGCGGCGAGTCAGGCGAGCGCAGCGCCAGGGCGGAGGCTGCCATGCTCGAGGGCCACGAAGCCAACCGGGCGGGCGAGCTGGGCAGGGCGTGCGGCTGCTTCGCGGCGGCGTTCCGGCTCCGCGCGCTCCCTTCGGGCGGCGGCGGCGCCGCGCTCATCTCGCTGTGCAACATGCGCGCGAGGCAGGGCCACCTCGAGTGGTGCGCACACGCGCTGCTGCTGCTGCTCTGCTCCGCCAGACCGCTGACCGAGCGCGAGCGCGCGGGTATGGCGCGCCTCCTCAGCGCGCCGCGGGCCGAGCTGCCGCCCGTGTGGACGGCGGTGATGCTCTCCCCGCTCACAGGCTCGCTGGTGCGCCTGCCGAGTCCAGAGGCCCTCCGCCAGCACCGGGCCGAGGACGAGGTCGACGCCCTCCCCGCCAGCCCGCCCGCCACGGCCGGCCAGCCCGCACCCCACGAGACCCCGGCGGCGCTCGGCCCGCCCACCGGTGCGGCCGTGAGGGCTGCGGCATCGGCGGCTGCGGCTGAGAAGGAGAGGAACGCGAGGTTTACGGACGCGAAGCTTCGACTCAGCCCGTGGCTATTTGCGAGGCTGGCGGCCGAGGCATTGCTTAAGGAGAGGGAAGCGAGAGTGGCGGCGTACGCGGTAGAGCTGGGCGTGGCAATTTGACGAAAGGGTGAGAGAAGATCAGATAGGTGGGGTGCACGCGCTATGTCACAGAATAATGGTCTGTCTGTCTGTCGCACTCAGATAAGATTGTTGGGTCATCTTATCTTATCTCGTCGCACTGAAGCGGTGATATGAAGCCAACGAGGCAGCCGCCTCGTCCCGACGCTCCACGCGCGAGCGCAGCCCGTGAAGCCGCTGCGTGCCGCGCCACGCCTCGACCCGACGATGGTCCCACGCATTCCGATCGCCTCGCTCACACCGGAGGAGTTCCGTGAGCGGTTCATGGCGCCGAACCTGCCGGTCATGCTCACTGGGGCGGCCGACAGCTGGCGGGCCACAGCAGAGTGGGTCGCCGCGGCAGGCCAGCCGGCCGTGAGCACGCTGGCCGCCCTCTTCCCAGACTCGGAGGTGTCCGTGGTGGACGGCAAGGGCACGCGGCGGGAGATGTCGATCAGCGAGTACGCCACCTGGTGGGAGCGGAGGGGCGAGGGCGAGCCGCCGCTCTACCTGAAGGACTGGCACCTGCCGCACCTCCATGCCGAGTACGGTGCGTACGCGCTACCGGCGCACGTGGCGGACGACTGGCTCAACGAGCACTGGTCCGCCACGAGCGGCGGCGACGGTGGCGACAGCGGCGGCGACCACCGCTTTGTGTACGTGGGCCCTGCCGGCTCGCGCACGGCGCTGCACGCCGACGTCTTCTTCTCCTTCTCGTGGAGCGCCAACGTGTGCGGTAGCAAGCGGTGGTGGCTGCTCCCCGCGGCGGACCGCCGCCTCGTGAGCGACGCGGCGACGCAGCCGCTCGCCCGCGACATCCTGACGCTACCTGCGGCTGCGTCGCGCGCCATCGAGGTGGAGCAGGGGGCGGGCGAGATGCTCTTCGTGCCGTCGGGCTGGTACCACCAGGTGGAGAACACGGCGGACACGATCTCGGTCAACCACAACTGGCTCAACGCGTGCAACGCCAAGTGGGCGCTGCTGCGACTGCGCGAGGTCCTCGCCGCCGTGCGCCTCGGCCTCGGCGAGGAGGCGGACGACCAGGAGTTGTGTATGGGGCTGCTGCGCGCCCGCTGCGGCCTCGACCTCTACGAGTGGGCCGAGCTGCTCGCGGGGGTGGCGCGCCGCCGGCTGCCGCGCCTCGCGCCGCCCAGGCGCACCACGCGCGCCATTGAAGCCACCGCGGCCACCGCGGCCGGCGGTCTGCCCGCGTCGGCGGCGTCAGCGGCAGCGTCCGCGGCGTCGGCGACGCCTGCTCGCGCGCGCGAGGACGTCGAGGTGGCCGCGGCGCTGCTGGGTGAGACGATAGAGCTGCTGTCGGCCGAGGCCGCGAGTTGGGACGAGCTCGAGGAGGAGCGGCACGCGCAGTTGCTCACGCTGCGGAGGGAGCTTGACGAGGCGGAGAGGGTGCTCCGCGCGGTTGAGGGCGGCCGGAAGCGGCGCAGACCTGCACCAGCACTGGGGGCAGAGGTGGCGCCGTCCGTTCCTTGAGCAATGCTTTGTAAGCTTTGCTTTTAAGGACGGACGACGCTGCTATAAAACGCTTTATATAATATATATGATTTGAAGAGGTGCTATCTCTCTCATTAACGGGTCTTACTTTAAAGTGTTAAATCTCTCTGCATTCATACGCGACTGCGTGCTCTAGCCCCGGCGCTGCGCGTTTTCAGTCGAAAGCAGTAAAGTAAAGACTAAAGTACACCCGCGACCCGGGTCCCAGCCCGCGTGTTATCCGTACAAGGGGTACAAGTGGAGTTGTCCGTAATCTCTGATATGTGACCGGCGCGGGTGACGCTGTCAAAACCCGAGAGGCGAGAGGTCACCCGGGGGAACTAGTTGCTAAAGTGGGGTACTTTGGGGTCAAATTGGCTAAAGTGTACCGGGTACAAATAGGCACCAAACCTGCTAAAGTCGGTCGCCTTGGCCCTTACTTGGCCCCCGGTGTGCTAAAGTGCGGCGCGGCCTCCACCCCGCACCAACGGGCGCCTCCGCAAAAAGGTCTTCGATCCACGCCGCGAGCAAAGTTGCTAAAGTCGGCGCCGCGGGCGGACCAAAGTTGCTAAAGTGGGGCCTCTCCGGGCGAGGGTCAAATCTGCTAAAGTCCGACCGACCCCTTACATCTACTACCCCCGGGTGCGAGAGGTGCGAGGAAGATCGCGAGTAGTAGCGTCTAGCGACCGTGGACCGAGGGTCGACGCGCCCCGCTCGCCGCGCTGCAACGTGCAAGCTGCATGCCCCCCCGTAATAACGCGTAAGCCACATGCACGGATATATATCTCTGTGTGTGTAATCCGGGTTTGGTGCACGCGTGGGTGGGACAAATTCTGTCTACCCACATTTTAAGAGGTAATTCATCCGTCGCACTGAGACGCGAGTTGGAAACCACGATATGCCGCCTGGGGCGGCCACGGCCGGACTTGGTTAGCTGTCTTATGACACGGCGGCACTCTGGGCCCGTGTCATGAGACCGTGCTTCAGCTCAGGCGCGGCTGTGCGTTCAGCGTGGAAAGTGGTTTCCAACCGAACAAGACGGTGCCCAACCCGGTGCACGGATCCAGTCTGGACCAAGCCACGCGGCCAAGGGGGGCGCCCCACCATCATGGCTATCGCCATTGCACTCCCCAGGCTGCTCATGGCCGCTGCCGCGCCCGCAATGACATGGCTGCCACTCAACGTCGCCATCGTCGACAACGACAGAGGTGACAGCCCGAGCTCATATATCGCGCGCGCGCTTAGGACTGGTGCTCCAGAGCTGCCGCCGGGTACCCCTTGGATGCATGCTGCAAAAAAAAAAATGTTACGCGATCTGTCCCACCCAGGCGTGTGCTAGCACCAAACCTCCAGCCGGTCCGGCGGCGGCGCGCGGCGGCGGCGCGCGGCCGCCGGTGGCGGCACGGCGCACGACCGAGCCAGCACGCGCGCGCTCGCGCGGCGGGGCGGCGGGGTGTAAACAGTAAAGGCTAAAGTACGCACACACCACAGTGGCGGTACACACAGTAAACGCGTGTAGTGGTATACACACAGAGACACACCACTCGCCACACCCCACCTCCCCTGCTTTGGGGCACAGCAGCGCTCCGCGCCACCGCCCCGGCCGCCGTGGCCCGAGCGCACGCTCACAACCGTGCAGAGCTCACGCGCACGCCCTCGCCACGCCGCGGCCCTGGCCCTCCATCCGTTGCGCGTCGCGAAGCGCGTGGAAGATGGCCGTGCCCACCTTGGCCTGCATGGATAGGTACCAGGCCGCGTCCTCCGGCAGCTCGCCCACGTTCCTCCCGGCGGCATGGCCGCTCTCAGCCATCTGGGTGAGTCGCCGCGCATTCATGCCGAGGAGGCCGCGCCCGTCGATGCCGGGCGGCACGACGACGTCAGAGAAGCGGCCGCCGTCGGCGGAGGCGAGCCACTCGAGCACCTGCTGTGCGCTCCACTCGTGCACCGCGGTGCCCTGCCAGCTGCCGGCTGCCGAGCCGTCGCCGCACATGGGCACGTCCACCTCGCACGAGGCCTGGCTAAGGTGCGGCGCCATCAGGCTCACGTGCTCCTGCCGAGGGGCGGCGGGGGGGTGGGGGG